>ERZ809296.2196-NODE-2196-length-19381-cov-37.552106_pt1 | contig 19381 bp, 21 predicted proteins | sample MGYA00520511_ERZ809296 | MGnify/ENA primary metagenome ERZ809296 (study PRJEB31576, sample SAMEA3212662) | Homo sapiens | biome: human-gut; feature: human gut; material: fecal | place: Sweden | collected 2012 ... | reverse complement strand
AGTCATGTTGAGCGGGAGGAAGATAGACCAGCTTACTTTTCGTAGGCACGGAACAACTCCTCCATTCTCTCGTCCAGCTCCTCCGGTGTGCAGACAGGCTCTCCGCTCAGTCTGCTGATCTCCGCGGCATAGATCTTGTCGCGGTGGCGGAACATTTTTTCCCGCTCCTCGTATGCGGCCATGCTCATATAAACACCGTCATCCTCACCTTTGTTTGTAATGAAGATCGGCTCACCGGATGCTTTTGCCAACTCAGAAATTTGAGTGTACTCATTCCGCAGAGCGGAGGATGGTCTGATCTGCATAGAAAGCCCTCCTTGTATCAATTTCTTGATAGTATTATATCAAAGCAATAGCTTTTATGCAAGACCATCCTCACGCGCCAGCCCACTTCCAGAATCAGACTTCTGACCCGGCTCTCAAGGGATACGCTTTTTAGATGCCGATGATGCTCCAAATGTATTTCGGAGCCGTCAGCGTGAAGATGAGGCAGGCAAAGAGGATAGCGGGACCGGTCCATTCAAATTGACCTCGCTGGCGAAAATCAAAATACGCGCCGCCAAGCTTGACAAAGAATGCGATGGCGAGGATCATATCCAGCGCCGGGAACACCACCTTCTCCACCACAGCCTTGATCTGTTTAGCTGCCTCCGTCCACGTCTGTTCCACAGCGCCCGCCACATCGCCGCCCGCGGCGAGGGCGGAGGTGCAGCAGAGCGCGGTCAGGAGCAGGAGCGCCAACGTCAAAATCACGATTTTTTTGTGTTTCAAGATCTCAACCTCCTTAAAAGGGGGATGCCGCCCCTCGCGGAGCGGCATCCGTTGTTAGTCCTTAATAACCGGTGCGGGGCAGGGGCTTGCCGGGAGCATAAACTCTGGTGACCCAGCGGGAGGTGGCCATGATCCACTGCCCGTTGTAGACGCCGCCCGCGTCCGACGTGTTGACGAACCGCGTACCACCGGTGAGCTTTGAAAGCACCTTGCAATCTACGCGAGGCGCTTCTACCTGACGGAAGTTGGCGGGGACGATGCCGAACGCAGCCATGAACTCCGTCACATACTCGTTGGCGGCAAGCCCCAGCGCCGCGGGGGAAGCATCCAGCACATAGTTTTTGGATGTGCTCAGGTTATCCGCCAGCGTGCGCCAGGTATCGCCGCTGAGATTTGTGCGGTACACGATCTTATAATTTCCAGGGGTATTCCATGTGCCGGTGTAGATGGTCTGAAGCCGAACCGCCTTGACGGGCAGGGTGTCACGCCAATAAAAAGATTCAAGCGCCGTGGTGGAATTGTTGGCAATACCAGTGAAATTGTAGCGGACAAGCTGCCCCGGCATGACCTCCACGTAGCCGGTTTTCTTGATCGACACATTCGTGTACAGGCTCTTATTGGTCATGCTCGCCTTAACGATCTGACCGGCGTGTTCGATCTCCACTTCAATGGGCGTCTTATCCAGCCCGTAAAACTCCGCCGCCTTGGATTCTACGATCTTGTACCGCGCCAAAGGCAGGGGTTTGCTCACCGCCAAGCCGTTTTTGTCCGTTCGGATGGTATCCACCAGACGGTTGGTGCGGGCGTTGTAAACTTCAAAGACGGTGTTGGGGATGGGCGTCCCGGCAGGCCAGCCGTTCATGGCGTTGTAGTCCGCACTGACCTTCGTCACTTGGATCTGGCCGGTGATGGGGGTATTCTGCCACTCGATTTCCGTGGTTTCGCCGGACTTTACATACACGGTCTTTTTCTGCGTGTCGGGGATATAGCCCTCATTTTCCAATTCACGCAGATAGTAGCGGCCATCTTCCAGTCCCTCAAACCGGACGTAGCCCCGGTCATCGCTGGTTTCCTGCGCGATGGGATTGTTGCCGCTGTCATAGAGAATGAAGGAAACGCCGGGGATGCCCTCGCCGGTAACGGCGTTGACCTTGTGGATCAAAATGCCGGAGATAGCCTTGTTGGTGATCTCCAGCGTGGCGGTCTGCCCATCCCTGACCTCGATCCGGTGGGGCGTGTCATCCAGACGGTAGCCATCGGCGGCCTTCTGCTCCGTCACGGTGTACCAGCCGTTTTCCGCTTCGGGGAGATAGATCACGCCGTTTTCATCGGTGGTGAAGGTGCCGACGATCTCGCCATCCATTTTCCGGATCTCAAACTGGACGCCGGGGATGCGTTCTCCGGTTTTTTCGTCCTTCTTAATGACGGTAAGCCCGCCCGCGCGGACGTTATAAAAGCGCAGAGTCTGCACCTCGCCCGCCTTGATGAGAATAGATTTCGGCGCGCCGTCCAGCACAAAGCCCTCCACGGTCTTGACCTCCCGCGCCGTAACGGTGGTGCCGGGGATCAGATCATTGATAACGACGCGGCCATTCTCATCGGTGATGAACTCTCCGTTGGAGTTGCCCACCACCGCACCGCTGCTGTCGGTGACAAGGAAGGTCACGCCCTTCAGCGGCGTTGTGGTGCCCTCGATATACTTTTCAATCACAAGGGTGGTGCTGGGCGTGTTGGTGAAGTGCAGCGTCTGGGTGTCATTGGGATTGACTACCACCGTCTGGGTGCGGCTGGCCTCGTCGATGGTGTAACCGGGGATGGTGGCCGTTTCCGTCACCACCAGCGTCCCTACCACACCATGGATGGTGATTTTGCCATCCTTGTCGGTGAAGTACAGGCCATTGCTGCTGATCTGTCCGTTTTCAGCGGGTACAAACGCGCCGGTAGAGGTCGTCACCTTGAAGGTCACGCCCTGCAGGGGCTTCCCGGTGAGGGAGTCCCGCTTGTCGATCACCAGGGTTCCGGCCTTGGAGTTTTTCACGATGACCGTCTGCGTATCACCGTTTTTGCCGATGACCACGTTTGTGGACGCACGATCCATCACATACCCTGTCGGGGCCTTGATCTCAGTCAGCACATAAGCGCCGGGGGCCAGATTGGTGATCGTGATCTCGCCCTGCCCATCCGTGGTAAAGATACCGTTTTGCGTCAGGGTGCTGGTGCCGATCACGCCGTCCAGCCCCACCTCACAGCCAGCGGCAGTGGTCACCCGGAACTCCGCGCCGGGGAGGGGCTGGCCCGTGGCGCTGTCCCGTTTCTGGATGATGAGCTTACCCTTGGGCTGGTTCTTGAAGGTCAGGCTGACCGTGCGGCCTTCCTTGATCTGAACGGTCTGGCTCTGGGTATCAATGATATAGCCGTCTGGAGCCTTCGTTTCCGTCACAATGACGCTTTTGCCGGGTTTCAGGCCGGGGACGCGGATCTCGCCGTGTTCGTCCGTCCGGAAGATGCCGTTGCTGTCCCCAATCAGTGTGCCGTCCGCGTAGGTGATCTTGAATTCCGCGTTGGCGAGAGTTACGCTGGGGTTTACGGAACAGACCTTGCGGATCAGCAGGATGCCGTCCGGGGCGTTGTCAAAGTGGACGGTGACAACACTCTGCTCACCGCTGTCCGCCAGATAGATCGTTTCCGAGGCGTTGATGATGGAGTACCCATCGGCAGGGTCAACCTCCTCCACGATATAGGTGCCGCTTTTCAGCCCCGTCCAGATGGCGGTGCCGTTCTTGCCGGTGGCCTTCTGCCCGATGGTCGTGCCACCGGTGCCGGAGGTGCCGCCAAAAAACCGCAGCTGGAAGGTGCAGCCGGGAAGCGCCTCATGGGTCACGCTGTCATACTTCTCGACAACAATGGCATTCAGCGGAGTATTCTGGAAGGTCAGGGTCTTGCTCTCGCTGCCGTGGAGGATGATCTTCTGGGTGGAGGGTTCCTTCATCTGGAAGCCGGGAGCGGGTTCCACCTCGGTCACGGTGTACTCGCCGGGATAGAGCCGCTTGCCCTGCTCATGGAGCCGGATCTCGCCCTTGGCGTCTGTGAGGACATTTCCGTAATCGATGGTGGCAGGGGCCTCGGCGGATTCGCCGCTGCTGGTGTAAGTGATGTGGAACTTGGCTCCCTCGATAGGCGCGCCAGCCACGCTGTCCTCCTTGTAGATGGTGAGCTGGGGCATTTTCCGATTTTTGAAAGAGACATTCACCTCGTCACCGGCGTTCAGGCTGACGGTCTGCTCCCGGTCAACGTTTTTGCTGGGCAGGTAGTACGGGGCGGGAACAGATTTTTCTGTAATTTTGTAACTGCCGGGGGCGACGCGGTCCGTCACGGTACCGTCCGCGCCGGTGGTCCAATCGGCGGAGAAATCACTGTCGATGCCCTCTACGGTGAACACGGTGCCGGGGATGGGCTTGGAATCCTCCGCGTCGATTTTGGTGACGGTCAGCTGGGGCATTTTCAGGTTTTCAAATACGAGGTTTTGATCGTCGCCGGGGCCGAGGTAAATGGTCTGGATCGTCTCGCCGCCCACCACATAGGGGTCAGGGACGGATGTTTCCTTTACTTCATAGCTGTCAACAGGGATCGCGGTGAGAACCGCCTTGCCGTCCGGCCCAGTGGTGACGTCCTGATGATAGCCGTAATGGATGCCCTTGATCTCAAAGACCGTGCCGGGGATGGGCTGCTTGGTCTGCTTATCCAGCTTCTGGATGGTCAGATTCGGGAGCTTCTGGTCTTTGGCTGTTACAGTCACGGTGCCGCCGCCATTGACAGTGGCCTGATCCACATGGGCACAGACGGGGGCGGTCAGCTTGGCGTAGGGCGCGGGGGCGCTGACCTCCACAAAGGCGTACATCCCCTCTGTCACATGGGGGACGGTGATCTTGCCGGAGGCGTCTGTGGCCTCCGTGCCGATCAGCTGCCCATCCCGGAGGACGTGGAATACCGCGCCGGGGAGAGGGCTGTTGGCATCGTTCAGCTTGATGAGCTGGATCTTCACCTTCGCGTCATTCTCAAAAACGAGAGATACGTCTGTTTTGCCGTCCCAATAGAATTCCTGACGGACTTTGCCGGCGTCCTTGCTCAGAGAGTAGCCGTTGGGCGGCGTCACTTCTTCCGCCACATAGCTGCCGATGGGCATGGTATCCCAAGGCACATCCGTGAGCGCGCCGCCAGCGCCGGTGGTATAGGTGCCGGTGAAATTGTTATCCACGCCGGTGATCTTGATGACCGCGCCCGCGAGACCTCTGGTGGGGTCGTCTGCATCCACCTTGCGAATCTTACCGGTGGCGGTGACGGTGGGGGTGTCCGTAAAGGTGATCGTCACGGTGCTGCTGCCGTTATTCGGCAGGACTACATATTCAGGCCCCGCGTTGTCGATCTCGTAGTCGTTCGGAGCCGCCGTTTCCGTTACGGCGTAGGTTCCGGCGTCCAAGGGAGAGAAGGTATAGGTGCCGTCCGCGCCGGTGACGATGTCCTTGGAGAAGGAGCCGTTGGTGGATTCCACGTGGAACCGCGCTCCGGCAAGGCCCTTGGTGGGGTTGGTGGCGTCTACCTTCTTGACCACCAGTGTGTATTGCTCGTTTGTCACGGTAAGGCTGCCGATCATAACGCTCTGGACGGTGCTGGCGGGGTGGGCAGCAGAGCCAGCGCCGGTGAAGGAATACTCTTTTACGTCGCAATCGCCCCAAACATCCTGCTTGCCCAGATCCAGGATATATTTCGCCCGATCCCGGAATGTGGTGCCGTCGCAGGTCTGGTCGATGCTGGTATAACTCGCGCCCTTCAGCGAGTTCCAGACGTACATCAATTCCTCCGCGCAGGCGGTGGCAGGATCGCCCAGGGAGCCGTCCTTATACCGCCACACGATGGCCTGTACCCAGGCGTTCATGTACCAGCTATAACCGGAATCCCAGATGTCATCCACGCCAAGGGCTTGGGCCTTGTCCGTGAAGATGCCGAGGGAGTGGGCGTAGTAATAGGCCATCATCATTTTAACGGTGGGATCGGTGACGGGTTTCGGACCGCCCCAGGTCTGCCCGATCAGAGAGTTGCCCATGCCGCCGCCCTTCGTCCCGCAGAAGCCCACGGAGGTCTTTCCGGCCACGCCGTAATACATCTGGTGCATTGTGCATCTGCCAAGGCTGGCGGACTGATAGGAAACACCGCTCATGCCGAACCGCTCTAACTTGATGGTGTCGGCCCCTGCCGCCAGCGCGGCAGTGGGGAGCAGGCCGAGGACGCAGATCAGGGCCAGCAGCATCGCGGTCACGCGATTTTTCAATGAATGCCATGTCTTTTTCATCGTTATTTGACCTTTCTTTTTGGATTTGCTCATAAGAAATGGCCTTCCGGCAATGATGCTGAAAGGCCATGTGAGCATATTGAGTTATGCGTAGGGATTGTGCGCGTTGGGATCACCGACGAACAGGAAGCAAATCGTTCCGCCCTCATCAGTTGAGATCCCGACGCCGATGGTGTCGCAATCAGGGTCAACCATCGTCTGGAAGTGGCCGGGAGAATTCCGCCAATTCTCCACTGCCCGCTCTGCGGTTTCAGAGGCGGGCACATTTGCGAACGCGGTGATGTTCGATCCAAATCCATGGGGATACCCGGAGGCCGCTACCGCCTCGCACTCCACCTTATTCTGGTGGTATGTGACACGCAGGGACGCGCAATGCTGCGCCGCGTCCATCAGAGCCGCGTTGACCGTCAGCTCCGGCACACCGTTTTCCCGGCGTACCTGATTGACCAGCCGGACAATCTCCTGCCGCGCCGCGTCTGTCTGACTGGCGCCGGATTCCGGAATACTCGCGCCTTGCTTGCCGTCAACTACCGTCAGCGTCAAAGCGGCGGTCTGGCCATGCTGATCGGTCACGACCACGTCGGATGTGCCGCTGCTGACCGCGATAGCGGTCCAGAGGCCGGAGGCATTCTCAACGCGGATGACATTGGGCTGCGTGGAGACCACACTTTTTATATCCGCGCTGGGACTGATATTCAAGCCGCTGCGGTCTCCGGGGCGGAGGGTGCTGCCCTTGTAGCTGCTGACGCGGATGCCTGATTCGGCAGGGGCGATCCCCGTGTATGGATGCCCGGTGTCAATTTGGACTCCGGCGTTCCAATACACGTTGAAACCGACCTGCTCGCCCATGTCCCGCAGCTTCACATAGTTGTGTCCCGCAATGTTGTAGGCTTGCATTTCCACCTGCTGACCATCCACAAAGATGGGCTGCCAGGTAGGTTCCGCCGTGATCCCGGCTGCGACTGCGATAGAACCGCCGGTCAGCGCCGCGCCGATCACCATGCCGGTGAACATCATACTGACATTCTTTCTCACGTTTTTGCTCTCGTTCATCTTTCTGCCTCCATTCTAACTGTGTATGTGTGAAAATCTTCTTCGCAGCTTCACCATATCACAAGTGAGGGGCAGAAGTCGAACAGAACCGATTCGGCAAAAGGGAGAAAGATTCAGACCTCCGCTGCGGTGACGCACCAGCGCTGGTCCCGCTGGTTGCGGACGCAGGTGTAGAGCGTCAGCATATTTTCGCCGGAGTCCGCAAGACCACTGCGGTCCGTTTCGCTGACCTTGAAAACATCCGTTACCTTGTAGGTGCGGGTGCCCAGCTTGGTGGTCAGGGTAATTTTGTCCCCAATGTCCAGCGTGTGGATCTGGCCGAAGTAGCTGTTGGCACCCCGGTTATGGGCGGCGAGGCAGACGTTGCCGTCCCAGATGGAGGTGTCCTCAAAGTGCCCGACGCCCTTGGCAAGCGTCTTGCTGTCCGTCCCCTGATAAATGCGGACGCTCAGATCCAGCGCGGGGATCTCCAGCCTGCCGAGGGAGCTGTTTTTGTAGTAGAGATCGCTGGTCACCTCCGTGAACAGCACGGCGGGCTGATAGCCGCTGCCGCCATTCACCGTGCTGCCGGGTGTGACAACGCTGGTGGCGCTGCCGCCAATGACCGCGCCGGACGCGGGAATACCACCGGGGGCAAGGTTGGGCGTGAGGTACTCGCTGGTGTGGAGGGCGTTCATGCTCTCCGAGCCAAATGCAGGCGGAATGAGCGCGGCGTTTTTGCTCATGTCGGCGTTTTTCGTAGCGCCGCCATCCGCCGTGTGGATGACCTCGATAGATGTATCCCTGCCAAAGTCAAAGTCCTTCGGAGGGGCAATGCTGTATTCCAGCGCCGAGGCACTGGCCGCAAGGGATGCCATCATACTGACGGCAAGCGCGAAAGTTAAAATCTTTTTCATTCTGTATCCTCCTCATCCGCGTTTTCTTTTCTGTGCTTCACCAGCAGCGCGCCGCCGACGCCCGCGCCTGCCGCAGCCACGATCCCAATGGGGATGAGCACATAGGACCAACGGAACGCGGATGCCGTGGCGGGTGTCTCCGCAGGCTCCGTGGGCTGGATGGGCGTTCCCTCAAAAATGGCGACATAGCGGACACGGTTCAGGGCGATCCGGCTGACGGTTCCGGTATAATCCGCCGTGACGGTGTAGCCCTTGACATAGCTGCTGGTGGCACTGCCGGAATAGGTGGCGACGGCGGTATAGCGGTCTGCCACGGCGTAACCGTCCATGTTAGCGGTGTTGTCCGTCTGCCACTGGATGTCCGTGAGTGTCAGGGTCTTGCCGTTTTCCGTAATGGTTTTGGGAAGATACTGCGTATCCTGCTCGGCAAGGTTAGGATAGCTGCGCTTGGTGGTGATTTCCCTGGTGGAGCTGCCGTAGCCGGACGGCTCCACCTGCACGGTATCAAGTCGGAGCGTCAGGGTCCCCATGAGCCCGTCATCCGTGATGAACTCCCGCTCCTGCGGTAGCAGCGCCAATACAGATTCCATGTCTTTTTTGGCGCTCTCGACGGAAACGTGTTCCGTGTGCTGGCGGCTCTCATTTTCCGGAAGTTCCTGCTTCAGAAGGTCCGTCAGGGTGTAGTGAAAGCCGTCCTGCCGGAAGTCCGAGCGGGGAATACCGGCAGGATCGTCTTCGGGGCTCAGATCATAGATTTTTTTCAGTTCCGTGCCATCGTCACCGCGGACGATGGCGGTGGGGTAGCAGACCTTGGCGTTCGGTACCGCAGGCTCAAAGTCCGCCGCCAGCGCAGTGGGTGTCAGTGCCAAAGTCAGGCACAGCGCCGCGGCGCAAAGGGAAAGCATTCGTTTCATTTTGTGTTCCTCCTTAATGTTTCTTCATTTTATAGTGATCTCTTGTCTGCTCCAGCAGGAGGTCATATTCCCAAGGCTCTACTTCTAAGGAGAGGTAGGCGCCGTCTTTCGTCATGCCGTCTACCCGGTAACTCAGCACAAGTGGAAGCTGCCGCTGCTTTTTCACATCCTGGGGTGAGAGCCAGCCAGCGCCTTCTACAAAAACAGCACGAATGGCGGAATCGTAGTTTTCTTCATAGCCCTGCCAGAGAAGGGCCTCCCGCAGTTCTTTCCGCAGTTTTTGGCGCTGGGGAACGGGCACCAAACGCTCCGGCTCCAGCAGAAAGCGGGGGCGCAGGCTTTCCAAGCAAATATCCAGCGCGTCTTTCAGAGCAGCGTTCTTTTTCGTCAAGCCGTCGCGCCAGTGATCTGCCGCCAGAACATCCTCGCCCTGAGCATCGCCGGGGAAAAGACGCACACAGCGGATGAGCTCATAGGCGTGGGCATCATCCGCCATGCCGAGGACGCGGGCCCCATCCATAGGGAGCGACCGGTAATGGGAGATCGCATCATTCAACGCGGAAAAACGCTTCACACCCCAGCCGGATCTTCCGGGCCGAAGATCGTCCACGGTGTAATAGGTCATGCTCATGCAAGTATCCTCCTCACTTCATTTTCATGCCGCCCATTGTGGGGGCGTCCGCCTGTTCCTGCGTTTTCAGCTCCTTCAACTTTTCCCGCGCCCATTCCGGAAGGAACTTGTCATCCAGCACACCGATGAAATCCTCCCGGTTCCATCTGGCTGTTTCACCGTCCGAGAGGCAGGTGGCAAAGACTGCTCGACCACTGGAATGAGGCTCGTATCCAAAGCCGCTCCGAGCATACCAGAGCTGGTTTTCCTGACTCCAATACTGCTCCCGCAGCGCCTCCGGTGACAGCACCAGCACCTTTCCGGTATAGTCCTGCTCGGCGCGGTCACCAACGCAATGCTCCGCGCCAAAGAGATTTAACGCCTGCACTGCCTTACGGTAGAAAGTGACGAAGCCATCCAGCACGGCCGGATGGCTTCGGACAACAAAGTCGCTGTTGTGGTTGAGATCTGTGGGGATGCAGGCGCGCTCCGCCCACTGCCTGTTGGCAAGGCCGAAGCGCCCGTCCCACTTGAGTTCGTGCAGGGTGTTGGCAAGCACCCACGCGGTGCGCTTGTAGCCGTATTCCTCCAGCACCGGCGTGATACAGTTCTTGTCCAGATGCATCCCATCGAAGTTCTGACGGATGGCGTCCTCGATGGCGTTGCGGCAGGCGATGCTCGCCTTGTGGCTCTCCCGCCAGAGAGGAAGCTCGTCCCGCTCTCTCGCCTCGGCGGAGGAATAGGGGTAGAGATAGGTGTCATTCATCATGATCCAGTTCCTCCTTCAAAAGCAGGAAGAGCCCGGACAACGAAACGCCCGCGCCTTTCAGCAGATCGCGGAAGTCATCATCCAGACTCTTCATCATTTCATATACATTTGTATCAGTGCCGGATCGCAGCACCAGCGTACCGTCCTTCACTGCGCATTCGAAATCTCCTTCCACCGGGTCGATGCCGGCCTCTGCCAGCATACACAGCGGCAGGACGTCCTGAAAACACTCTTTTTCCCAATGGCATCCATCGCAAGCGTCATTTTCGGCGCCGTGGGCCAGAGCACTGCTTTTTGCCAGTCGGAACAGAAGCTCCGCGTTGATCGCCGTCAGCAGTTGGAAGGTTTTCAGCGTTTGCGCGACAGACATTTTGTCCGGCAGCAGCAGAACGCAGCCGTTTTCGGTATGGATCGTTAGGTCGCTGACATCTGCAAGGCCGGAGAGCTGCAGCGCGGCGCGGGGGATGGTAAGGGTCTTGTTCGCGAGGTCATGGTTCAAATGGAATTTCATCTTGTTTGCCTCCTATTGTAATAAGTTTTGGTTGGAAGCCCGGCATCCGGCTGGGCTTCCTTTCCGTCTTGGTGGATGATTTGGAATGTGGACCAGCTTCAGTTCCCATTCGCCCAGAGACTCGTCAAAGAGGTTCAGTTGCCGGGTCATGTAAGGGCGGGGGTCATAGTTGGTGATGATGAGCTCGCCAAAGGACGCGCCCTTTTTCTGAGACAGCGGGTTGCCGCGCTGGAAGGATAAAATGTACCAGTCTCTATAGAGCTTGCGGATAAATGGACAGTCATTGTAGGAGAGGACGACATAGCCCTTGCAGGCAGACAGCACCTGCCACAGCCGGACGTGGAATTTACGGAAACGTCTGGTTTTTCCTACGATCCGATAGATCCGCTCCGTTTTGACATAGGGTGGATCGGCATAGATGAGACCATCCTCTCGGTCCCGCTCCCGAATGAGCTGCAAGGCGTTTTTGTTCTCCAGCGGCACGTCCTTCAGCCGTGCGGACACAGGTGGAAACAGTTTCAAAAGGTTTTCGACATCCATGCCCTTTACGCCGAAGGAGGTGACCGTCGCGCTGAAGCTGCCCCGGATGGCGAGGTAATACGCCGCCGCCCGTTTTACATCAAACAGTGCCAGCCGCTCCTGAAAAATGGGGAGCAGCTCCCCGGCCTGTTCCTCCGTAAAACAGGAGCGGTCGCCCAGACACGCGATCTCCGCCTGCACATTTTGATAGTAGACCTCCTTGTGGGCGACAAAGTCGCGGTAATACTCGAAAAGCCTGCGGCTGTGGATGGGCAGGAATTTCAGCTCCCGCAGCAGAGCGTTGGAGCATTCCTTGATGCAGGAATACAGGTTCACCAGCTCGGCATCCAAGTCATTATAGATGTCCAAGCGGCTTGGGTCCTGGGGCAGCGCCAGCAGCACCGCGCCGCTGCCGCCGAAGGGCTCCACATACTGCGCCAGCTTCGCAGGGAAGGTTTGCAGGATGTAGGGCGCGATCTTCTCCTTGCCGCCGATCCACGGAAAGGGCGGCTTAGCCATGTCCGGCCTCCCCATGCTCCCGGAAGCGTTCCATAGACCGTTCCAGACCGCTGATGGCCGCCTCCAGTCCGGATACCATCTGCTTCAGCTGGCGGATGGTGTCATAGACCTCGCCGGCATTGGTGGCATAGAAGTAGCCGCTGCGGTCACTGGCAATGGGGTGCTCCTTGCACCGCAGTCGGTTGACCTGCTTTCGCAGGCAAGTCCCACTGATATGGAGGGTCCGCTCCAGCTCCGTTCCGCTGGCGCGGTTCGCTTTTCCTAAACAGGAACCTTCGAGATATGCAAGAATTTTTTCGTTTTGCATTGTGATTTCCTTTCCGGGGCTGTACTCCCGGAGGAAGGGACAATGCGCAAAAAAGAAGGGGCCGCTTTTCCCCCTCCGGGAATACGGCCCCTAAGTGTGATTGTTTTTCTGAGTGTTCCGTTCTTACGGAACGGCAATCGCCCTGTGTGCTCCTGTGAAACAAACGCCATCTCCCATATAATTTAAGAACGGATACCGTTCAAAAGGAGATTGCGTATGGATCAGGTCGCATTGGGTAAACGGATCAAGGCCGCTCGCGAGCGAGTCGGCATGACGCAGGAAGATCTTGCTGCCGCTGTGGATTACAGCGTGGATCATGTGAGCGTTGTAGAGCGGGGCGTGAAGCCGCCAAAGCTGGAAAAGCTGGTTGCTATTGCCAATGTGCTCAATGTTGGGACAGACGAGCTTCTTCAGGACAGCTTGAACGCGGCGACGATGCTCCGAGCCACGGAGCTCTCCGAGCGTTTGAAGACACTCTCCCCGGACGGGCAGCGTAAGGTGATGAATGTGCTGGACGCATTGATCACTGAATTCCAGTAACAGTATGACAGAGGTTTGCTTTTTGCAGACCTCTGTTTTTTTCGACCGCGTTCGACATATTTCCCGTAAACTCCTGTGGTATTGTAGTTCCATGAGAACGATAACCGTTCTAAAAAGAAAGGAGTGAACAATATGAAACAAATGAATGTTCGTGCCGAAGCAGCTCTGCTGGAAGTAGCCCGCAGACACCATACCACCGTGGAAGAGGTGCGCAGAGAGATCCGTCTGGCTATGGCGATGGCAATGTGTAACCCTGACCCTGCCACGCGGAAAATCTGGGGTGAGATCCCCTGTGATGGAAACGTCCTCACGCCGGAGGATCTCATCACCTATGCCGCGATGCGATGCCGGGAAGGGGAGTGCTGAAAGTTTCTTGCCCGTTTCACAGGTCAAAACGGTGTTATTTCATCTTCATCTCCATTTCCTGCCTCTGCGGGGGATACCGCACATAGTCGCTGCCGATGAACACGCCGGGATGCTCGTCCTCATAGCGGCAGCCCAGCGCGCCCAGATCCATGTACTCATACAGCTCCTCTGGGACGGTGGTTTCGTTGGCAAGATAATATCTGCCCAGCGCGGCGTAGCTGTTGACGCCCTTGAGGATCGTGTAATCGTTCAACTGTTCCGGTGAATTTGCAAGAATCTCCACAGCCTCAGCCTCGCTCTTTTGCAGAACGATGGCGGAGAGAATCGCCTTTTCGTCCTTGGTCAGAGCGCCCATCCTGCGACGGGCTGCCTCGAATTCCTTCCGCGTCTTGAGCGGCAAGGAGAGATTATACTTTTTTTGAAATTGTTCCTTGTTCATTTCATTTTCATCTCCATTTTCTGTGTTTCCTGCATTGGTGACAGCATGGGCTGATAGTCCGCACGGTGCAGCAGGCCGTAGGGTGAAAGCACTGCATTGTCCTCCTTGATGATGCCGCAGCCGTAGGCGTAGAGGTTCACATGGGAGAGCAGCAGCTCCGCCGAGTGGTCATCCGTCATGAAGTGAAGCTGGTCGATGGCAGTTTCCTGCGGTGAACTGATCTTCGGCGTGAGGACGTAGTCCGCCAGATGCTCCGTCAAGCCCATGGCGGTTTCGATGTCCCGTACTTCGAACTGCTCCAACAGAGCCTTCAGCTTTGGCATCTCGGATTTCGGAATGTCCCGTGCGGCCTTGGTGAAGGCGTTAAATTCCTCCAGCTCCATGGGCAGGTCGGTGAAGTCCGCCGCATAGGGGATGATCCCGTCATAATCAATGACCGTGACGCCCTCCCAGCCCTCCACACCGAGCTGTTCCTGCGCGTCCAGCAGCTCCGCCTCTGCAGCGGGAAGATCCAGCGTCACCGTGCGCGCATCGCCAATGTCGGGATGCAGTCCGAGCGTGAGCCGGAAGAGGTATCCCGGCTTTTCCGGCAGCGTCTTTTGGACGGGCGGCGCGGTGGTCAGTTCGCCATCCCGCAGCACATACAGACTGCCCACAAAAACGCCGTTTTCACTGCACCGCATCATTCTTCCGATGCCGGCGAAGTCCAGCATCTCGAATACCTCGTTGGATACGCCGTCCAGTTCGGGGATAAATTCATTTTCCGCGTAGAAGCGGCCAAGCTGGGCGTCATCCGCGGCATCCACCACATGATAGCAGTCGGTTTTTGCGCTGACCGCCAGATCCCGCAGATCCTGCAGCGTGATGACACCGCCGTTGGCGTTTACTTTTCTCTGCACCTCTATGGAGAACATCCCCTCAAAGGCGATCCCTTGTACCTCGTCCAATGCCGCAAGCTGTGCGGCAAGGTCGTTGAGCTCGTTGAGACTGATATCCAGCTCCTCTAAATGCGGGGCAAGATATTCGAAAGCATAGTAATCGTCGATCTCCATGTACAGTGCTTCGCCATCCTTCAGCCGCACCTTTTCCATCGCGTCCCACAGCTCCCACGGGGAGGCGGGCAGTTCCAGCGTTGCGTAGGCTTCGCTGTTTGGAACGTCCTCTTTTGCCAGATAAACGGCAAACACTTTCTTAGCCAAACTTCATTCCTCCCATCTTCTGCTCATAGTAACCGGGGTCAGCGCCAGGAGTGTTCCAGCCGTGCATGCTGCCGCACTCCATTGCCAGCCGCTGCTCCCGCGTCACCCCAAGACGCTCGTTGTTGTAGTCTGCCAGCGCACAGTTCTGTGCAGGGTCATCTGTACTCCAATCACTTGGATAATAACCGCTCTCACCGCGCTTGATGCAGATAAGTTCCCCGGTGCCGGGGAGGGTGGAGAAGCACAGTTCCGGCAGTCCCTCCGACAAATTGGACTGGGAAGGATTCTTTTCAGAAGATTGCTCATGTACCATTTTGAGCGTTGCATCTTCGTTTTGTTTCGGTTCAGGCTTCTCCTCCTGTGCCTGCTGTCGGCTCGGATATGCCCCCAGCAGTGTTTCTAATTCCAGTGCTTCTTCCGGTGTTGATGTATTGGCTTGTACCATTTCCGTGCGAACGGCATCCATCGTTTGGAGGATTCTCTCCAATTGGAATCGCCTGTATGGATTGCAGAGGTCTTTGGAATTGCAGTATAGTTCGCCAGTCTTTCCGACAACACCCAGGAAGTTGATCGAACTACTCACCGTAAGATCTCCGTCCTCTCGAAATCTTGCGCGAAAATTCATGGTATTGAGCCGTTCTGCCATATTGGAAATAAATTTTGTTTGCATCTCTTTTGCATCGAACATTTTACAGTCCCCCCATCCGCTGTTCCGTCGTGTAACCTTCGGAAAGCCTTGGCTCAAAGCGTTCCTGCTCCGTTTGGATGTTCCACTCGTCCGAATTCCAAAAGTGGACATACAATTCACCGCCGTCATCCACGGAGATCTCCCGCTGCTCAAAGCCCTCGCCCCAGCCGTCCGAGGCCTGTCCAGTGAGGTATTCCTTTAAGGTTTCCAGCTCCGTGTCCGACAATTCCCCGGCGACACGGCATTCCGCCACGCCCCAGAGCTGCCGGTCACGTTCCTCTACGGTGAAGACGGCGGAGCGCACCTTGCGGTCAACGCTGTCGGCTTCATCATACCAATGCATGAGACCTCGCTCGGTTTCCTCCGGCATCCGGTTTTTCACCAGTGCCGCCGTGATCTGATCCTGATAGCCGCGCAGCTCACTGCCCTCCAGCAATGTGCTGCTGTCGTCGAAGTCGCCGTACTCGTTCCGCTCGTAGAGATCGGCGGTCAGGGGCATATACAGCTTGAGGGTGGTCAGCTTGGGCGGCAGCACGGTGAAGCTGTCCTCGCCGGGGATGAGCGGCAGCGTGCGGCCATTGTCCCACTTCATAAAAATTTGCCCCTTATCGTCCACGAAGTCCACTTCGCCCTCCGTGCCGGGAAGAATGGGATGATAAGGGTCGTCCATCGAATTAAGCCGGATGCGGGTGCCGGGGGGATACTGCTCCTTGATAAAATTCACCATTTTTCTGTCCATCACTTTATACCTCCCATTGTCATGCCCTGATCGGGCATTTTTTGATATTCCTCCAACTGGCGGGGATTTTCCTCACCATAAAGGTCGAAGACGATATCGTCCACTGCCTTGCGGACGGCGGGATCATCGGTCACCACTTCATAGCGCAGACCCGTGGTGGGGCGGTACGGAAGTTCCTCCCGCACACACTTGAGAAATGCTTCGGCATCGGCAAACTCCTGCGCGTCGCCATTGGCATAGGACACACGGCCCACCAGGGGCTTGTCCCGTGCCATGTTCTGCCGCTGGACGGCCAAATCGTATACCGCGAGGTAGCCGTTATAATCGCCCGGAGAGGGGTTGCAGCGCAGGCAGTAGCGATAGCGCTCCGTTTCCACGATGTAGCCATAGTTTTGTACATAGCCGCCGTCGATTTTTCCGCCGTGGTTATAGCAGAAACGCTCCATCGCGAAGCGGCTTTTCAGCACATCTTCGCAGAGCTTACCAACGATCTGCTGCAACTCCGCTTTGAACGCGGGGCTGTTCAGTTCCTCCGGGCCACGGGGCCACCAGGTATGCCAGAACTCGTTTCCGTTGCGCCCGAAGTCCATGCGGACACAGCCGACAGCGCCAAGGCGCTTATTTTCTTCGGGGTGCTGGGCATAAAATAAGCCCGCCTCCTCCGGGCGGGCAGGTCGGATATGAAATTTCATGTTCTCTGCGGGATAGGGGAGCTGATGCGCCTCGCAGAACTCACGGAGCGTCATGTCGCCTTCATCGAGAAAACCGAGCTCATCCCGCACATCCAGCCGTCCGGACTTAGGCATCGCCAGCTTTTCCGGCATCAGCACCGAGCCTGCGTGGTTGACCACAACATTTTCTTCCATGTAGCACAGCTCACCGGGATCATCGTCAGAGCCGCGAATGTCGTAGCAGTACCAGCCCTTCGGCACGGTATCACGGGCGATGCGCCCGTTGGTGAATAATGCAAACTTGTCAAATAACTCAATGTGCTGGAATTCTTCCGTTCTTGCGTTGACTTTCAAAATTTCATGCCTCCCATCTGCGGCGTGTACGCTTCATCCCGCCAGTTGTTTTTACATCCTTCGAAACGGTTGACCAGTTCTGTGGCGGTAAGGGCTACAGTAGGTGGTTCTATCGTTTCTGAGAAGTAGTCCTCATCCAGCTCGAACCAGCAATGATCCACCGCAGGATCATACCGATCGAAGCGGCGTTCCGGCAGTCCTACTTGCCTTGGAATGAAGTATTCGCCCATTTCGCAGCAATCTTTGATGGTACGAGTCTGTTCCGTAGTCAGCGTACCGGCAATGACGCATTTATTGTGCATCTTATAGTTATCGGCATCTCTGTACAGATATGAGATCTTGGTGTTCATAGGTATCCCTCCCTTCTTTTGGGCAACGGCAAACATACTACACATCTGCCGCAAAGTCTACTGAAACATTTGCTGCCCCTGTGTCTGCTCCGGGAAGGGCGGGTCCAAGCGGCGCAGCAGGCCGAACTCTGTTTTTGTCACGCAGTCGTTTTCCATGCAGTCCTGACCGTATTTCTCAAAATCCATGTAGCCGTCCAGCTCATAGATGGCTTCATCGTCCAGCCCCAGCGTTTCCTGTAATCGCTGCTGACCGTAACCGTAGGCACCTTCTACGATGCGCTGGTAGTTGTCCAGATTTCGCAGCAGCTCACAGGCTCCGCGCAGGGTTTCCGGCTTCTCGGCCTCCAGCACAGCGGCGTAGGTCAGAAGCATCCCGTCCTTCTGCCAGATGTCCTCCAAGGCTTCGGCAAAATCGTTGTAATCCTCCACAGCGGGACAATCCGTATCACGGATCAGATCCCCGATGTAAGGCACCTTGAAGCGAATATCACAGAGCATGGCGTCCGCGAAAACATCAATATCGAGGTAAGCCCTCACAGCGTCGAGGTATTCCTCATCAGCGGGGAGGACGAGGATGTAGTCCGGCTTTCCCTCGACACGCAGCGTCATACGGAGCATTTCATCCCTGCTCTCATCCCGCCAAGGCTCTGCCGGCGAAAGATAGCTGCGGTCGATTGCCATATCCGGCATCAGCAAACTGCGTGCGTTGGGGATAAAAGCACTGTACCGGGCGTAGTTGTGCCCCTGCGGGTCAATAAGGAAACCGTCCGTTCCCTCCGCGTCGAGGATGAGCAGGCAGTGCCTGGCATCCTCATCGTGTCGGATGGCATTTTTGTTTTCTGCGATGAAATCGTAGTCTGCCAACAGTGTGCGGCTGAACTGCCGGAACCGCGGGCTTGGCAGCTCGATGACCTTATCCACGGCACAGGGTTCTGCTTCGCATCCTGTCTGCTTACACTTCAGTTCTGCTTGAATGATCACATCATCCCTCCCATCTCCATGCGGCTGCTCTGGCTGCCGTTCATCACTTCCTCCATACTGTAATAGCCCTTATAGGCGATGTAGCCCCGGTCGGTGAACATCCCGTCCTCCTCGTTCATGCGCTCCGCGCCGTACTTTTCATAGTCATAAAAAGCGTCGAGATTTTCGTCATAGTCGAAACGCCCGGACTGCCGGATCATGTACTTGCCGTACTCGGCGGGAGAGTGTGCGCCGGGGGCGAAGTCAAAGAGGTCAAGGCTTTCCGCAAGGTTTTTGATCTGTGCCGCAGACTTTGGCTCTGCCAGCATGACCACGGCCCCCAGCTTTTCCATATCCGCGTTTGATAACCCATCCGTTGCCTCTGCCAGTTCGTTGAGGTCAGAGAGAGTTTCGTACTCCATATCCAGAAGGACATCCACCTCATTGGGGAGTTGGCTGTCCTCCAGCCGCAGGCGGACATCGGCGGGATCTGTGATGCCCCCGCGAAGGAGGGCGCGGTCGATCTCCTCCTGCAGCATAGGGAGGAACAGCCATGTGATGTGCTTGGTGTCCTCCGGCTCGTTTTTGGAGGTCGCCGCAACGGTGATGACGTTCGGTTCATAGTAATAGCAGGGGAAGAATCGGCCGTCGTAGACCTGCTCCAGCTTCATGCCGTTGTCGTAGACCTGCTCCAGCTTCATGCCGTTGTCGTAGACCACGCCGTAGGGGGTGATCGTGCCGCTGCCGCTTTCGATGAGCTGCCGTGCGGTTTTCTTGCCGTCCAGCGCGTTCAGCTCATCCACGCTTGCGCTGCCGCCGTGCAGGTTCATGTAATGGTCGCGGCCGATGGCGGCGAGGT
>ERZ809296.2178-NODE-2178-length-19575-cov-3.855686_pt1 | contig 19575 bp, 15 predicted proteins | sample MGYA00520511_ERZ809296 | MGnify/ENA primary metagenome ERZ809296 (study PRJEB31576, sample SAMEA3212662) | Homo sapiens | biome: human-gut; feature: human gut; material: fecal | place: Sweden | collected 2012 ... | reverse complement strand
GCTGGTACGGACGGCGTTGATATTGTGCGCCTTCATCATCAATAGGTCGCGGCGAATATGCTCCGGCGGGGTGTACGCGCCGGTATCGCAGCTGCTTTCATGCAAGTTCACACCGCGGAAACGCACGGGGCTGCCGTTGAGCAGCACCACCTCGTTGCGGATTTCAATTTTACGCACGCCTACGCGCTGGGCAATCTCCTCGCCGCCGCAGCGCAGCAGCAGGGTATACAATACGGGCGTTTCAGCCGTCCAAAGCAGGGGTCGATTCAGTTCAAACGCGCATGCGCCGTCCTCCATCGCGCGCGTTGCAAGCAGCGTGCCATCGGGCGCATACAGCTCGCATTGGCATGCACAATCGGGCTGACTGAAGGCTGCGCGCACCTGCACGGCGGCCTGATGCAGATCCTCTGCCAGCGCGGTGCGCACGCTGAAATCAACCACATGACCCGCGTCGCGACGCAACAGATACACATCGCGGAAGATGCCGCTGTAACGGAACTTATCCTGATCCTCGCAGTAGCTGCCCGCGCTCCACTTGGTCACCAGCGCACAGACGGTGTTTTCGCCGTCCACCAGCACGGCGGTCACATCATACTCCGCCGGGGAGTGCGGCACCTGACTTGCGCCGATAAACTGCCCGTTTACCCACAAAAGCAGGCAGCTATCCACGCCCTCAAACACCAGCTGATACACCGCGCCCGGCTGCTTATCCAGCGCAAAGCGACGGCGATACAGCCCGCAGGGATTATCTGCCGGCACATAGGGCGGATCATAGGGAAACGGGAAGCGCACATTGGTATACTGAATATGATCGTACCCATTCATCTGCCACGTGCCAGGCACAGGCATGGAAGCCTCCAGCGGCTCGGTCATGGGATCAAAATCCGCCGTAAAATCCCGCACGCTGGGATAATACTTAAACTCCCACTGCCCATTCAGCAGCGTAAAACGGCGGCTGCTTTCCCGCGCGCCGCGCGCATCCTGATCCGCGTCAAAAGGAATAAAATAGGCGTGCGGCGCATTTTCGCCCGCATGCATCAGGACGGGATCCAGCGTTTCAATGTATTGCTCAAACGGCATAAAAGCTCCTCCTCATTCGCAGGGGTTTTTTATTATTATACTGGAACAGGCTGCGTAATTCAAGAAAAAAGCTTTAAATATTTCCATGCTTCTTTAAATTCAGCGTCGTTTTATAATTATTCTTCCGCCGTCTTTTTACTGTTTGTCTCGTTGACTTATTTCCTTTTTAATTGTACAATGGGAGCGATTTATTCCCCATGCATTCAGGAGGATTTTGATGATGGAACGCAAGGATGGCCGCGCGTGCAACGCGCCCCGCGCGCACCGTTTTATCCCCAATTTTGTATCCACCGCCGCAGGCAGCTGCCTGATTGAAACCGGCGGCACACGGGTGATCTGCACCGCATCGCTAGAGGAGGGCGTGCCGCCTTTCCTGCGCGGCAAGGGCTGTGGCTGGCTGACGGCGGAATACGCCATGCTGCCTGCCTCCACCGGCCGCCGCAAGCAGCGCGACGGGCTAAAAAAGGATGGCCGCGGCGTGGAAATCAGCCGTCTAATCGGCCGCGCGCTGCGCCAGGCAGTCGATCGTGAACGACTGGGCGAGCGCACGATCACCATTGACTGCGATGTGCTGGAGGCTGACGGCGGCACGCGCACGGCTGCCATCACGGGCGGCTTTGTGGCGCTGGTTGGCGCGATTGACCGGCTGATCCGCGAGGGCAAGCTGCGCGAATCGCCCATTATCCACCAGATCGCCGCCATCAGCGCAGGCGTGGTGGAGGGTACGCCCTGCCTGGATCTGTGCTATACGGAAGACAGCAGCGCGGACACGGACATGAATTTTGTAATGAACGAGCAGGGCGAGTTTATCGAGCTGCAAGGTACGGGCGAGGGCTGCGCCTTTTCCCGCGATAAGCTCAACACCCTGCTGGATCTGGGTGAAAGCGGCTGCCGCGCCCTGATGCAGGCGCAGCGCGAAGCGCTGGGCGATGCGGCGGCGCTGATCGCCCCCAAGCAGAAGCTGATTCTGGCCAGCAACAACGCGCATAAAATACAGGAGCTTTCCGCCATGCTGGGCGGCAGGTATGATGTTTTGTCCATGCGCGACGCAGGCTTTACGGATGAAATTATCGAAGATGGCGAAACCTTTGAGGAGAACGCGCGCATCAAGGCCGAGGCCGTCATGCGCGCCACCGGTTATCTCACGCTGGCGGACGACAGCGGCCTGTCCGTGGATGCGCTGGGCGGCGCGCCTGGCGTGCATTCCGCACGATACGCGGGCGATCAGCACAGCGATGCGGACAACAACGCCCTGCTGATGAAAAACATGGAAAATGTGCCGGATGAAGCGCGCACGGCGCGGTTTGTCAGCTGCATCGCCATCGCCTCGCCCTTTAAGCCCACGCAGATCGTGCGCGGCGAGTGCCCCGGCCGCATCACCCGCGCGCCGCGCGGCAGCGGTACGTTTGGCTATGATCCCTACTTTGAATACGAAAATGGCCTGACCTTCGCCGAAATGGAAGGTGAAGCCAAGAACGCCGTCAGCCACCGTGCCCGCGCCATGCAGGAGGCCTTGAAGCTGCTATGAAGCGCATCGGCATTGTATCCGACAGCCACGGCATGCGCGGCATGCTGGAGCAGTCGCTGATCAAGCTGCAGGCTGGCGGCCCCCTCGACGCGCTGATTCACTGCGGCGACGGCGGCAGCGACGCCAAATGCCTGGCTGGAAATATCCTGCAAACCGTGATCGTGCGCGGCAACTGCGACGGCTGGGGATGCGACTATGAGGATGACATGCTGGTTAACATCGGCGGAGTCAATATCTTTGTCACCCATGGTCATCGCTACGGCGTAAAATCCGGGCTGGATACCCTGGCCAGCGCCGCGGCCGCCAAAGGCGCGCAGGTGGCATGCTTTGGGCATACGCACAAGCCCTTTTGCGAGTACCGTGACGGCGTGCTGCTGATCACCCCTGGCACCTGCACCTTGCGCGGCGCGTGCGCGCTGCTGACTATCGACCAAAGCGGCAGCTTCCAGGCGGAGCTGCTATAAATACGGAGGCTGCCTATGGGCTTCTTTTCCAGGCAATATCAGCCGCCAAAAACCGACGGCATGGATGCGGCCACGCTGCTAATGCGCGCGCGTGCTGCGGGCGATCCCCGCGACGCGCACGCCTATCTGACACGCGCGGAGGCGCTGGCGCCCGATGATCTGCGCGTGCAGCGTGAGCTGCTCATGCGCGGCAATCTGCATCTGCGCGACCCGCGCCATGTGTCCTTCCATGTGATCAAAAGCTATCTGCTGCACGCCTTTGAGCATCCGAAGCAGCATGACGAAGACGAGCAGCGCCGCATGGCGCGGGAGATTTTTGACGAGCCCCGCCTGCATCGCTGCCTGCAGCTGTCCGATCAGCCCGACGCCTTTCTGCAAAGCTATCTGCAGGAGCTATGCGCCGATTATGTGCGCATTTTCATCCTGCCGGACGCCTCGCACTGCCGCAGCTTTCTGGGCTTTACCATGCCGGGCACACAGGCCGCGTCCATGGCCGTGCCCGCCTATGATGTGCTGCACAACATCTTCCTCTCCCCCGATTTAACCCAAACCGAGCAGCGCCAGCTTGCAGGCGCGTTCTACCGCGCCTACCGCACCCAAATGAACGGGCGCACGCAGCCGCTGGATGAGCGTCTGGGCGACACGCTGGGGCGTTTGCTTGAATAAAAAGGAAATGGAATGCTGAAAAAAATCTTCTCCGCACTGGGCATGGGCTTTCTGCTGGCGGTGTTTTATCTGCTGCTGTCGCTGGGCGGCAGGCAGGAAAAGGCCCCGGTGCAGCAAATTCCCGCCTCTCCCCTGCCAAGCATCGGCAACGTATCCTCCGCCAGCCTGCCTGATCTGGCCGCGGTGTTCGGCGCGCAGGTGCCCTTCGTGTCCCTCTCCGGCTCCGGCGCCGTGCAGGATGCGCAAGCCGGCGCGCGCCTGCTAACCTGGCAGGAGGACAGCGGCCTGACCATCACCGCCGTGCAGCCCGCCAGCCAGGCACAGCTGCTGCGATATGACACGCTTACGCCGGATTCCGCCTATCGCTGGAGCATTCAGGAGCAAACGGCACTTGTCGCCCATGACGGCAGCAGCGCTTGCGCTTATTACGCCACGCAGGACGCGGCCTACGCCCTGTATCTGCCAAGCGGCGGCGTGCAGGCGCTTGAAAGCCTGATGACCCATTTATCCTTTACCGACCCTTAACCTGAACAGGAGAACAAAAGCCATGCAACAGCAACAGCGTCAAATGCCTACCTCCCAACTGTTAAAGCGCTTTATTCCTTATTTTTACAAATACAGAAAGCTGCTCGTCATCGACCTCATGGCCGCTGGCCTGACCACCGTGTGTGAGCTGGTGCTGCCGCTGATTGTGCGCCGCATCACCAACGGCGCGCTGGGCATGGCGGGCGAGCTATCCACTGGCCTGATTTTACGCCTGGGCGCGCTGTATATGCTGCTGCGCGTCATCGACGCATCGGCCAACTATTACATGCAGTCCGAAGGTCACGTGATGGGCGCGCGCATTGAAACCGATATGCGCACCGATCTTTTCGCCCATTTGCAGCAGCTGTCCTTTAGCTACTACAACAACACCAAAATCGGCCAGATCATGGGCCGCATCACCAGCGACCTGTTTGATATTACCGAGTTTGCGCACCACGGCCCCGAGAACTTTTTCATTTCGGGCATCAAGGTGCTGATTTCCTTTATCATCCTGTCGGGCATGAACATAACGCTGACGCTGATGATCTTTGCCGTGCTGCCCTTCATGATCTTCTTTACCCGCTTTTTCAACCGCCGCATGCGCGCCGCCTCTAAGGACTGCCGCCATCAGGTGGGCGAAATCAACGCGCAGGTGGAGGATACGCTGCTGGGCATCCGCGTGGTCAAGTCCTTTGCCAATGAAAAGCTGGAAGAGGAAAAATTCGCAAAGGGCAATCTGCGCTTTCTTGAATGCAAAAAGCGCCAGTACGCCTACATGGCGGGCTTTGGCACATCCAACCGTCTGTTTGACGGCCTGATGTACATCATCGTCGTAGTGGCCGGCGCGCTGTTTTTGATCAACAAGAAAATCGGTATCGGTGATTATACGGCCTATCTGCTCTATGTATCCACCCTGCTGTCCTCCATCCGCACCATCGTGGACTTTACCGAGCAGTTCCAGCGCGGCATGACGGGCATCGAGCGCTTCTGCGAAATCATGGATGCGCCCAGCGATATCAAGGATTCCCCCAACGCCAAGCCCCTGGGGGAGGTGCGCGGCGACGTGTGCTTTGATCACGTCGGCTTCCATTACAGCGATGATGAGAACCACGAGGTACTCAGCAACATCGACCTGCACGTCAAGGCCGGGCAGAATGTGGCGGTGGTCGGCCCCTCGGGCGGCGGCAAAACCACGCTGTGCAACCTGATTCCCCGCTTCTATGACGTCACCGCCGGGCGCATCACCATCGACGGGCAGGATATCCGCGATATCACACTCAAATCCCTGCGCAGCAGCATCGGCATGGTGCAGCAGGAGGTGTACATGTTCTCCGGCACCGTGGCGGAAAACATTGCCTACGGCAAGCCCGGCGCAACCCGTGAGCAGGTGATCGAAGCAGCCAAGCAGGCGGGCGCAGACAGCTTTATCTCCCAGCTGCCCAACGGCTACGACACCTATGTGGGCGAGCGCGGCGTAAAGCTGTCCGGCGGCCAGAAGCAGCGCATTTCCATCGCCCGCGTGTTCCTCAAGAACCCGCCGATCCTGATCCTGGACGAGGCGACCAGCGCCCTGGACAACGAAAGCGAACGCCTGGTGCAGCAGTCGCTTGAAAAGCTGGCGCACGGCCGCACCACCTTCACCATCGCCCACCGCCTGACCACCATCCGCAACGCTTCGGTCATCTGGGTGCTCACCGAGAACGGCATCCAGGAGCAGGGCTCCCATCAGGAGCTGATGCAAAAGGGCGGCCTGTACGCCCAACTGTACGCCATGTATACCGAAAACGTCAGCGTGGCGTAAGTCATAAGAGAATAGCAAATCCGGCCTTGAAGCAAATTCAGGGCCGGATTTGTTATATGCAATTATGCTGAATTCTTACTGCCTCATCGCCATCAGCGCAGGCAAATCAAGCACCTCCACGCGCTTGCGGCCGATGCTGATGATGCCGTCCGCTTTCAGCTGGGCGCAGATGCGGCTGGTCTGGATACGCGAGGCGTTGATGGCCGAGGCGAGGGATTCCTGCGTCATGGGCACCACGTTCTTTTCTGCGCAGGTTTCGGCACTGCTTTCAATGTACAGGCACATGAACGTAGCCAGGCGGGTCTGCACATCATCGATGCTCTGCTTTTCCGCGTCAAAGCACATCAGCCGCAACACATCGCCCACATACAGCGCCAGGTCAGTGGCAAAGGCCGGATTCTGCCGGCAGATGCGCTGCAAAAGCTCGGGCGTAAAGCGCAGCACGGTGATGCTGGTCAGCGCCTCGTTGGATACCACCGCAGGCTCGCCGCCGCGCAGGTTATCCAGGGTAAAGATGGTATTGGCCTTATGATAGCCCAGCAGGCGCAAATAGCCGCTGGCGTTGCTGGTGTAGGTTTTTACAATGCCGCGAAGCAAAAAATAAATATGCTGATTGACCTCGCCGCTGCGGCTGAGCACCGAGCCTGCGGGATAATCCAGCAGCTCCGCTCCCGAGGACAGCAGCATGCCGCGCCAGGGCAGCAGCGTATCCTTCAAAATAAAGCTGACGGGGGATTTGCGGGTTTCAGTCATCGCGTCGTCGTCCTCTTTTTTCGGGTTTTCAGTATCGCAGGATACAGTGGAGCGCAGGTGCTCCCGCATTATTGTATCATGTGATATCGATAACTGCAAGGCGATTTGATAAAATTTTTGCAGAAAATCTGCTTATCACAAAGGAGGCGCACCCATGAAATCTAAGATGTTCCCCATCCTCTCCTCCCCCGCCAAGATCGGCAATGTGACGCTGAAAAACCGCATTCTCAAGGCTCCGCAGTCTTCGGGCATGAACAACAAGGACGGCACTGTGTCCGAGCGTGCCATCCGCTACTACTCCGACCAGGCCAAGGGCGGCGCGGGCGCGATCATTGTGGAATACGCCTATGTGGATGAAATCGGCTCCAAGAGCGCGCACTGCCACCTGGGCATTTCCAGCGACGAGCACATTCCCGGCCTGTCCTGGCTGGCCGAGTGCATCCGTGAAAACGGCGCCGTGCCCGCCATCCAGATTGAGCACTGCGGCCGCCAGAAGTTCCTGGGCACCCAGCCCATCTGCGCCGCTTCCGCCCTGCCCTGGCCCAAGCTGTGGAATCAGTATGGCGTGCAGTCCGTGCCGCATGTGCTGACCATCGAGGAAATCCAGGATATCGTACATGCCTTTGGCGACGCCGCCCGCCGCGCCAAGACCGCCGGCTTTGAAATCGTCGAAATCCACGGCGCACACGGCTACCTGCTGACCAACTTCTTCTCCCCCCATACCAACCACCGCACCGATCTGTACGGCGGCAGCCTGGAAAACCGCATGCGCATCTACCTGGAAATCGCCCGCGACGTGCGCAAGAAGGTCGGCCCGGACATGGCCGTCACCATCCGCCTGAGCGGCACGGATTACGAGCCGGACGGCTTCCCGATTGAGGATACCATCGAGCTGGCCAAGGCGCTGGAAAAGGAAGGCATCGACGCGTTCCACATTTCGGGCGGCGATCACCACACCATGATCCACCAGGTATCCCCCATGGCCATCAATGTGTGTCACAATGTATGGGCGGCCGAGGCCATCAAGAAGCACGTGCATGTGCCCGTCATCGCCTCCGGCTCCATCACCCTGCCTGAATACGCCGAGGAGATCCTGGCCTCCGGCAAGGGCGACTTCGTAGGTCTGGGCCGTCCCCTGTGGGCCGATCCCGAATGGCCCAACAAAGCCTGCAGCGACCATCCCGAGGACATCCGTCCCTGCATCCGCTGCAACGAAGGCTGCCTGGAGCGCACCTTCTTTAACTATAAGGCCGTTACCTGCGCTGTCAACCCGCAAATCAGCCGCGAGGGCGAATTGAAGATCAAGCCCGCTGAAAAGCCGCGCACCATCGCCGTCATCGGCGCAGGTGCCGCCGGTATGGAAGCCGCGCGCGTGGCCAAACTGCGCGGGCACGATGTGACCATCTTTGAAGAAAAGCCCATCGACGGCGGCCTGCTTAACGAGGCGGCGGCCCCCGAATTCAAGGCCGATATCCGTCCGCTGATGAAATACCAGGCCACCCAGATCAAAAAGCTGGGGATCCCCGTCATCCGCAAGCGCGCCGAAATGGCCGACCTGGAAGACTATGATGCGGTCATTTGCGCCACGGGCAGCACGCCCATCATCCCGCGCATTCCCGGCGTGGATAAGCCCATCGCGGTGGATTGCCTGAGCGCCATCAACGGCGCCAAGCCCGTGGGTGAGCGCGTGATCGTCATCGGCGGCGGCCTGGTCGGCTCCGAAACCGCGCTGGATCTGGCTGAAAACGGCCACAAGGTGACGCTGGTTGAGATGCAGCCGCAGATCATGAACGGCGTGGCCGTAACAGACTTCCTGGCCTACAGTGAGCGCATCGCCAAGACCGATATGCGCATTCTGACCAACACCCGTCTGGAAGCCATCGAGGACGACGGCGCAATCGTCAGCGGCAAGCAGGGCGAAGAGAAGCTGACGGCTGACACCGTGATCCTGGCGCTGGGCCTCAAGGCCAACCATCAGCTCTATGATCAGCTGATCGCTGCGGACAAGGAAGCCTATCTGGTAGGCGATGCGGTGAAGGCCGGTAAGATCTTCGACGCTTTCCATACGGGCTATCGCGTGGGCCTGAAAATCTGATAATCTCCCTCTTTGCATTGGACGGGGGCGTGTGAGCAGCGCCTCCGTCCTCTTTTTGTTCGGCGGCAAAGCCGGCACTGCGGATTAAAAGCGCCGGAAAACCTTTACGGTCTTGGCGATTTACGTCTTCGCATCCTGCGCTTCACGGGCGCGCTTTTCGCATTCTCTTTTTTATCCCCTATGCAGGATTTTTCGCAAAAAGCAGCGAATTATCCCACTGCCGCATCCCTGCGGCACAAATTGAAATGCACCAATGGAAAGGAGCGTTATTACCATGGATCAACTGGGTGAAAGCATCCGCAAGCTCATTCTGGCCGGCATCGGCGCCGCCGCCGTCACAAAGGAAAAATCCGAAAGCATCCTGCGCGATCTGGTCAAAAAGGGCGAGCTGACCGTGGAGCAGGGCAAGGTACTCAACGAGGAGCTGAAGCACTCCGTCAAAGAGGCCATCCGCGATAACATCACGGTTCATGTGGTAAAGCCCGAGGAGGATTTGGACAATCTGGACGACGCGCAGCTGGAAGCCCTGCGTCAGCGCGTGCAGGCCGCGCAGGAAAAGCGCGCCAAGGCCGCCCCCGCCCAAGCGCCCATCAAGCCTGAAACTGAAACCGAGCCCGCCCCGGAGCAGTCTGAAGCGCAGGAATAAGAGGTTTTTATGCCAGTACGCAACGAAAACCGCGGTGAGAACCGCCAGCGCCTGCTGGAAATTATGGAGGTTATGCGCCGTCACGAGATCGTAAAGGGCATAACCCCCGAAAAGCTGTGCGCTATCATTGAGGAGCTTGGCCCCACGTTTATCAAGCTCGGGCAGATTCTCTCCATGCGGTCAGATATCCTGCCCGCCGCCTATTGCGACGCGCTGAAAAAGCTGCGCAGCAGCGTGGCCCCCATGCCTTATGAGCAAATCGCCGCCATCGTGGAAAAATCCTACGGCAGGCCGCTGGAGGAGGTATTCGCCTCCTTTGATCACGCGGCGCTGGGCAGCGCGTCTATTGCGCAGGCTCACGCAGCCGTGCTGCAAACCGGAGAGCCAGTCGTGGTCAAGGTGCAGCGCGAGGGCATTCATGAAATCATGAGCCGCGATATCATGCTGCTCAAGCAGGCAAGCAAGCTTCTCAAATACACCCCTGCCAGCGGGCTGGTGGATTTTAACCAGGTGCTGGATGAAATGTGGGTGGTGGCGCAGGAGGAAATGAACTTTCAAACCGAGGCCGCCAACCTGGAACGCTTCCGCAAGCTCAACGAGGACGTAGCCTTCGTCACTTCCCCCATCCTGTACCGCCAGTACACCACCACGCAGGTGCTGGTGATGGAGCGCATCGATGGCATGGGCATCGATAAAAAGGACGAGCTGACCCAGGCAGGCTACGATCTGGCCGAAATCGGCGCAAAACTGGCCGACAACTATGTGCGCCAGATCATGGAGGACGGCTTCTTCCACGCCGATCCGCACCCCGGCAATCTGCGCGTGCGCGACGGCAAGATCGTCTGGCTGGATATGGGCATGATGGGCAGCCTGGACGAGCGCCAGCGCACGCTGATCGGCAAGGCCGTTACCGGCGTTGCGCGGGGCGATATCAATCTGTGCCGCGATGCGGTAATGGGGCTGGGCGAGTTTCACGGTAAGACGGACAAACGTCGGCTGTACCGCGATATCGAGGATCTGCTGGATAAGTACGGCTCGGCAGACCTGGGCAGCATGGATCTGGCGCAGGTATTTGAAGACCTGTCCGCCGTGATGAAGGCCAACGGCATTTCTATGCCCGGCAGTCTGACCATGCTGGCGCGCGGCCTGGCCACCATCGAAGGCGTTGTGGCCGACCTGAGCCCGCAGATCAACGTAATGAGTGTGGTAACGGCGCGCCTGGGCGATCAGATGCTGCATCAGATTGACTGGCGTGCGGAGCTTGTGCAGGATAGCCGCGCGGTGTACGAAAGCGCGCACAAATCGCTGGAAATTCCCGCGCTGCTGGCCGATCTTCTGCGCACGGGGCTGAAGGGCGAAGCCAACCTGGGCGTAGAGCATCATCCGGGCGCAGATCTGGCCCAGCTTTTGGGCGATATCACGTTCAAGCTGGCCATGGCGCTGATCGCCGCCGCGCTGCTTGTATGCGGCGGTCTGCTGCACGATGTGTCCCCGCGTGCAGGCGGCCTTTCGGCATACAGCATCGGCTGCTTTGTGCTGGCGGCCGTGCTGCTGGGATGGACGTTCCTTCCCAAGGGGCGCAAAAGGAAAAAATAAGCATCACAAAAGCGCTGACCGATGCAAATCCGTCAGCGCTTTTTTATGTCTTTATTGCCACGCGTCTCTGAGCGCGTCTTTCAGCAATTTCACATCGCCCATATCCGTCGCCCAGCTGGTGGCAAAACGAACAATCGTATGCGTATCGTCGTACTTTTCCCAGAAGCCAAAGTCCACCTTCTGGGCCAGACGTGCCATCGTATCGTTATCCAGGATGCAGAAAACCTGGTTGGTGGGCGAATCAAAGCAAAGCGTGTAGCCGCATTCACGCAGGGCAGCACGGATGTGATCCGCCGCTGCCATGGCGGGCGCGCCCAGCTTTTCATACAGCCCATCGGTAAAGAGCGTATCGAACTGGATGCCCAGCAGCCTGCCCTTGGCCAGCAGCGCCCCATGCTGCTTGATGATCGTAAAGAAATGCGGAATCAGCCCCGGACGCGGAAGCACCACCGCCTCGCCAAACAGCGCGCCGCACTTGGTGCCGCCAATATAAAACGCATCGCACAGCGCGGCCAGATCGGCCAGGCTCACGTCGTTTTCCGGACAGGCCAGCGCATAGGCCAGCCGCGCGCCGTCCACATAGAGCGGCATGCGGTGCGCCCGGCATACGCTGCTGATCTGCGTCAGCTCCGCGCGCGAATACAGCGTTCCATACTCCGTGGGCTGAGACAGGTACGCCATACCGGGCATGACCATATGATCACGATTCGCGTCGTTTGCATAATCGCAAAGCAGCTTTTCAATCTGCTCCGCGGTGATTTTGCCATTTTTGTGCGGCAGCGTCAGCACCTTATGCCCGCCAAACTCAATCGCCCCGGCCTCGTGCACGCCGATGTGCCCGGTTTCAGCGGCGATTACGCCTTGATAGCTTTGCAGCAGGCCGTCGATCACAGTGGCGTTGGTCTGCGTGCCGCCGACAAGGAAAAAGATCTCCCCCTCCGGCGCATGACAGGCGCTGCGGATTTTAGCCTTCGCCGCCTCGCAGTAGGCATCCGTGCCGTAGCCGGGCGTTTTCTCAAGATTGGTTCCCATCAGGCGCTGCATAATCAGTGGGTGCGCGCCTTCCATATAGTCGCTTGTAAAGGATATGCGCTTCATGCCTTTACCCCGCGATAAAGCGCGCCAGGAAGTCGCGCGTTTCCGCCTTCTGCGGATTGTTGAATATCTGCTGCGGCGTGCCTTCTTCGCAGATCACGCCGCCGTTCATATACACCACATGCGTGCTGATATCGCGGGCAAAGGCCATCTCGTGCGTTACCACCAGCATGGTCATGCCCTCCTTGGCAAGCTGGCGCATAACAGAGAGCACCTCGCCCACCATCTCAGGATCCAGCGCGCTGGTCGGCTCGTCAAACAGCAGGATTTCCGGCTGCATGGCCAGGGCGCGGGCGATGGCCACTCGCTGCTTCTGGCCGCCCGAAAGCTGCTGCGGCCGGGCGTTGATGTAGGGAGCCATACCCACCTGACGCAGATAGCGCAGCGCCATCTCGCGCGCCTCATCAGGCTTTTTCTTAAGCACCTTGATCTGCCCCACCATGCAGTTTTTCAGCACTGTCATGTTGTTGAACAGATTGAAGGACTGAAACACCATGCCCACCTTGGCGCGATAGGCCGCGGCGTTGGTATGCCGCCCTGCCATATCCTGCCCATGGAACAGGATGTGCCCATCCGAGGGCGTTTCCAGCAGATTGATGCAGCGCAGCAGCGTACTCTTGCCTGAACCGGACGCGCCGATGATGGAGGTCACGTCGCCCGCATGGACGGAAAAATCGATATCGCGCAAAATCTCATGGCTGCCAAAGGACTTGGACAGATGCTGCACCTGCAATACCAATTCACTCATTCCGCATCCTCCTTCCGCGCGCCCTGCGGCCGCTCACGGTTTACTTCGTCATAGGGGCTGCCCTTGCCGGGATAGTTGTAGGTGCCCGCCGTGGCCACCAGCGGATCCTCGCGTACCAGCTCGTAGCTGGCATGGCCGTCCAGCAGCTTTTCCAGCCTGCGCAGCAGGAAGGAGGCCAGCAGCGTCATGGTGAGATACCCCGCCATTTCAATGGCAGCGGAGGGGAAGAAGCGGAACGTCGCGCCCGCCACGGCCTTGTGCACGGCAAAGAAATCGTTGAAGCCGATGATGAACATGACCGAGGTATCCTTAACGTTGATGATAAAGTTGTTGCCGATCTGCGGCATGATGTTGCGCAGAGCCTGCGGCAGCACCACGCTCAGCATGGTCTGCACATGCGTCATGCCGATGGCCTTTGCGCCCTCGGTCTGCCCGCGATCCACTGAGAGGATGCCGCCGCGCACGGACTCGGCCATGTACGCGCCGGTATTGATGGATACCACCAGGATGGACACCGCCCAGATATTGCGGAACTGCACGGCGTTGTTGGTGAAATAGGGCAGGCCATAATAGATGAACACCGCCTGGAGGATCATGGGCGTGCCGCGGAATATCTCAATATAGGCGCGGATAATGCCCCGCAGCAGCCCCAGCAGCCCGCGCTTGACAAGGGGATCGCTGTGCGAGCAGGGAATGGTCTGCAATATGCCGCACAGAAAGCCGATCACGCAGCCAACCAGCGTAGCAATTACAGCCAGCAGCAGGGTGCTGCCGACGCCGTTTAGATAGGAGGAGCCGTACTTGCCCCACAGCAAGGCGATATCGTCAAACAGGGCCGCAAATCTGTTCATAATGCGCTTCGTTCCTTTCAGATGGACGGGCGGCGCAAAGGCGCGCCGCCCGCATGCTTATGCTTACTCGATGGGCTGAATGGCCGTGGCCTGCGCCATGATGGCGTTGAAGTCCTCCGCCGTCATGGTAGACAGCACGCTGTCCAGGGCTTCCTTCAGCACGGTGTTGCCCTTGCGGACGGAGATGCCGATGTTGATATCCTCATCGGACACCACAAAGTTATCCTCGCTGCCGCTGAAATCCAGCAGCACCAGATCGGGATAGGCCAGCAGCGCGCCCTGCGCAGTGGGCATATCGGTGCAGATGAAATCCACCATGCCCGCTTCCAGCGCCATCAGCATGGCGGGGGCGGACTCGGCGGGAGACTGAATCTTCGCGCCCGCAATCTGCGGCAGGCAGCTGTCATACCAGATGGTGCCCAGCTGCGAGGTGCAATAGCCCGAAAGCTCCGAAATGCCCTTGGCCGCAGCCTGGGGCGTGCCCTGCTTGGCCAGGCACACGATGCTGGCATACAGGTAGGGGCCGGCGAAATCCACCATTTCCGCGCGGCTCGCCGTCATGGACTGGCCGGCGATCACCGCGTCCACCACGCCGGCCTGCACGGCGGGCACCAGGGAATCCCAATCCAGACGGACAATTTCCAGCTGCCAGCCGTTGGCCTCGCACAGCTTCTTGGCCATCATCACATCATAGCCGTTGGCGTACTCACGGCTGTCGCGGATCGGCACGGCGCCGTTGCTGTCGTCGCCCTGGGACCAGTTATAGGGGGCATAGTTACATTCCATGGCCACGGTCAGCACGCCGTCCTCCACGCCCGAGGGCTCGTCGGCCAGGGCCGCAGGAATCATCGTGCAGCAGAACACAAGGCAAAGTACCAGCGCAACAAATCTTCTCATCATGGGTCATACCGCCTTTCTTTTGATTGCCGAATAAAAAATGAACCGCTTCCAGTGAAGCGGTTCATAATCAAAGATCAAACAGAGGCGGGAAGTCCTGTCCCGCGGCAACTGCCGTGTGCCTTGATAGCGCTTCACAGGAGAAAACCTGTGACAGTCCGCCGCGTGTTCCACGGCGACCCAGCTACCCGGAAAGCAGACCCTTGCCCGAGCGCTTCGGCGATGTCCCCTTTCGATCCGGCAACGGTCTGTGCGGCCCGGACGTACTGATGAACCTCGCGCCTCTATCCAAGTATTCAGTTCGCGGGTATTGTAGCATTGATCCGCGCGCCTGTCAAGCGTTGATTTGGTTATTTTGGCATTTCCCTATGTTTTTTCTCTGATTGTGGAAATGAACGCAAATTTCCACCATTTCAGGCTGTTTCCGTCTGGGCGTAATACTGCGCCTGGGCGTGCCACAATTCGTAATACTTGCCCTGCGTGTCCGCCAGCAGCGCCTCGTGCGTGCCCGTCTGCACAACCTGACCCTGATCAAACACCGCGATCTCATCGCAGAACTTGCAGGAGGACAGGCGGTGGCTGATGTATACCGCCGTCTTATCGCCCGCGATTTCGTTGAACTTTTCGTAAATCTCGGCCTCAGCGATGGGATCAAGCGCGGCGGTAGGCTCATCCAGGATGATAAAGGGCGCGTCCTTATACAGCGCGCGGGCAATGGCAATCTTCTGCGCCTCGCCGCCTGAAATCTCCACGCCATCCTGCTCCAGATCCTTGTACAGGCAGGTATCCAGCCCCTTGGGCATTTTCTGCAGCCGCTCCTCAAAGCCCGCCAGCTTCAGGCATTCGCGCACACGCTGCGCGTCGTAATGCACGCCCGCGGCCACATTTTGTCCCAGCGGCAGAGAAAGGAGCTTAAAATCCTGAAACACCACAGAGAAAATGTTCATGTACTCGTCGTAGCGATACTTGCGGATATCGATGCCGTTGAGCAGGATTTGTCCCTCGTCTGGATCGTAGAGCCTGCAAAGAAGCTTGATAAAGGTGGTTTTGCCGCTGCCGTTCATGCCCACCACTGCCAGGCGGCTGCCCACACGGAATTTCATGCTGACATGCCGCAGGGCGTACTGCTCGCTGCCTGGATACTTGAAGGACACGTCGCGCAGCTCCACCTCATATTGGCGGTCGGAACGTTTTTCGGTGGTCAGGCTGCCCTGATACATATTGTTAGGCGTATCCAGCAGCTCGAAAACCGGCTCCAGGAAGGCGGCGCTCACCCGAAGAGTCGCCAGCGTCTGCAATAGATCGGCAATGCCGATAAACAGCGTGGTACTGGCGCCGATATACTGCGTCACCGCGCCCAGGCCGAACGCGCCGCCCCAGGCCTTAAGGCACACAAACAGATACACCAGCCCCGTCATCAGCGCCGCAACGCCCCTGCCTGCACCCCCATACAGGCCCGTCGCGCCGCGCGTCGCCTTGGCGATGGACGACTTGGGGCCAAAGTGCGCGTACCTTTCATCATTCCAGTTGGGAACGCACACATTGCGCTGCTGATCGTAAATGCGCATATCCAGCGCGCGCTTCGGATCGCCCACAGCATAGCCGTAAAAGCTAAAAATGCGGTTGCCCAGCGTGCCTTTTTTGCTGTAGCTAGCCCAGTATTTCCCCACCTGTCCCGACAGGAAGGCGGAAAGCTGCGCCGCACCCAGCATCAGCGCCAACATGGCCGCCATGAAAACCGGGCTGTTGAGGATGGTCATGGGGCCCTGCGGCACGGGCGTAAGGAACAGCTGCACCGACAGCGCCACGCCGCCCAGCACGCTGAACACGCCGGAGGCGATATCCTGCATCAGGCGTGTGGCCTCGTACAGGCCGCGCCCGGACATCTGCCGCACCTGATCGACCTGCGCGTACAGGCTCTGCGCGCGCTGACCATCCGCATCCACAAAGTCCATGGACATGAATTTATTCATATAGATCTGATGCTCAAAGTCGGTATCCAGCGCTTCCTCCGCCTTTTTCCAGTGCTCCAGCAGGGCGCGGGCCAGCATGGTGACGGCGGTGGAAATCAGCGCCCATACCGCCGCTCCGATCAGGCGCCTGGGATCGCGCGCACCCGACAGCTCCGCGACAAACCGCGCCGAAAACCACACCGTTATATAAGGGGTCAGGGCGCACACCGCCGTATACCCCAGGCCCGCAATCAGGCGCTTGGGCCGCATGCGCGCCTGCATGCGCCACACGCGCAGATGGCGTTTCCAGGCCAGGGACATTTTTATCTTTTCATTCGCCATGGTTTACGCCTCCTCCTGATAATACTTGCTCTGCACATGGAACAGCTCGGCATAGCCGCCGTTTTTCTTCAGCAGTGCTTCGTGCGTACCCTCTTCCGCAATGCGGCCGTCAGCCAGATAAATGATGCGGTTGCAAAAGCGCGTAGAGGCCAACCGGTGAGAGATGAACAGCGAGGACTTGCCCGCCGTCATATCGTTGTATTTTTCGTAGATGTCGCGCTCGGCAATGGGGTCCAGCGCCGCCGTCGGCTCATCCAGCGCCAGGATGGGCGCGTCCTTGTACAGCGCGCGCGCCAGCATCAGCCGCTGCGTCTGGCCGCCGGACAGCTCCACGCCATCCTCAAAGATCAGGCGGCCAATGGGCGTATCCAACCCCTTGGGCAGGGATTCAATCTTCTCCTTCAGCCCCGCCTGCTCCAGGCAGCGCCATACGCGCGGCACATCGATGCCGTTTACGCGCTGCGCCACGTTGACGGCCGCGCTGTCCTCCATCACCGAGAAATCCTGGAACACCGCCGAAAACAGGGCGTAATAATCATCGCGGTTATACTGGCGGATATCCTGGCCGTTGAGCAGCACGCGGCCGGAGGTGGGATCAAGGAAACCGCACAGCAGCTTAACCAGCGTGGTTTTGCCCGCGCCATTCAATCCCACAATGGCCAGCTTTTCGCCCGGATGCAGGGTCAGGTTGATATGCGACAGCGTATCCTTCTGGGCCTCGGGATAGCGATAGGATACATCCTCCAGCGTCAGCTCGCACTGCTTTACCTCCCCGCGCGGCAGGGGCTTGCCATCCGCAAACTTAAACGGCTCGGGCCACTCCAGGTATTCGCGCACGGCGGAAATATCCAGGCACTGCTGATGCAGGGTGGAAAGCTGGCTCAGGATGCCCGTTACCCACTGGGTAAAGCCGCCGATGGCCGCAAAATACAGCAGAAACTGCGATGTGCTCAGCCCATGATTGAGCGCCAGCCAGATCAGATACGCATAGGCCGCACCGCTGCGCAGAAAGGTCAGCGCCAGATCCACAATATTGGCCCAGATATAAACGCGCTCGCGCTTGAGCAGGAAGGCGCGGAGCAATCGCATGGTATCCTGCCACAGGTCGCTGATCCACCCGCCCAGGCCGAAGATGCGGATATCCTTGGCGTATCCGCGCGATAACGCAATCTTTTCCAGATAGGTTATCCGCTTGTCATAGCGTTCGCCCTCCTCGCGGTGGCGATAGCCCCAGCTGTTGATCCGCTTGTTGACCAGATAGCCCGCCACGGCGGTCAGCGTCACCAGCACGGCCGCCCATACGCTCAGGCCGGAGAGCATCACCAGATAGGCCGCAAAGCCCATCAGGTTGGTCAAAAGCGCGGTCAGCGTGGTCCATATCGCTTCGGTTGCCCGGTTGTTGCCGCCCGTCGCGTCCTTGCTTTTCTGATAGGCATTTTGGTAATCCGCATCCAGCGTATTGGGATAGGACGTGGTATCGCGCTTCAGGTTGATTTCGCCGATGATCTTTGTGCGCACAAAAATGCGGCCCCACAGATTATTGGTGTCCAGATAGGCGTTGAGGCCCATCAGCAGGAACAGCAGCCCCGTAAACAGCGCGATCACAAGCAGCAGCTGAGAAAGCGGCGCGCCCTTTTCTATTTTTTCCAGCACCATCGGGGCAATCAGCAGCTCTGCGACGTTTTGCCCTGCCGCCGCGGCCGCCATGGCCAGCCCAATCCACAGCACGCTTTTTTGATAGCGCCAGGCCATACCAATCATATAGCCCGTATTCTGCCACAGGTTGTAGCGAGGCTTTTTGCCCGCCTTGTCGTCCTTCATTGTAAGCCACCTCATTTCGCGCACAGGATATCACAAAAAATCGTCCCTGTGTAAATCCGGGGACGAATGGTAAAAAAACGGGGACGAAACGCGCCCTATGCCTGCGGCAGCAGAATCTCGGTGGTAAACGCGCCGTCCTCGGAATTGCGGCTCAGGTAGCCATCCAGCTTTTTCACAATGCCATCGATGCTGGCCAGGCCGAAGCCGTGCCCCTCCCCCTTGGTGGTCTGGAAGCGCCCGGCGATCTTTTGCCGCTTGCCCGCAGCCGTAAAATTGGTAAAGGATATATACAGCTGCGTGCCCTTCATATCCATATATACGCGGATCAGCCGCTCGTTTTCGGGCAAGGGCAGGCTGGCCTCCATGGCGTTGTCAAACAGGTTGCCCAGAATGCAGCACAGATCCAGCTCGGACATGCTCAGCTTGACCGGAATATGCGCATCCACCTGACAGGCAATGCCGCGCGACTTGGCCAGCGACACCTTGCTGCTCAGGATCGCATCCGCCATGGGATTGCCGGTCTTGATCACAGTATCCAGCGTGGTCAGGTCGGTATCCAGATGATCCAGATATGCGCGGATCGCCTCCACATCGCCCCCCGCGGCCAGCGCCTTCATGGTTTGGATATGGTTGCGGTAATCATGCCGCCAGACGCGCATCTGGCGGTACATATTCTCTACTTCCTGATAGTGGGTTTCAATCAGCTCGCGCTGGT
>ERZ809296.2161-NODE-2161-length-19702-cov-8.402962_pt1 | contig 19702 bp, 20 predicted proteins | sample MGYA00520511_ERZ809296 | MGnify/ENA primary metagenome ERZ809296 (study PRJEB31576, sample SAMEA3212662) | Homo sapiens | biome: human-gut; feature: human gut; material: fecal | place: Sweden | collected 2012 ... | reverse complement strand
CTGCGCGGGCGGCTCCCGCAGATCGCCGGGCCCCTCATGATCGGTGCGCTCGGCGTGGGCGCCCTGGGCGCGGGCATCGCGTGGCGCGCCCTGTCCTCGACGAGGGGCACCGGGCGCACGCAGCGCTTCGTGGACCTGGTGACCGCGGCACTCGACTCCGGCTTCCCTGCGCGTGCGCCCGAGACCGATGCGGATGAGGCCCGTGCGCCGCGCCGCGTCGTCCACGTCGAGGTTGGCGAGGGCTTCGGGCGCCCCTCCCTCGTGTCCATCGACGTGGTCGTAGCCTCCTCCGATTTTCTGTCGGAGCATGAGGCTGCCACGCGTGCCCTCGATGCGATCACCCGCGCGACCTGGAACAATCCCGAAATGGCGCCGGTCAGCGTGCGCGCCCGAGTCCTCGTCGCCCACGACGAGGTCGGCGACCTCGAGGCCCCCGGCGCGCAGACCGACACCGTCGTCGACATGAGCGCCCTCGGCTTCGCCGACGAGATCGCGCGCCCCGACGAGCTCTACGACCGCTACGGTGCGCCCGAGTGCGACCCCGCCTGGAGGCCGTGACCGGCCGGCGAGAGTCGGCCTCGTTCCTTTGACAAGGCGGGGTGTCTCACCCCTTGGGGGCGCTTTTGTTCACTTCGTGACCGTTTGGTAGGGTCTGGCTTAACAGCACCGAAGTGACGTCGAAGGAGCATCATGGCCGCCGATCTTGTCATCGAAGAAGGGGACCTCGAAGTCCTGCGTGACCGCACGAGAGATCTGTCCGGCAGACTGCAGTCGGTGACCGTCGCGACGGCGGGCGACTACATTTCCTCCGGGGTTGGCGGGAGCCCCCTCGCAGGACAGGGGCGCAGCGCCGGCGAGACGATCGACGACGCGGTCATGGCAGTGTCGCGTGACCTGGATGATTTCTCCCAGTCTGTGAATGATTCGATCAACGCCTATAACGCAACCGAAAACGACGCTGCGGTGACCTTCCAACAGACCGACCACGGTGGCCCGGCGATGACGATGGATGACCTGCGACGCATGATGGAGGAACAGTAATGGCAACCTGGGCGGACATTCAGAGCTGGGACCACAACGCCATCATCGAGGCCGAGGACCTCATCGAGGCCGAGGTGCGCGAGGCGCGCGAGATCATCGCCGACCTCGAGCACGCCGCGAACGATATCCGATCTCAGGGTGAGGCGCCCGACCGGATGCGTGAGCGACTCTCCGAGATCCAGGACAAGCTGGACTCGCGCCTCAATGAGCTCACTGAATACGCGCTGGCGACAGCGGAGCTGCACGGGTACGTGAGCCGGGTTGTGGCTATCCGCGAGTCGGCGTACGAGGTCGCGGCAGAACTGAACTATGAAATCCCTGCGGATGGCAAGGTCGTCAACCGCGAATCGATGAAGGAGAGGCCTAGCCCAGTTAAGAGTAACAAGTATGACGAGTTGTCCGATTGCGTCTCAGAGGCAGTGAAGCTGGCGACGGAAGCCGAGGAAACAGTGGGGCCGCGCTATAGGGCGTTGGCCGACGGCCAGTACGCGATGGACGAGGGACGACATTCGGAGTCAGCGGGCCTGGCAAATGATGCTGACCCCTCGTGGACCCCCGAGGAGGTCTCCGTGTGGTGGAAGCTGCTTTCCGACTCCGAACGCGAGGCGCTCATCAACAAGGATCCCGAAAAATACGGAAACTTGGACGGCATCGACATGGCGTCGCGAGCAAAGGCCAATGAGCTTGTACTACTGGGGCCCAAGGATGCGTCGGGGCATCACATCCCGGGGGGCGGGTTGCTCGGGCAAGCTGAGAGAGACCTTGCGGAAGCAGAAGAAGCGCTTAACAATGCGACCAAAACGAGTGTGGGAAGTCCGAAGCACCTCGATGACCTCATCCGGAAGAAGAACGATGCATGGAATCGTGTGCAGGATCTGAGAGCTCTTCGCGATCAGATGACAGACCCAGACGTGACGCTCGTTGCCCTACAGCCGGGCAAACCGGGTGAGAACGTTCGCGCCGCACTCGCGATTGGTGACGTGGATAATGCTGATCACGTCGCGACACTCGTTCCCGGGCGAACGACCAACTGTCGTGACTCTTCGGCTGACAATGTGACATATGCGCAGAATCTGAGGAGAGCGGCAGCCCGGCAAGGGAATATCGATCCGAGTAAGGTCGCAACCATCGCCTGGATGAACTACCACGCCCCGCAGAGTGGGCCTGATGCAAGAACCACGACGGCAACCCTTGCCCGAGCGGGTGCGGATCCTCTGAGGAATTTCGCGACCGGCATCCACTCCTGGCGCAGCGAGCGGGGGATGGATGTACATCAGAGCATCATCCCACATTCGTACGGGTCGACGACTGCGGGCATCGCGATGCGTAGCATCGGTAAGGACGTTGTCGACGACTTCGCGTACACGGGATCTCCGGGTTCGGGAGTCCAGTCCCTGGGGACACTTGGCGTGGACAAAGAGCATGTGTGGGTGTCCGGAATTGATCATCTCGACTGGGTAAGGGGAATGGGCCCAGACGAGGACTTTGGGCGTAACCCGGAGCAGCTGGAGGGAATCGGGCATTTGTCCGGAGACGTAAGTGGGGCTAAGGGATATAACCCCAACTATTTGGGTAACCCGTATGGACACCACTCAATGTATTTCGTTGAGCCTAGGGCTGGTGAAGAGAATCTCGTGCTGAACGACCTTGGCAAGGTGATTGCCGACGTCAAGGAGCGATGATGAGGAAGACGGTGCTGTCCTGTCTGTCGGCTCTATCGGCATCCTGCCTGCTGGCGGCGTGTGTGCCGGGGCTGTCGGATGATGCTCGATTGTATTTTGGGCGTGGTAGCGGGAGCATACCTATCTCCGAGGGACAGACGACGGAGGTCCATATCAGGGATACCTTGCCCCGGTATCTGGGCATCATCGAGGAGGTTGTCGTCGAGTCCGGTGGCGTGCTAGGGGTCAGTGGCAAGAACCGAATCGATGGCTGCTTGACGAAGGACACGACCGATATGGATATCGACTGGATGATGATGGTTATTCCTGCGATCGATTATGAGGATTTGCGCCGGATGGTCGTTGAGGGGGCGCAGCGTAACGGCTTCGCGTATTCGTGGGATCCGGTACGCAGAGATAAACTCAACTCTCGCACTGTTACTGTCGGGGATGGCTACGGGAATAAGCTGAGTTTCTATCATCACGAGGCTAAGGACAGCATTGTCATTAGTTTGTACTCGGGGTGTATGTTCCCATCCCAGCCTCTCGATCCGGACACCCTGCGGTGGTCCTATCCGCTTCCTAGCCCCGAAGAGATGTTTCCGAATCTGACAATCGTGCAGGCCTTTGACGACAACGGCGACGAGAATCCTGAGTTGCGGCCGCAGTCGGGGGCTCAGTCCGGAGCGCAGACGGGAAAATGAGCATGGCAAAGAAATGGACTCCGGCACGCGTGGGTGCGTGGTGCGTCGCGGTGGTGGCGGTGCTCGTCATCTGCTGGATGGCGTTGATGTGGTTCGGCGGCAGCGTGCCCTTCCGCGACCGGCAGAGCCTTGACGAGTACGTTGATGAGGAGATGCCGAAGGTTTCGCAGATTGCCGGTCAGGTGGCCGCCGAGACGGGGGGCGAGCTGACGGTGATGGGCCTGCCGTATGTGCAGGTGTGCGGCAGCGGCGATACTCAGGGGTATCGGGTGGTTGGCTACACCACGGTGGCGCCGTCGATATCCTTTGAGCGGCTCGAGAAACTGGTGAAAGAAAACAAGCACGATTGGTCGACGGCTGTGCAGGTAGAAAAAGAAATCGATAGGGATGGTACTCGGGATATTCGTCTGATAGACAAATTCGGCGGCATGGCCGAGTTCAAGTTTTCGGAGAACTCTATCGCCATGAGGTCGCGCTCCGCGTGTTTGCCGACGGATAAGCCTCTGGACGATCCCGGTCAGTTCGTCCTGCCGTCGGTGGAGGAGGCGTTCCCGGGCGTGCACGTGACGATCAGCGACAACACGAACCCGGATCTGCATCCGGTTCCTACGCTGACACCGGGTGCTAACGTCACCCCACAATCCGGTGCCCAGAGCGGCGCCCAGTCGGGGGAGTGATGGTATGAGTTCTCGGTGGATAATGGCAGCCACTGCCGCCTGTGCCTCGCTGCTCCTTGCAGCGTGCGTGCCAGGGCTGTCGGATGATGCCGGCCTGTATTTTGGGCGCAATGACGGGAGTGAGGCTATCTCCGAGCGTCAGACTGTGGAGGTTTACATCAGTGATACTGCACCTCGGTATGCGGGCATCATTGAGGACGTTGCACGCGAAGCCGGTGGTGTTCTCGGGGTTGCTGGCGATTCTCGATACGGTGGTTGCACGACGCAGGATGAAGCAGATGTCGATATCGCTTGGGCGTACTTGTACGTCGCATTAATCGACTATGACGACCTGCGTCGGATCGTCTGGGAGGGGGCGCAGCGCAACGGTTTTGCCTACTCAGCAACACCGGACTACAGCGGAAAACACAATAGTCGAAGCGTTGCCGTCGGGGACGAGGACGGGAATCTTGTCGCTTTTACCCATCTTGAGGGCAGGGGCTTCATCAACATTAGCTTTCATTCGGGGTGCATGCTTCCAACTCATACTTATGACTTGGATACCCCCTACAAGCAATTGCCACTTCCTTCTGTTGAAGAGATGTTCCCGAACCTCAGGATTGTTGATGCTTTTGATGAGAACTCCAATCTGAACCCGGAGTTGAGTTCTCAGCCGGGGCCCCAGAGCGGCGCCCAGTCGGGCTCGTAAACCCGCCCCGGCCTCGTCGATACAGGGCAGAAACGGGAAAGGCGGCGAGGCGCGGACCAACCGCGCACCCGCCGCCCCAACCGGTGAAGCTCAGGCCTCCCAGCGCGCCAGGCGCTCGGACAGGCCGATGTAGGTCGCGGGGGTCAGCGCAAGGAGGCGTTCCTCCACCTCGGCCGGCAGACCCAGGCCCGCGATGAACTCACGCATGTCTTCCGCGCCCACCTCGTGGCCGCGCGTCAGCTCCTTGAGGCGCTCGTACGGGTTCGCCATTCCGGTCGCGCCCGCGATTGCGGCGGCGCGCATCGCCTGCTGGACGGCCTCGCCGAGCACCGCCCAATTCGCATCCAGATCGCGGGCCATACGAGCCGCGTTGATCTCGATGCCATCCAGGCCGCGCACCAGGTTGTCGTAGGCCAGTACCGCGTGACCGAACGCGACGCCCACGTTGCGCTGCGTCGTCGAATCCGTCAGGTCTCGCTGCATGCGGCTGGTCACCAGCGTCGCGCCCAGGGAATCCAGCAGCGCGTTCGACACCTCCAGGTTCGCCTCCGCGTTCTCGAAGCGAATCGGGTTGACCTTGTGCGGCATCGTCGACGAGCCCGTCGACCCCTGCGCCGCCAGGTTCTGGTGGAAGTAATCCATCGAAATGTAGGTCCACGCGTCCGTCGCCAGGTTGTGGGCAATGCGGCCCGCGCGCGCCACGTCCGCGTACAGCTCGGCCTGCCAGTCGTGCGACTCGATCTGCGTGGTCAGCGGGTTCCACGTCAGGCCCAGGCCCTCCACGAACGAGCGGGCCAGCGTCGGCCAATCCGCGCCCGGCACGGATACGACGTGCGCGGCCCACGTGCCCGTCGCGCCGTTGATCTTGCCCAGGTACTCCGTGGCCTCGACGCGCTTGATCTGGCGCGACAGACGGTGCGAGAACACAGCCATCTCCTTGCCGACCGTCACGGGGGTCGCCGGCTGTCCGTGCGTGTGCGCCAGCATCGGGACGGCTGCACCGGCCTCGGCGAGGCCATGCAGGCGATCGAGGAGCGCGCGGATCGCGGGCAGCCACACCTGCTCGGTTGCCGCCTTGATCGTCAGCGCGTATGCCAGGTTGTTGATGTCCTCGGAGGTGCAGAAGATGTGGACGACCTCGCGCAGGGACGGCAGATTCGTGTCCGCGCCCAGCTTGTCGGAGGCGGCCTCCAGGTATTCGCCGATCAGGTATTCGACGGCCTTGACGTCGTGGCGGGTAACCGCCTCGAACTCGCCCAGGCGCTTGATGTGGTCGGCGCCGAAGTCGCGCGTGAGTGCGCGCAGGTAGTCACGCTCGGCGTCGGTCAGCGTGGGCGCTCCCGGCAGGACCGAGTTGTCGAGCAGGAAAATCAGCCACTCGATCTCGACGTGCACGCGCGCGCGGTTCAGGCCCGCCTCGGACAGGTAGTTCGCCAGGGGCGCGGCGACCGCGCGGTAGCGGCCGTCCAACGGGCTGAGCGGTTCACCCCCGCCCGCCAGGTCCGAATAGCCGTGGGCAGTGGAGAACAGTGTCATCGTGTCGCTCATACCCCTATCTTCCCAGAACGAGGCGCCTTCGGGACGCCCAGTCCGCTCGGCGGTTCGTGGCGTGGGTAACGTACGAGGCTGGGGCCGGGTGGGGTGCGCGCGTGACGGCCCGGGCGTGTCGTCCACAGGGGTCGGTTGTGTCAGGCGGTTATCCACAGGGGGTGCCGCGCGGCTGGTGGTAGGGCAGTGAGGAGGCGTAGCGTGCGAGGACAAGCAACGACTCTTCCACCGACGGGAGACACCATGATCCTCGACCCGACCAGCCCAGGCCTGTCCCTCCAAGCCGCCCAGGGCCTCGTTGACGGCCTGCGCGGGGTGCTCGCGGGCGCGACGTGCCCGCAGTGGACGGGAGTGGGAGGCGACTCCTACCGGGCGCGCTGCGGCGAGACCGTCGCCGGTGCTCAGGGCGTCCTCGACCAGATCCAACAGGCCCTCGACCTCGTGCCCGCCTTTGACGCGGAGCGGGCGCACGGCCTCGCGCGCAGCCTCGCCGAGTCCGCCGAATCAGCCGTACTTCATCCCGAACTCGTCATGCTTGGGGCGTGGTGACCGTGGCTTTCGATCCGAAGCGACACGTATCCGTCTCCTCGGGATCCTTCAGTGTCGATGTCAACGAGCTGTGCGCCACGCACACCCTCGTGACGTACGAAGAGACCCTCTCGATCGGCCCCGCGCGCCTCGCGCTCAACGCCGCCCTCGCCGAGGTCGACCTAGCCTCGATCTTCGCCCCGGAGACGGCTGCCGGCCTCATAGGCGCGATTAGCGCCGCCCTCAGTGCCCTCGACGTCCTTCAGTCCAGCGTCGACGACCTGCGCTGGAAGCTGCAGGACACTGCCCTCACGTACGCGGACGCGGAGGCCGGCGCTTCCCTGTGGGAGGCCGTACCCGGCAGCCCGTTGGGGGCACAGCTCAGCTGGCGAAGCCTCGGAGCGTTCGCCCTCTCCCCAGGCGGCGCCCTGGCCACCGGTGGCGTCGCGCTCTACCACGGGGCTCAGGACGCCTCCGCGCGCTCGGGAGCGTACTGGCTGCCCGACCTCCTCATGCCCAACATGACCAACCTGGTGTACACGAGGGACCTGTGGAACACCGCGATCGACGGCGTCTCCTTCGCTCTGCATGGGGACGAGGAGTCCGGGGCATTGTTCCAGCGCGACCTCGGCAGATTCGCCCTTGACGTGAATTCCATGCCCGCGTTCCGAGGTGTCGCGCAGGCACTGGCCGGGAAGGGGGTGAGCCAGGACCTGAACTCGACGTCGACACAGCCCGCGTCCGGTATCGCCGCGCTTGCGGCGCCCTGGGTGGCCGCCCTCTACAACCGCATGGGTTGCGGGCACGGAGCCAGCTACGGGGTTGCCGTGCGAGGAGCGGATGAGAACGCGCGCGTCCATCACAGTGAGGCCGCCGCACATATCCCTTCCGGCACCCTCGACGCGCGCACCCGGTCCGCGCTCGCGGCCATGCCTGACGCGGCCCCCGACACCCACTACGAGGGCGTCACCACCAGCGCGGACACCATCGAGCACATCGTCGACATGCACGGAGGCGATGCCGACAACGGAGAGATCGCCATCGAAGAACACGTGACGGTCGGGGATGACGGGGCGACGACGCGGTCGTGGACCGTTGATATCCGAGGCACCCAGTCCTTCTTCATCGGGCAAACGGGACCCCAGGATATGACCACCAACCTGCAGGGCGTGGCGGGAATGGCCTCGGATCAGCTCGACGCGATCATGGAAGCCATGGATGCGGCTGGTATCCCGCCCGAGGAGGCCGTCGAGTTCGCCGGCCACTCGCAGGGCGGCATCATGGCGGCTCAGCTGGCCGCCGACCCCGCCGTGCGCGCACGCTACAACGTCGTCTCCGTCGTCACCGCAGGCTCACCCACGGCGACGGTCGCGCCCAGCGACGTACCCGTCCTCTCCTACGAAAACTCGGGCGACATCGTCCCCGGTCTGGACGGGAACGCGACCCGCGGAGACAACGTGACGACCGTCAGGTTCCACGACTACGAGGCCACGGCTCACCCCGAAGACCCTGTTCCCTCCTCGCACAGCGCACCGCTGTACGTTGACGAAATCCGAAGCACCCTGGACGCCGCCCGGGCCTCGTCCGATCCGGGACTGAGCGCCCTGGCGGCCGCCGAGGCCCGCCGCACCCAGGCGCTCGGCCTCACCCCCGGCACGCAGACCACCATCCACCACTATCAAACGAGGCGCATCACCCAGGGGTAATGCGCCTCGACGGAGAAGGGAGCTGAAACGTCAGTCTCGCTCGTCCTTCTTATCCCGCAGGATGCCAGAGACGATCGAGGACACCACGGAGGTGATGACCGCGCCGGCCAGGCAGGACCAGAAGCCGCCCGTCGTCATGGGGAATCCGAGCGACGTGGACAGCCACCCCGTCAGCGCGAACAGCGCAGAGTTCGTCACCAGGGCAAACAGGCCGAAAGTGAGGAGGTACAGGGGGAACGCCAGCGTCGTCACCACAGGCTTGATGATCGAGTTCACCGCCGTGAACACCAGGGCGACGGCCGCCAGCACGATAACGGTCTGCGAGGTTGACGACGACTCAATTGAGATCGATGAGACCAGACGGGTCGTCACCCACAGGCCGGCCATCGTGGCCAATAAACGAGCAATAAATTCCATTCCTCCATTCTTGCGCAGTGGGACGATGCTTGCACGGTCCACGTCCATGGGATAGGACTACACGCATGACCAACCTGCGCATTCGGCCCGCCGTCGCCTCCCTGCCTCGCTACGTCCCCAGCAAGACCGCGCCAGACGCCGTCAAAATCTCCTCCAACGAGATGCCGACGCCTCCAAGCCCAGCTGTGCTCGAGGCGATCGCCCGCGAACTCGAGACGATCAACCGCTACCCCGACCTGACGGCCGCGCCCCTGCGCGAGGCCCTTGCGCAGCGCTTCGGCGTTCATGCCGACCAAGTGTGCGTGGGTACTGGTTCCTCGGCGATCCTCGTCGCCGCACTGTCCGCCGTCTGCCAGCCCGGCAGCCAGGTCGTCTTCCCCTGGCGCTCCTTCGAGTCCTACCCGATCGCCATTCCCTCCGTGGGCGGCGACCCCGTGCCCGTCGAGCTCCTCCCGGACGGCACCCATGACCTCGACGCCATGCGCGCAGCGATCACGCCCGACACCGTTGCCGTCATCGTCTGCTCGCCCAACAACCCGACCGGCCCCGCCCTCACCTACGAGGAGATCGCCGGCTTCGTCGCCGACGTCCCCGACGACGTCATGATCATCATCGACGAGGCCTACATTGACTTTGCGACCAAGCCCGGCGTGCGCACAGCGGTCCCCCTCATCGAAGAACACCCCAACGTCATCGTCATGCGCACCTTCTCCAAGGCCCACGCCCTGGCCGGTGTGCGCGTCGGCTACGCCATCGGCGATCCCGAGGTGATCGGCGCGATCCAGGCCCTCCTCGTCCCCTTCGGCGTCAGCTCCCTCGCCCTCGCCGCGGCCCTCGCCTCGTTGAAGGACGCTGAGGGCGTGCAGCGCGCGGTCGCCGAGATCATCGCCGAGCGCGAGCGCATTATCCCGACCCTGCGCGGACTCGGCTACGACATTCCCGACAGCCAGTCGAACTTCTACCTGATCCGAGGTGATGTCTACGGCCTCGTCGAGGCATGCGCGCGCGTCGGCCTCATCGTGCGCCCCTTCCGTGTGGGCGTGCGAGTCTCGGTCGGCTCGCGCGAGCAGAACGACCGCTTCCTGTCAGTCGCCGCCGAATTCGCACGCACCGCGGGCATCGGCGCATAGGGTTCGTGCACGAATGGGCGCGCCCGACACAGCGGACGCGCCCATGACCACCCACCGGGGTGTCGCGATTTACGGGATCAGCAGCGAGGCAATGAGGAGCAGCGACCAAGCGAGCTCGCTATAGCCGACGAGCTTGGGAGAGAAGGGGCGCGCGCGGGTCCGGTTCAGCGTCGGCATCACCCACGCGCGGGCCGTCAGCAACGCCCATATGAGGACGGGCCAGATCGTCAGCGCACCGAACCACCACGCCACGGCCGCGCACAGCGTGAACGCCGCGTGCAGCAGCGTGGAACCTATCGCCCAGCGCGGGTCCTTGCGGCCGCGGATCATCGAACGAACCAGCGGAACCGTGCCGATGTAGTGTAGGCCGAATGCGGCGCACGTCGCCCACGCGGGGAGCGTCACCGCAGCAGGTGAACCGTCTGCAATCGCCAGCGAGAACGCCACGGGTCCCATGATGTTGCCCGCCAGGATCGAGGCTGCGCGGGCACCCAGGGAACGCTCGCGGCCCTTCCACACGAGGTAAAGCGCGGACGAGGCCAGGGGTGCGAAGGCAATCGCCCACCACAGTAGTTGCGGGCGCAGGGCCAGGAGGGTGGCGCCGGGGAGCGCCGCGAGCACGGCGTAGGTGATGACCGCCGGGGCGATGCGGCCGCGGCGCTTCGCGGGCGTCTTCACCCACAGGCACACGGCGGAGAACATCTGGAAGGCCATCGCCCATGCCACTAGCATGAGGACGACCGTCCAGGAGAATGTAAAGGACAGTGCCCACCCGAGCAACGGCGGGAAAGCCATCATTGTCCACGCGCCGTGCTGGTCAGAGATCCAGCCGTCGCGGGCAAGCTTACGCATGCGGGGGTTGGTGTGGTGGCGCGGCTTCGGGCGTCCCTCGGGGCGCCCCGGTGCGCGATTGGTGACGCCATCCGCGGTGCGTTCGGGCGTTGTGTGAGTCTGCGGCGCTGCACTGTGCATAGCCTTAGCTTAGTGAAGTACGCCTGTGAGGCTCAATACTGGGAGGGTCACAACGTGAGACTGAAGCGGGAATATTTCAACAATCGGTGAAATATGGGGGCATGTCCACATCAGACGCAGTTACAACTCAATCTCCCGCCCTGTCCTCCGAAGACCGCAGCGCGCGCATCGCCGTCACGGTCTTCCCACTGCTGATCCTGGCCGCTTTTGCGATCGCCATGATCACGCCCGACACCTTCAAGCCGCTGGCTCCCGGTGTTAACTGGGCGCTCGGCGTCATCATGTTCGGCATGGGCCTGACCCTGACGCTGCCCGACTTTGGGCTTATCGTCAAGCGTCCGCTGCCCGTGCTCGTGGGTGTTGTCGCCCAGTACCTGATCATGCCCCTCGTTGGCTGGGCCCTGTGCTACGTGTTCGGTCTGCCCGACGCGGTCGCGGTCGGCGTCATCCTCGTCGGCTGTGCGCCCGGTGGCACGGCCTCGAACGTGATCTCCTACCTGGCGAAGGCGGACGTCGCACTGTCGGTCACCATGACCTCGATCTCGACGCTGCTCGCGCCGCTTATGACGCCGCTGCTCACCGCATGGCTGGTGGGTAATCGCATGCCGGTTGATGGTGCGGCGATGGCGAAGAACATCCTGCTGATGGTTCTCGCCCCCGTCCTGGGCGGCTTCATCGTGCGCTTCGTCGCGGGCAAGTTCGTGGAGAAGATCCTGCCGCTTCTCCCCTGGATTTCCGTGTTTGGTATCTGCTACGTGCTGCTGGTTGTCGTGTCTGGATCGGTGAACAAGATCCTGACCTCCGGCGCTCTCATCATTGCGGTGGTCATCTGCCATAACCTGCTGGGCTACCTTTTCGGTTACCTGGCCGGACGGGCTGGCCGTGGCTCCGACAAGGCGTCGCGGACGACCGCGATCGAGGTCGGTATGCAGAACTCGGCGCTCGCTGCGACGCTGGCGAAGACCCACTTCGCCTCCACCCCGGAGACCGCGCTCCCGGCAGCCGTGTTCTCCGTGTGGCATAACCTGTCCGGCGCGCTGCTGGCGATGTTCTTCCGTCGCTGGAAGAACGGCGGACAGGCCTGAATGGACGAGGCCGGGGCGCGGGGGCGCTGATCCCCAGCCCTGGTCATCGGTCGAGCAGACAGAGAGGAGGGGCGGCCCGACGGGCCGCCCCTCCTGCGTTGCTCATGAGTCAGTGGTTGCTCACTTGTTCACGTTGCACAGGTTGGTGAGCGTCTCCTGGTGCGAGCTCATGTTCTGGATCGCGTTGGTGTACTCGGCGATCTTGCTGAGGTCGTTCTCGACGTAGACGGCCTTGATCTGGTCGGTCACGGCCTGAGCGTCCTTGGCGAGATTATCGACGGCGTTCTTCACGTCAGTGTTCGAGATGGAGCTGGAGGCCGACTTGTAGGCGTCGGTAAGGGCCTGCCATGCCTCCACGGCCTTCTGGGGGTCGGTCGTGACCTGCTGGCTGGCCTCGGAAATCGTGGACGCGGCCTCGGTCATGGGGGCGGCCAGCTTCATGCAAGCGTCGGCGGTGGACTCGTCGGAGGAAGCGGGGGCAGCCTGGGTGGGGGCTGCCGCGCTCGTGCTGGCCTCGGCGGAGGGGGTGGTGGATGCACTGTCGGACTTCTGGCCGCCGCATGCTGCGAGGCTGAGCGGAAGAAGGGCGATGAGCATGGTGGCGGCAATGCGCTGCTTCATGGGTACTCCTCAGTGAGTATTGATGGATACAGTGGAAGTATAGGAGGGGTTTCCAAGTAATGCAAGAAAGTTGTGTGAGGGTGTCAATCGGAAGTCATGACGGAAGTGAAGGTGTCTCAATAGCGGCCGTATTTTGGTGCTCGCGCACGATTTGAGAGGGTAATTATGATGCCTGTTGACCGTCTGTGGCGTCGGTTTGTGCGTGTCTGCATGTTCTAGCCTCCCAGTACGTGAGCAGAGTCATGCTGTGACCGTTGAGTCAGGCTCTCGGAGGCCGATAGGCTCGGGGAGCATCCGTTTTTCAACACACCAAGGAGCAATCAAATGAAGCGCCGCATCGCCGCCGCAATCCTCGTGACTCTTCTTCCCCTGGGTATGGCCGCCTGCGGGTCCCAGTCGAAAGCTGATGCCTGCAAGCTGCTCGAGAAGCCTCTCAACGACGCGGGCCTCGCCCTCGTGAATTCAGCACAGAATGGTGACGCTTCCAGCGTCGCTGACACCTACGCCACGTTTGCCACCACCTACGAAGAGGCCTCCAAGAAGATCACCAACAAGGAGATTAAAGAGTCCGTCGATCAGGTTGCGGCCGGATGGCGTGCCGCCGCTGACAACTCGGGTGTCCTGAAGGCGGACCCGATGAGCATGGACGTCCAGAAGCTCGAAGAGTACCAGAAGATCATGGAAGATCTGAATGCGAAGCAGACCGAGCTGTTCAACAAGTGCGGATACCAGCACTGATTCGTCACTGAGTCGAATATAGCGTTGGAGGGGCGGCCCAGCGGGCCGCCCCTCCAACGCTATGCGATCAATGACTGAGCGCTCAGAAGCGTGTCATCACTTCAGAATCGCGGGGCACAGCTTACCGAGCGAGAGCAGCGACGTGGTCAGGTTCTGCGTCAATTGCTCCGCCTCTTTCGGGTCGGCGGCACTCGGGTTCGACTGGTACTTCTTGCTGAAGTTGACCATGTCCGAGAGGACAGAGGCCACCTTGCTGGATGCCTGCTTCACGTCGGGGTTGGTGATCTGCGGAGAATTCAGGGCGTTAATGGTGGCCTCAGCAGCTGCCAGTGCCTGTGTGGGGTCGCTGGTGTCTTTGTAGCTGTCGGCGAACGACCTCAGCTGGTTGTCGACCAGGCTGCAGGCTTCATCGACGGACTGGCCGGAGGCGCCGGGGGCCTGTGTGGGAGCGGGAGCCTGCGTCGGACCGGGGGCCTGACTGGGGGCCTGCGTCGGGTTGGCACTGGCGGTCGCAGCGGGCGCCGGGGTGCTCGGGGTGGCCTTGCGGGACTTCGTGCCGTGGCATGCTGCCATGCCCAGCGGGAGCGTGACGATGAGCAGAGCTGCTGCAAGACGACGCTTCATAAAGATTCTCCTCAAAGTGAGTGATGGGTACGACCTCAGTCTAATGGGAGATCGCGCTCATTCGACCCATTGGTCAGTGATTCTGAGCATAGCGCTATACAAAAGTCGCCGGGACCTTTCGGTCCCGGCGACTACCGGTCGGGGTGGCGGGATTTGAACCCACGGCCTCTTCGTCCCGAACGAAGCGCGCTACCAAGCTGCGCCACACCCCGGTGCCGTTCGAGTATAGCCTCACCCCGTCGATATTCCCAAACGGAGACGGAGTGAGCGCTCGAAGTGTGGTCCACGCCGCATATTGTCTGGCTGTGTGGAGCCGCAAAAAGCCTGGCGGCCGGTGGTGGCGACTCCCTCCTACGCGGGGTGCACGTGCAACAGAGAAGCCTCGGGGCGCGTTGCGATGCGAATCTTTGCGTAAGGGGAGGTCCCCAGGCCAGCCGAGACGTGCAGCCACGCCTCAGCGCCGTCCGGAGCCGCCCACCGCTTCAAGCCCTTCGCGTATGGGCGCGAAATATCGCAGTTCGTAATGATAGCCCCGACTCCGGGAATACCGATCTGGCCGCCGTGCGTGTGCCCGGCGAGGATGAGGTCCGAACCTGCTGACGTTAGTGCGGACACGACGCGCGTGTAGGGAGCGTGCGTGACGCCCAGGCGCAGGACGCCCGGCTCCACCCACGACGAGGCCGGAGCTCCCACGCGATCCCGGTGAATGTGCGCGTCATCCGTGCCCAGCAAAGACACCGTGCCGGCGGGAAGGTGGATCGTGCCGGCAGCATTCGACAGGTCGACCCAGCCGGCCCGACGCATGTGACGCACCATCGGCAGGTAGGGAAGATCGGGAACAACCCGCGCGGGGTGCGGCTTCGATCGTGACAGGTAGCGGCTCCAGCGCTTGGGAATCGGTGAGTAGTAGTCGTTCGAACCGAGCACGAAAGCGCCCGGATAGGACAGGAACGGGCGGTACGCGTCCATCACCATGTCCAGTGCATCCACAGATCCGAAGTTGTCGCCGGTCGCTACGACCATGTCGAAGTGCTCCGAGGCTGCGACATCCGATAGGAAACGCAGGAGGAACTCCTGTCCGGCAAACAGGTGCAGGTCCGCGATCTGGAGGATCGTCACCTCGGGGACGTCACCCTCAACGGGGACGTCGTAGCGGCGCAGCACCGGCATCGTACGCTCGACCGAACCCCACGCGAGCGCCGCGCCGCCCGCGGCCAGGCCAGCGAGACCCAGCCCGCCGACGACCGCTCCCGCAGTGCGCAGGAGGCCACGGCCTCGTCGAGCGGACGAGGCCGTGGCCCCTGCGAGTGCAGACGTGACGTCAGTGGTCATTGCTGTTGGGGGACGCGCTCGGCGCGGGAGTCGGAGTCGCGCCGCGCTGAGGTGTCGTCGCGCCGATGTTCGCGTTCGAGACGGCCTCGACGGGTGTGCCCGCCAGCGCCTGCGTCATGTAGGGCGCCCAGATGTTCTGGCCGACGTAGGTCTCACCGAAGATCTCGCTGTGGTACACGCCGTTGATGACAACGCCGGAAACTTCCTGGGAGGAGTTGTCGCCGTGGCCCACCCATACGGCAGTGGCGAGCGAGGGGGTGAAGCCCGTCAGCCACGTGTTGGCGTGGCCGTCGGTGGTGCCCGACTTCGCGGCGAAGGGGCGCCCGTCGCCCAGGCGCGTGGACGTGTAGTACTGGCCGGCGGACGCGGTCAGCAGGGCCGCTGTCTTGTTGGCGATGTCGGGGGAGATGACCTCCTTGCAGTCCGCGGAAAACTCCTTGAGGACGTTCTCGTCGCGGTCAGTCACGGACTCGATGGACTGCGGCGTGCACTGCTGGCCGGAGTTGGCGATCGCCGCGAACACGGACGCCATCTGGAGCGGTGAGGCGGACACGGAGCCGAGGATGTTGGCCGGGTAGGGGGAGGGAACCTCGCCGTCCTCGGTGATGCCCAAGTCGTAGGCCGTGTCGAAGATCGAGCAGAAGTCGACGCGGGATGCCATGTTCACGAAGGCTTGGTTGACGGACTGGCCGGTGGCGCGCACGACGTTCATCGTGCCGGTCTTACCCGCGAGGTCATTGACCTGGTAGCCCTCAGTCGTGATGGAACGGCCATCGCACTTGAAGGCGCCGTTCGGGTAGAAGGTGTTGGCCGACCCCACGGTCTCGTAGGCCGAGTGGCCTTCCTTGAACCACTGCAGGAGCGTGAACACCTTGAAGGTCGAGCCCACCTGGAAGTTACCGTCGGCCGCGTAGTTCGACATCGTCTGTCCAGCCTCGATGCCGTAGGTCGTGTTCTGGGCCATCGCAAGGACCTTGCCGGTGCGCGGGTCCAGTGAGACGAGCGCGTCGTTCAGGCCGGAGGCGTCGCCGACCGGAATCGCGTTCGTCAGGGAGGCGTAGGCCGCGTCCTGCTTCGCGGAGTCCAGCGTCGTACGGATCGTAATGCCCTGGGTCTTGAGCAGGCGCTCGCGCTCGATACGCGTCGCGCCGAACGTCGGGTCCTCCAGGAACTGAGAGAGGACGTAGTCGCAGAAGTACGCCTTCGAGGAGTCGGCGCCCGAGCAGCCCTCCGAGGAGACCGTCGGGTGCAGCATCGAATCGACCGTCGTCGCGATGCCCTCGTCGTACTCTTCCTGCGTGATGACACCCTGGTCAAGCATCGTTGCCAGGACCGTGTCGCGGCGCTCCTGAGCGGCTTCCGGGTGGGTCAGCGGATCGTACTGGACGGGGGACTGAACGAGGCCAGCGAGCAGCGCAGCCTCCAGATAGTTCAGCTCCGACGCAGACTTGGAGAAGTAGCGCTGCGAGGCGGCCTCGACGCCGTAGGTGATGGGGCCGAAGGGGGCGATGTTGAGGTAACCCGTCAGGATCTCATCCTTCGACTGGGTCTTCTCCAGTGCCAGTGCGTACTTGATTTCACGCAGCTTACGCTCGGTGGTCTGCTCGGTTGCCGCGCTCACCTGCTCCGCGTCGCCCTCAAGGTAGCCGCGCTCGGCCAGCGAGTTGCGCACGTACTGCTGGGTGATCGTCGAAGCGCCCTGGCGGCCGCTGTCGCCCAGGTTCGTCACGAGCGCGCGAGCAATACCCGTGGCATCGACGCCGTTGTGCTCGTAGAAGCGCTTATCTTCGATCGCGACGATCGCCTTCTTCATCACGTCAGCGATGTTGGCGCTGGGCACCACGATGCGCTGCTTGTCGTAGAAGTGCGCGATCACGCCGCCGGACGAATCAAGAAGCTGGGATTCCTCGGCTGGGGTCACGGTCTGTAGATCACCGGGCAGCTCGTTAAAGACGGAGGGAACCGACTTTGCCACCAGTGCAGTGGGACCCGCGACGGGGACGAGCATGCCGGCCGTGACGACGCCCATGAGCGAGGACACGCTCAGGAACGCCAGCAGCAGCGCGAGCAGCTGGGCCGGTCGGACAGCGCGAGAGTGAGAGTGCGACATATTCCTAGCTTACGTGTCGGCCCGCCCATCTGGCGTTTGGCGACGCGTGAGAATTGCCTGATGAATCACCTTGAGGGACCTTCGACAGTGGTCGCAGCGTTTGCGCCCACACACGCATGTGTGTATGGTCACAGGCAGGGCTCGAAATTCAGTGAAGTGGAGTTCCACGATGTCAACGCAAGGCGACGACCAGAGCTGGGTCGCCCGCGCGCTCTGCGCGTCCATCGAACCGGACGTGCTGTTCGTGCAGGGTGCCTCCCAGCGTCAGGTTCGTATGCGCTGCTACGAATGCGAGGTTCGCCTCGAATGTCTCGCCGATGCTCTCGAATCTGAGGCTAACTACGGCGTGTGGGGCGGTCTGACGGAACGTGAACGTCGAGCGATTCTGCGCCACTATCCTCACGCGGACAATTGGCTGGAATGGTTGCGCACCTCCGACGAGCCGCTCGCCCGCGAGCTCCGCAGCCCTCACGTCCCAAAGGTCCTGTCCTTCGTGCGCCCCCAGCTGGCGGGCGGGTAGGATAGAGCCATGACTAAATGGGAATACTCCACGATTCCGCTGCTCACGCACGCGACGAAAGCAATCCTCGACCAGTGGGGCGCCGACGGGTGGGAACTCGTCCAGGTGATCCCCGGTCCTACGGGTTCCGAGAACCTGGTGGCCTACCTCAAGCGTCCGATTGAGGAAGCATCCGCCGTTCAGAACTGACGCGCAGCAGCTCTGCGCACCAACGAGGCCGTGGTCGGCACGTGCGGAAATCGCACGAGGGGTCACGGCCTCGTTCATATCGTCAAGCATAGGGTTGGGCCCGACACCTCACGGTGTCGGGCCCAACCCTGTGTAGGCTGCGGTCAGCGAGCGCGACGCGCCAGGCGATCGACGTCGAGGAGGGTCACGGCGCGACCTTCCAGACGGATCCAGCCGCGCGACACGAAGTCGGCCAGAGACTTGTTCACGGTCTCACGGGAGGCGCCGACCAGCTGGGCGAGCTCTTCCTGCGTGAGGTCGTGGGGGACGTGGACGCCCTTGTCGGTCGCGGTGCCGAAGCGGTCTGCAAGGTCCAGGAGGGCCTTGGCGACGCGGCCGGGAACGTCGGAGAACACGAGATCCGAGAGGGACTCGTTGGTGCGGCGCAGGCGCTGCGCGAGGGCGCGCAGCATGTGCTTGGCCAGGGTCGGGTTGGTGTCGAGCACGTGCATGAGATCCTCGTGCTCGAGGTAGAGGAGGGACGCCGGGGAAACGGCGGTTGCGGTGGTCGAGCGCGGACCCGGATCGAAGAGCGTGAGCTCACCGATGATCTCTCCGGGGCCCAGGACTGCGAGCAGAGACTCGCGGCCGTCGCTGGACGTGTGGCCGAGCTTCACCTTGCCCTCGGTCACGATGTACAGGCGATCGCCGAGATCGCCTTCGTCGAAGAGAGTCTCTCCGCGACGCAGGGTCGTATGACCCATCTTCTGCTGGAGGGACACCTGCTGTGCATCATCAAGGCCACCGAACAGCGGCACCTGGCTGATGAAGTTTCCGTCACCGATCATGGTGCGGAGCTCCTTCCGCTCGTGCCCGATTGCTCGGGCGTTTCGATTTGGATTGCGCAGTGGATCCCATACGTAATACCACTCACGAGGAGGTACCGCGCATCACACCATTATGCCCTATCTATCAGGTGAAATGGGCTTCATTTTGCGTTTTGTGTGACCTGTCTAATGAAAAATGCGCTACTTCGCGTGTGCCTCGACGTGCTCTGACAGAGCGTCGGCCACAGCCTGCGGTGCTTCTTCGGGGAGGAAGTGTCCGGCCTCGCGAATGACGATCTGCGTCAGCGGCGCATCCACGAACTGGGCGTCCGCCGCGTGATCCAGCGCCGACCATGCCCCGTCGTCGCGCCCGACGAGGGACAGGACGGGCACACGCACAGGCTCCGACAGCAGTCGGCGCTCTTCGCGCGAGATCTTGCGGGCGGCGCTCAGGCCGCGCAGCGCGGTGTGAGCGGCAAAAGGGCGACGCAGGGCGGCGCGGTACGTGCCCGACTGGGAGACGAGGGCGTCGACGTTCCCGGGCGAGGCCCACGCGCGGAACACGGTCGTCACGAGAGAGCCCGAACGTAGCGCGCGCTCACGCC
>ERZ809296.2156-NODE-2156-length-19746-cov-5.104515_pt1 | contig 19746 bp, 20 predicted proteins | sample MGYA00520511_ERZ809296 | MGnify/ENA primary metagenome ERZ809296 (study PRJEB31576, sample SAMEA3212662) | Homo sapiens | biome: human-gut; feature: human gut; material: fecal | place: Sweden | collected 2012 ... | reverse complement strand
TCACTCCGCGAGAGGCAAGCAATTACCTTTTGGGGCTGCGAGTTAAACATTTCGGAGCCGTTGAAAGGTGGTGCTACTGATGGCTAAATATGTTTTTGATAGCAACATTTTTATCAATCTTCAAAGGCGGCAACCACTTGATGTTTTTCCATCTCTTTGGGTCAAAATCGGTGAATTGATGGATAATGGCACAATTATTTCCAGTCAAGAGGTTTATGATGAGATCATGATTGGCGGCGATGATCTGGAAAAATGGGCAAAAGCACGGCAAAATAGCTTCCTTCCATCGGATATTCCAGTACAGCAAGACGTCAGAGCAATTCTTTCTACTCACCGCGGACTCGTAGAAGGTGGAAAAAAGAAAAATTCTGCTGATCCATTTGTTATCGCTCTTGCAAAACAGCAAAATTGCAAAGTAGTGACAGAAGAAGTCCCCACACATAATATAAATTCGCCCAAAATTCCCGATGTATGTAATGCATATAACATTAAATGTATTGATTTTATAACTTTCGCACGTGAAGAAAAATTTGCGTTTTGACATCAATATCCCAGCTGTTTGGGCAACAATACAGCAACATAAATAGTTCATATCGTTCAGATAACAAAATTTAGAATTAAATATCCCCCATTGTTCACCAAGAAAGCTGATTCTTACTATAATGAAACAGCTAGAGATTGGAAATCATATTTGAGGAACAGTACGAACATAATGAAGAATTCTACTGCATAATATGGCTGTGAAGTAATCGTAAATTATCTTTGTTAACGCAAGGAGATGCGTCATAATTTCACACGTTATTCATTGTAAAGTATGGTATTATCTGTGACAGTGGTAACATTGGTGGAAGAAAGTAAAAAAGAACCTAACCAATGAAGGAAACTATTTTATTCCTACTTTCTGGTATCAGAAAGTCTATTCAAGTAAAAGCATCCTCAGACTTTTTCATCGTTGTCCAAAATAAACATTACTGTTTTCAGCAGCTCAACAATACCAATCACAGCAATATCTGAGTGACAACTTTCAAGTATCTACAAAGGCTATGAGATATCTCTTAAATGAATTAAAGCTGGTTTTGTACCAGTGATGGAGGGCAAACACGCTATGAAGCTAACTTTGAAAAATATTGGCAAAATAGGGACGGCTTCAGTTGAAATCAACGGCATAACAGTAATTGCCGGCGAAAACAACACCGGTAAAAGCACCGTCGGACGCGCCTTTTTTGCAGTTTTTAACAGTTTTTGTAATGTTCAAAGGCAAATTGAAAACGAACGAGTTGATAGTGTAGAAAATTTGCTGGATCGAATGTATATAAACAGCAATCCAAGGTTTATGAGAATCGCTAATACAAACGAAATTGCAAAAACAATTGTTGCTCATATCGATTTATATAGACAAGCCGAACTTTCCGACATGCAAAAAAAAATTACGGACTTACTTTTTCAATATGATGAAGGAAAAATTGAATCTTTTGATGAAAAAACCATTACTGAAACAGTTTCACGAATCAAAGACATCCTGAATGTCTCTGACATGGAATTTCTAGAATCTGTACTTGAGCGAAGGCTGGATGCGGAGTTTAATGAGCAGGTTTGCAATATATTTTCTGGGAATGATGGCGAAATTCATCTCCAGATCAAGGATGCAACCATAACAGTCTCCGTTGAAAATGAAGGATGTATAAATATTCAGAATCCAAGCAATATCTCGTTACACACAGAAGTAGTCTACCTTGATGATCCATTCGTGCTTGATGATTCGAACATGTTTTATCGGCGTATACCACGCACATCTACCGATCATCGATCCCATTTGCGCAAAAAGTTGTTTTGGTCAGATTCTGAAGCAAATGTTTTTGATGAGATTATTGCTAAAGATAAGCTTAATAGTATTTATGATAAAATATCTTCTGTTTGCAGTGGTGATATTATTCGAAGCAAACGCTTAATGTTGGGATACCAAAGAAAAGGTAGCGACAAAGTTCTCAATGTTCGAAATCTGTCTACCGGGCTCAAGACTTTTGTTATCCTAAAAATGTTACTCACAAGCGGAGTGATTGAGCACAATGGTACAATTATTTTGGATGAGCCAGAAATTCATCTGCACCCTGAATGGCAGCTTTTATTTGCAGAATTGATTGTATTGATTCAAAAAGAATTTGGAGTCCATATTCTATTAAATACACATAGCCCATATTTTCTGAACGCCATTGAAGTTTATACGGTAAAATATGGCATAAACGACAAATGTAAATACTATTTAGCTTCTTCAAAAGATGATATTTCTAACATCGAGGATGTCACAGATAATATTGAGGCTATTTATAGTAAATTAGCCAGACCACTTCAAGATTTAGAAAACGAAAGAGATCAGCTATGATAAATCTAGAATTATACTCAATTCTCCAAAATAATAAGGCTTCTCTCAGAGCCACATCAAAGGATGATAGCGATCCGAGCAGCATCCAATACATGACATCTTCAGAAACAGATGCTGTAAATTTTGACTTGGTTAAGAGGCATTATACAAATGAATTTGGTCTTTCCGAAGATTCCATAACATCAGTCGATGCAATTATACCACTTAGGGATAGAATATTATTTATTGAATTTAAAAATGGAAAGGTTAATAATCGCAATATTAAGGATAAAGCACGAGACAGTCTGTTGGTTTTTCTTGACATCATCGGAAAAAACACTGCTTTTTCTCGCACAAATATCGACTTTATTGTAGTTTATAATCTTGAAAAAAATCCTTTATCAAAGCAAGTTCAAAATGGACAATTGCAGGAAACGCCATCAAGAATTTCTATTGCTGATCACTTTATGGAAAAAGCAGGATCAGAATTTATTCGCTTTGACTTAGAGAGATATAAAAAGCTATATTTTAGAAATATTCATACATATTCCAAGGAAAGATTTGAAAAGTATTTGCAGCTCTTAAGAGTTGAATAACGATTAAATTATACAAATTAATTCTATGATAGTAACGTTGATTACATAATCATCGGAAATTTCTAATATGAGATGATTATCTTATAATAATGAGGTAAGTTCTTTACTGCTGGCAACGCTATGGCAACAAAAAATCAGATAGCCCATATCATCTGAATAATGAAAACAATATAAATAATCTCTGCTAAACCTCATAAACAAACCTGTTTAGAATAATCTGAGCAGGAGCGAGTGGGAATAAGATACGACCTCCGAAAAGCGACACAATAGCTGCATTTTCGGATTCTATTCCCGACTGTGGCAATGATTTGGCAACAGTTTTCATGATTCATAAAAGAGAGCTATCTGATTCAATGATTGAATCGGGTAGCTCTCTTTTCTCGTTTAGTTTTCTTTATTCATTTTCATCGGCATCTTCTTGACTATCATCTTCAAAATCAAACTCAGTTTGGAGCCGATTTCCTTTGCTCCTATTGCACCACTTGTGCAGCAACTGGGCATTTTCAATTTCAGTTGGACCACCTGCATCAAATGGAATAATGTGATCTATTTCACAATCATCTATGCTTAAAATTTGATTTCCACAATATGTGCAAACATATCCCGGATGAAAAAGTTTTTCCTTTATCGACGGGTCAAAAAAGCGTTTACGTGTATTTACATCCGTTTTGTCAGATAACAAGATTCCATTTAGAATATCCATAACAGCATTCACTCTTGAACGAATCTTATTTCCAGCATTCGTACCCGCATAGACCCAATCTTGATAATCCTTATTCTCAGCCTTTAATTTTTGAATTGCTGCTCTAATTTCATCAGTATGCTTAAGAATATCTTTTTTCGGAAAAAGTGAGAACGGGATCATAATGGAATCATACACAGCCCCATTAAATTTATGACGCCGATCAGAAGCTGCAAAAAAGGCGTCTTCCCCTAAAACAACTTTAACCAGCTCGATTAACCCATTATATTGTTTTTTTGCACTTTCTATTGAGTATTCATCATCATTAACATGTGTTTCCATGTATCTATTCATCATTAGCTTAAACGTTCCCTTTAATTTCATGTCGCGAAGCGCAAAAAAGCGAAGAATTCGTTCCTCATACGAATATCGCGTATCACTGTCATGAAATAAAATGGGGAGATTTGTATTCGTTCTGGCAATATCTTTTAACATGTCATTAAAGCTACCACGATATATACAATTACGCACTTCCTGATCTCGTAATTTTACTGCGCCAAGATTCAGTCGAGAAAAAATTTCATACTTTAGATTTTCAGAATCTTTTTCTATACAAACGGTAGACAAAGTTTGATAGTTTAAACGGCGTTGTAAACTCTTATCCAGTTGTTTAAAATAAAGTCCATTCAGATTACGAAGTTTTTTCAGCCCTACTAAAGCAAATTCATTTTTCAAGTAACGAACAAATGAAGTAATTCGTTGTTGTCCATCAATGACAGAATATTCTCCTTCATCTTCTTCCGCAAGATAAATCACTGGAATTGGAATACCAATCAAGATTGATTCAATTAGACACGAAGCCCTCTTATCATCATATACATACTTACGCTGATAATCTGGATCAGTCTTAATATCATTTGCATCAACAGAATTTTTCAGCTCTTGAAGCGTTAAATTCATAGGCCGCGTGTGTACAATTACACGTTCCACTTCGGCATTTGCCATGTATTTCACCGCCAATTTTTCAGAGTATCATAATAAAATTATACGATAACATACTAAAAAAATCAATATCAGGTGTTAATTAACACAGCACACGCTTTCCATGACAGAACTCTACAACACGACCTATCCCCCGAAAGCCGCCATCATCGACGGTCTGCTCTACGCCGGAGCTTACCTGTTCGTCGGCGCGCCGAAAATCGGCAAATCCTTCTTCATGGCGCAGCTCAGCTATCATGTCGCGACGGGAATTTCCCTTTGGCAGTATGACGTGCATCCGGGCGATGTGCTGTATCTCGCCCTTGAGGATGATTACGCCCGCATCCAGAAACGTCTGTACAAGATGTTCGGTTCAGAGGATACGCCCAATCTGCACTTTGCCACGCAGTCCATGACGCTTAGCGGCGGGCTGCTCGATCAGCTTGAAGCGTTTCTTGCCCATCATCCCGAAACCAGATTGATGATCGTGGACACCTTACAGAAGATTCGGGAAATCGGAAGCGACAAATACAACTACGCCAACGATTATGAGATTGTCGGTCGGCTCAAGGCGTTCAGCGACAAGCACAACCTCTGCCTGCTCATCGTCCACCATACGCGCAAAATGGAATCCGAGGACAGCTTTGACATGATCTCCGGCACAAACGGTCTATTGGGCGCGGCAGACGGCGCGTTCATCCTGCAAAAGAAGAAGCGCACCGACACCAACGCTGTGCTGAGCGTCGTCGGACGCGACCAGCAGGATCAGGAGCTGCTGCTCCAATTCGATCACGAAAAATGCGTCTGGAAGCTCATCAAAGCGGAAACCGAGGTTTGGCGAACACCGCCAGACCCCGTTCTCCTCTCCGTTTCCAAGCTGGTCACGCCGCTTTCTCCTGAATGGCGCGGCACACCTTCCGAACTCCATGCCCAGCTTGCGGACGTCCCCCTGCTCACCCATGTGCTAACCCGACACCTAAACGCCAACGCCGATCTTTTGTACAATGATTATGGAATTTTGTACAAAACCAAACGTTCTCACGCCAATCGCATCATCATTCTGACTCTTGAAAAAACAAAAGTGTGACGCTCGCGTCGCATGCGTCGCTATTTTACACATTGGCTCATTGTCAAAAATAGCGACGCAAGCGTCACAAGCGACGCGGAAGGGAGAAAAACATGAAAAACGTCCAGATTTCGCAGGATCTGTTCTGCGACTTAATCCTCTATCATCTCTATAACAATCCATCCGCAGAGGAAGCCATTCGCCGGGAACTTTCCCGAAAACTCGACGCGATGATCTGCCATGAACGCTTCACCCAGTACAAAACCGCCGCAACCGAAGCCGAACGCGAACAGGCACGACAGCGTTACCTCGAAAGCATCGGGATGCCCGCCGACTTCCGTTGGTGAATCCGTTCGTTCTCCGCCACTGACAGGAGCGTGACACGCTCCTGTTCCTGCCGTGAGGGCGGTACGCCATCGGGAGCGCGCCCAGCTCGCGTCGTAACCCCCGTTCCCCCTCGGAGAGCGCAAGGGCGCTTTTGATGCGAAGTGTCAAAAGTGCTTTTGCGTTACTCTTGACAAGAGTAACAGAACCCCGGCAACCCAGTCCCGCACAAGAAAGGAGGCTCCGTGAAAAGAACTATCTCCGCCATGCGCGGCAAAGGCTCGCTCACCCACAACCGCAGGGACTTCATCGCTGAGAACGTCGATTCCAGCCGAACGCTGCTCAACATCGAATACCGCAACGAGGACATCCGAGCCGTCTATCACGAACTGTTTGACGACGCGCTGGCTCGCTACAACGAGAAGCAGACACGCAAAGATCGCATCATCGACGATTACTACGAGAAAATCCGCACGGGCAAGCAGGAAAAGCTGTTTGAAGAACTCATCATCCAGATCGGAAACAAGGACGACATGAACGCCACATCCGAGAACGGACAGCTTGCCGACGCTTCGCGTGTTCTCCGCGCATCTGCACATGGATGAAGCCACGCCGCATCTTCATATTGATTTCATTCCGTTCACAACCGGCAGTAAGCGTGGGCTCGAAACCCGCGTGTCGCTCAAAAAGGCGTTGGAAGCACTCGGCCTTATGGGCGGCACAAAAAGCCACACTGAGCTGAACCAGTGGATTGAATCCGAAAAGCAGGCGCTCGCCTCCATCATGGCGCGGCATGATATCGAATGGGAGCAGAAAGGAACGCACGAGGAACATCTCTCCGTTCTGGATTACAAGAAACAGGAACGCTCCAAAGAAGTTGCCGCCCTTGAAAATCAGATTGACACCTTACAGGAACAAACGTCTGTCGCTGCAACTACACTTTCCGAAAAGCAGGAACAGCTCGACGATATCGCGCCGATTCTCAAGAATACCGAGAAGTTTGTTCGGAAATACGACGATCCCGAACGGCTGCTTCCGGAAGCCGGGATGCTGGAATCCGGCAAGGCGTTTCGAGAGAAGAAAGCACTTCCGATTCTCGGAAAGCTCCTGAAATACGCCCGTTCGCTCTTTCGGGAAAACACGGAACTGAAAGCCAAGGTGCAGAAGCTCGAAAAGGAGAATACCGCTTTCAAATCGGCAAACTGGAACCAGACTCACGAAATGGTCAGGCTGAAAATGGAAAATCGGGAGCTGAAAAAGGACAAAAGCACGCTGGATGCGCTGGTCGGCAGAATCGGGAACGATGTTCTGCAAAAGCTGCTGAGAGAAACACCAAAAGAACAACCGAAACACAAGGAGGAATCGCTATGAGAAGAATTATATCCTGTCAATTCAACATTGACACTGCTTGCGTGGATGTCGAATATGAAGACGGTTTTATACTTTCCATCTATACGCCTGCTGTTGAGGATGCGGTCGCGCATACCATGCAGCAACGCTCCGAGCTGGACTGGCTCATTGACAACGATCCGCTGGCGTATGTCGGACTGGTTATGAGCGGGAAAAGCGAGTAATATCTGAAAGCGGTTACGCGGTAATTGAATAGAAGGAAATCCGTTCCCGTCGGGTGGTCGGCGGGGACGGATTTCCTTTTGTATCGTATGTAATCTATACTTCGAAAAATTTTCTGATAGATTTCCTGTATTCCGGCAATGGCGCAGCAGAAATAATGCCATGCTGCACCGCACTAATTCACCTTCTGGAATATGTCACTTTGTAAACTCGATCCGCTCTCCATTCGGTCCAATGATATGGAACCAGGGAGCGGTTCCCGGCCAATAGTCTGAGTAATCCACCTGCTCGTTGGCCAGCGTGAGGCCAAGGCGCTTTGCTTCCTCGAATGCGCCCTCGATATCGTCCGTCGATACCGCAAGATGATCAATTGCGCCGCAGCACATCGGCGTCTCATCCCGTTCATACGCCTCTACATACAAATTGGAAACCTTAAGATGCACGACGCGGCAGGGCTTTCCAGCCTCCTGAACGACGGTCTCAAACACGATCTCTGCGCCCAGCTTCTGATAAAACTCGATTGTCGCGTCCATATCTTTAGTCGGAAGACCAAAGTGGTGGAATTCTTTAACAAAGGATTTGAGGCTCATAGAATTTCCTCCGATCACAGTTCGCGGAAAGGCTCAATGATCTCGTTGATCTTCGCCATCTCGTCCGGCTGAATGTCCCAAGTCATGGCATGAATGTTGCCCTCCAACTGCTTCACAGAGGACGCGCCGCCGATGATCGCCGTTACCTCTTCCTTCTGGCGCAGCCAGTTGACGCAGATCTCATTCATCGGTCGGCCCATCTCTTTCGCAAAGGCGGCGAGCTGCTCATAGCAGTCATAATACTTCGCATAAACCTCGGGCGTCGTGAACTTGGGATTCTCGTTGCGGATATCGGTCGAGGAGAACTTCTTCTCCCTCGTGAAGCGGCCGGTAAGCAACCCCTGCATGTATGGGCTGTAGGGCAGGAAGGCCTGGCCGTATTTCTTCACGGTGACCAACATCTCATCCTCCGTCTTATACTCCAGCGGAATACCGTGATAGGAGGGCGTGTTGCGCTCCAGCATGTTGTAAAGACCCTGTTGGCATTCCACCGGCACGATCTTCTGGAACTTCTCGACGTCCGCCTGAGAGAAGTTGGACAGACCGACATAGCGGATCTTTCCGGCCTTCTTGATATCCGCCAGCGCCTGGGCGGTTTCCTCAATCGGAACATTGTGATCCGGCCAGTGCATCTGATAAATGTCGATATGATCGGTGCGAAGCCGCTTGAGGCTGCCGTCAATCTCTTCCATGAGGCTGGCACGGGAGAGGTTGTTGCGGGTCTTGTGGTTTTCGTCCCAGAGCAAACCGGCCTTGGAGGCGATGATCACCTTGTTGCGCAGGCCACCTTCCTCAAGGATCTTTCCGAGCACTTCCTCGGAATGATACCAGCCATACACCGGAGCAACGTCGAAGAAATTGATGCCATTGGCAATCGCCGCGTGGACGATTTCACGGGTATTGTCATCGTTGCTTGAATCCCAGTCGCCGCCGAAATTCCAGCAGCCGATTGCAAGAGCCGAGATTTGATCCTCGATAAGACGTACCTTTTTGTAGATCATGGGGATACACTCCTTTTCTTCATTATGAGAGGGTTACAAAAATCACTTGACGACAAGCCCCTTATGGTTCTTGTCGGAGTTCATGAAGATCGCCAACAGCAGCAGAGCGCCGAAGATAATATTCTGCCAGAGGGCGTCGATGCCGATAACATTCATGCCGTTCTGGATCATAGTGATGAGCAGCGCACCCAAGAGGGTCATAAAGATGGATCCCCGGCCTCCGCTCATGGATACGCCGCCCATGACCGCCGCGGCGATCGAGAGCATATTATACTGGGTGCCCACGGTGGGAATGCCGCTCTTCGCCTTTACCGCGAAGAGGATGCCGCCGATACAGGCGCCCAAACTGGAGAACACGAAAGCCACTATCTTCGCTTTCTTGACGTTACGTCCGATCAGCCAGGTCGCGCGTTCGTTGGCACCTGTCGCAAGAACGGTGTGACCGATGCCAGTGAACCGGCTGACGACGCTCAGAATGATGAGCACCAGGAAGGCGACAATGAACAGCAGCGGAATGCAGTTGAAGAACTTGACCTTTCCCCAATCCACGTAAATCCAGACCGGTTTCGCCATAGACAGCGGCATGCCGCCGGAGATCACATACGCGAGGCTCTGCCAAATGGCCTGCGTGGAAAGCGTCGCAATAAAGGAGGGAATACCCAGCTTCGCCTGAATGGTGCCGTTCAGCAGACCGGCCGTGAGGCCGAAAGCCAGCACGACAAAATATGCCCAGGGGCCGATGCGGCTCAGCAGGATGGTCAGCATCACGGCGCTGCAGGAAGCCATGGTGCCGGTGGAAAGGTCGATGGAGCCCAGCATCAGCACGAACGCCTGTCCTGCCGCCATGACCATTACGGGAGACATATCCTTCAGCAGATTCAGGATGTTGCGCGGGCTGAGGAATGTCGGATTAATGAAGCAAAATACGACAGAAAGTACGATAATGGACAGGAACGACAGGCATTTGGTCATGAGCTCCCGATCGTTCAGCACGCGGTCTTTCAGATTCATCTCGCCTTGCATGTCTTTCACCTCACATCATGTACCGCACGATGTCAACCTGTTCCGGTTTGGCATCAGCCGGCGCGTCGTATTCCATGGTGATCAGCCCGTCCTTCATAACGATAATCCGGTTGGCCAGCCCGATGGATTCATCCAGCGTATCGCCGAGCACGATGATGCTCTTGCCTTCTGCAGCAATGTCGCGGATGATGGAATAGATTTCGGACTTCGCGCCGACGTCTACGCCGCGGGTCGGGTGATCCAGCATCAGAATATCCGCGCCGGACGCCAGAACCCGGGCGAAGACGACCTTCTGGGCATTGCCGCCGGAGAGCCTTCCGACTTTCTGCCGGACGTTCGGGAGCTTGATTTCAAGTTCCTTGACATAGGCGTCTGCCTGCTTCATGGATTCCTTGCTCGAAATCAGGCCGTTCTTTTTCACCCGCTCGTAATTGCTCATCGCGATGTTCTCATATACTGGCATCTCCGGCACGATGGATTCCACGCGGCGCTCTCTCGGGACGGAAAGAATGCCTATCTCCAAGGCTTTGTGAGGCCCGGAAAACTTCTTGGCCTGCCCGTGTACCAGGATCTCTCCTGCTGTCGGATTCAGATCGCCGCAAATGACGCTCATCAGTTCTTCCTTGCCGGATCCCACGACGCCGCAGATCCCAAGAATTTCACCCTTGTGCAGCTGCAGGTTGATGTCGCCGAAGTAGCCGCGCCGTCCCAGGTTTTTGAGCTCCAGAACGACTTCTTCAGCGGGCATTCCCTGCCGGTCAATGTGGTAGTACTCACCAGAGGCCGTCTTGCCAACCATCTTCTCATAGAGGATGGTCTCGTCCAGATTCTCGTTCGGCATCTCACAGACCTTGCAGCCGTCCTTAAACACGCAAATGCGGTCCGCAATCTCCATGACCTCGTCCAGCTTATGGGAAACGAAGATGACGGCGTTCCCTGCCGCAGTCAGCTTCCGTACGTGCGTAAAGAGCTGCTGGATCTCCTGCGCGTTTAATACTGAAGTCGGCTCATCCAGAAGGATGATCGCGCCGCCCTCGCTGTTCGCAGTCACCGCGTCGAAAACCTTGGCAATCTCCAGCATCTGCCGCGCCGCAAAATCCAGACGGTTCACGCGGATATTCGGCCGGATATTCTCGATATCCATTTCCCTCAGCACCTTAGCCGCCGCAGCGTTCATGGCCGAGGAATTGACCAGGCCATGCTTCACAAAGGGTTTCTCCCGGCCTATAAAAATATTTTGGGCGACAGTCAGGTTGAGAATCAGCGACTGCTCCTGAAAGACCATGCCGACGCCCAGCTGATTCGCCTCGATTGGTGTTTTCGGAGAATAAGGCTTCCCCCGCATGGTGATCTCGCCTTTAGTCGCTGTTTCTGCGCCGATCATGATCTTCATAAGCGTGGATTTGCCGGCCCCGTTTTCCCCGATGAGGCCAAGAACCTCCCCTGCGTAAATATCTACGCTCACATCGTTCAGCGCCAGGGTGCCAGGGTACTGTTTTGTCACATTTTTTGCGGACATCAGAAGCTTCTTTTCCATTCTCTGTGTCCTCCTCACTTGACGATCAGGTTCTTGCCGTGCTGGATGGATGCAGCGACGGAAGCAATGATGATGATACCTTGAACAGCCTGCTGGATGTAGGGACTGACGCCGAGGAGCACCAGCGCGTTATTGATAACCGTAACGATCAGCGCGCCGACCAGTGTATTGATGACGCCGCCCTTGCCGCCGGAAAGACTCGTTCCGCCGACGGCGACCGCTGTAATGCTGGGGAAGACCAGATTAGAACCGATGCCGATCTCGCCGCGTCCCAGGCGAACCGCGCCCATGAAGCCGACAATGCCGATGCAGCAACCCAGCCAGAGGAAGACCTTGAACTTGGTTTTATCCACATCAATGCCGATGTTGGCGGCAGCGCTTTCGTTGTCACCGATGGCCATGACATAGCTTCCGAAGCGGGTGTGGAACTGCAGAACATACGCGATGGCGAAGACGACGATCGCGATCCAGGTCAAATACGGAATCCCGAGAAAGGATCCCATATACATGGTGGTAAAGAACGGATCCCGGATCATGGCAGGCTCACCCTTATAAGACAGCACCGCGAAGCCGGACATGATAGAGGAGACACCGTAGGAAACCATGAAAGTGGGGAGTTTTCCTTTAATGTGAATAAAGCCAGATATGAGGCTGACGCATACCGCGGAGAGGAAGGCAATCACAATGGCCAGAAAACCCATATCCAGCGATGTTTTCGAGTTCAGAATCATGAGGGACAAAATGGAGCCAACAAACCCGCCAAGGCCTTCGGCGGAAAGATCCGTGCTGCCCATCAGGAAGATGAAGGTAAGCCCTTCGGACATGACCAGAGGGATAGCCACCTGGTTCAGCAGATTGCGAAGGTTTGTGAGAGAAAAGAATCCCTGCGCGATAATGGAAAAGACGACGATCAGGAGAAGCAGGATCCCGAAAGGGGCCAGAGAAATGAACCGTTCCCGCTGGCTCTGCTTCTTCATTTCATCCGCAAATTCCAAACCGATGCGGGAAACATTCGCTTGTTTTTCCATGCCAATCTCCTTCATTTCGGATCAGGTTCGGGAAGAAAAGAGGGTGGGCCGCCGGAGAGGAACCTCCTCGGCGCCCCACCCTTTCAGAAACGTCAGTTATCGGGTCAGGATTTGCGCAAATCAGAACATGGGGCCAGCGATGACGTAGTCGAGATCATTGTAGTCATAGGCAGGCGCGTTCTCGACGAAGGTCTTCCGATATTCGTCCATGGTATCCGGGGTGACGAGGAAGCCGGAGGTCAGGAACATGCGATGCGTGTTGTCCATCTCGGAAGTCTTGATGACGCCGGTCTTGGCGGCATAAGCATAGGCCGCGCCGTAGCCAGCCTGCAGCCAGCCGTTGTTCATGATGGTGCAAGCCAGGTCGCCGCTCTCAACAAGGGCGATGGCAGCGGAGGTGCCGTCCACGCCGGTGGTCTTGATCTTGCCATTCAGGCCCTTCGCCTTGAGCGCCTGCACAACGCCGATGGCCATATCGTCGCAGGCGCACCAGATGCCGGTCATTTCCTCGCCGTACTTGGCAATCCAGTTCTCGGTGATGGTCAGTGCTTTGCCGGTCTCCCAGTCGCCGGCCTGGTCGTCCAGAACTTCGATGCCCGGGTACTCGTCGAGCGCCTTCTTCAGGCCCTTCATACGGTCAGTATTGGCGTTGTTGGCCAGCAGTCCTTCGAGGACGCAGATCTTGCCCTGGCCGGGAGTCGGGAAAGACTCGAAGAGGGTCTTGGCGATGAGGTAGCCCTGCTCAACTGCGTCGCAAGACTGGAAGGTCACCCAGTGATCGTAATCCGTGGGGAGGACGCCCTCAGGGGCATTCCAGGCAGCGGACCAATAGACGCCGGCCTCTTCGCAGGCTTCCGCGATCGGCACGATGTTGGGGGCGTTGTTGGCATCGATGAAGAGGATCATGTTATCGCCCTTGGCGGCGATCAGCGCATTGACGTCGTTGATCTGCTTGTCATCGTTGCCTTCGCAGGGGAGCGCCTGCACGACAGCAGTGCCTTCCGGCAGGGAGGCTGCAAACAACTCGGCGCCGGCAACGTACTGCATGTGGTACTCGGAAGCGGTGGAGCGCATCGACACGGCGATGGTCAGGGGTTCGTCGGCCAGCGCGACGCTGAAGATCAGCATCAGTGCAAAAGCCAGAGCCAGGAGTTTCTTCATAATGGGATACCGCCTTTCTTTTATTTTGTTTATCCATGCTTGATGCATGGGAAAACACTTTATGATACCGGTTCCTTTTTTTGAGCAGGAATTAATGGTTCCCGTATTGAGATTTTCATATATTGCACGATTACTTTGATTTTGTTGCTCATCCATTTCAGGTTTGGCCAATCAATTTTATGGTACCGGTTCCACATCAGAGTAAAAAGAAGATTATTCTATCTTCTTTTCAGAACCCAGCAGTGCAACCTTACTCATCACGACCACACGCTGCTGCGGCCCATCCGGATCATTAAAGCGCCTGACGAGCAGCCTCGCCGCCTGTTCCCCCAGATCCTGAACGTTGCGCTCCAGATACGAGAATGGTAAATTGAAAATTTCCTGATTGCTGATCTTGTCAAAGCTGACAAAAGCGATATCCTCCGGAATTCTGAGACCCTTCTCGGTGACCGCCTGCAGGAAACCAGCCTCACTCAGGTTATTGCTAAGAAAGAATGCGCGCGGATAGTCACCGCTCTCCAGCATTTCCTTCACCAGTTGATAGGTGGTCTGCTGAGAGAATTCTCCGTAAAGTACATCTTTTTCCTTCAGCGGGATTCTTGCAGACTCCAGCGCTTTTTTAAATCCGCGGAATCGCTCGCGACCGATGAACAGCTCCATATTGCCGACGACGACCCCGATTCTTCGATGTCCGGCTTCGATCAGCGCGTTCGTGCATTCCATCGCCCCGCTGAAATTATCCGTCGTCACACAGTCATAGGTCAGCTTCGCAATCGGTCGGTCAAGAATAACAATCGGGCAGCTCAGGCGTTCCAGCAGACTTTTGATCCGGCCATAGTTTTCCTCGTCGTCGTAATCGCAGGCCGGAACATAGATGAGTCCCCTCACCCGCTGCCGACTCATCATTTCCAGCGCGCGGGCATCCCGAAGCGGATCGTTATCCGAATTGCTGAGCACCAGCGTAAACCCGCTCTTCTCAATGAATGTGCTGATGCCGGAGATCATTTCCGAAAAGAAGGGGTTGTTAACCTCCGGGAGCAGAAGCCCGACTGCATCGCTCTCCTGACGGGAGAGGGTCTGCGCGGCGGCGTTTGGCTGATACTGGTATTTATCCATGACCTCCCGGATTTTCTGCTCGGTCTCGCTCTTTACGTAACCGCTGCCGTTGATCACACGGGAAACGGTAGTTTTGCCAACGCCTGCTTCGCGAGCAATATCCTGAATCGTTACCTTTCGTGCCGTAAGTTTCACGTCCTTTTATGGAAGCGATTCCTTATTTGTCTATAGTATATTCCAGCAGTACGGTATTGTCAATCCCCCTTTTTGCTTTTTTGCCAAAAATCTTTGTGAAGAATCTGTTATTTCAGCCGATAATTCCTTTAATAATGAATAAAAATTCTGAATCAGTCCGATTTGTCTTTGAAATAGGCTTTGACATTCCACCGACGCCATGGTATACTGAATGTGGAATCGCTCCCACAACGATGGGATTTTCTTTCATATCATCATCTCCTTCATCGATTATGTGAAAGTTGGTGAAACATTGAAGCATTATCTGATTGCCCATGACCTGGGCACCTCCGGAGACAAGGCCACGCTGTTTGACGTCGAGGGAAATCTGATCCGCAGTGTGACCACCCCGTACGAGACGCATTTTTTCAACGCTAACTGGGCAGAGCAAAATCCGCAGAACTGGTGGGAGGCCTTCTGTGCTTCCACAAAGCAGCTTGTCTGTGAGATCGATGCGAAAGAGGTCGCAGCTGTATCCTTCAGCGGACAGATGATGGGCTGCGTACCTGTGGACATGTCCGGGAAAGCCATACGTCCGGCCATCATCTGGGCAGATCAGCGGTCAACTGCACAGGCAGACGCCTTGCTGGAACAGATTCCCGCTCAGGAATTTTACAGAATTACAGGGCATCGAGCAAGCGCCAGCTACAGCATCGAGAAGCTGATGTGGATTCGTGATCACGAACCGGATTCCTTCTCCCGAATATACCGCACGCTTCAGCCGAAGGACTACCTCGTCTGTAAGCTGACCGGCCGGTTTGTTACGGATTATTCGGACGCATCCAGCACGAACGCGCTGGATCTTTCGACGCTCACGTGGTCCGATGAAATCCTGAAGGCGTCGAAGCTGGATCCTTCCCTGTTTCCGGATCTGATGCCCTCTACCGCAGTAATCGGCGAACTGACGGCCTCTGTTGCTAAAGAATGTGGGTTGGCCGCCGGCACGCCCATCGTACTCGGAGCCGGCGACGGCGTGTGCGCTGCTACGGGCGCCGCATCCGTTTCCAGCGGAGACGCCTACCATTATCTCGGATCCTCTTCCTGGATCGCCTATACCGCGGATGCACCGCTGTATGATCCAGAAATGCGCACCTTCAACTGGGTGCATATGGTGCCGGGCAAGTTCTGCCCCACAGGAACGATGCAGGCCGCTGGAAATTCCTTCAACTATATCCGCGATATGCTCTGCGACGGCGAGGCGATACGCGCAAAAGCCAATGGACAGACTGTGTATGATGCCATTAACCGCATGCTGCGGGAGTCTCCCATCGGAAGCCGCGGCATCATCTATCTTCCCTATCTGCTCGGCGAACGCAGCCCTCGCTGGAACCCCATCGCACGCGGAGCATACATCGGCCTCACGATGGAGCATTCCCGCAGTGATCTGGTTCATGCCGCACTGGAAGGTGTTCTTATGAACCTTTCCATCATCCTGGAGTGCTTCCGGAAGCAGCAGCCGATCGACAGTCTGCGACTCATCGGTGGCTTGGCGCAAAGCGACGAAATCTGCAAAATGCTCGCCGATATCTTCGGCGTACGGGCTGTTTTGATGGACAAACTGGAAGAGGCCACCTCCATGGGTGCTGCCGTATGCGGCGGAGTCGGCGTCGGGGTTCTTCCGGATTTCACCTCTGTCCATCGGTTTATCCATCCGGATAAGAGCTTTGACGCAAACATGGAAAAGCATGCCGCCTACGCTCCGGTTAAAGCGCTGTTTGAGTCCTGTTACCAGGCAATGCTCCCTCTCTATCAGAAAATCGCTGAACTTTGATGATTTAAAGGAGGATTTATCATGAACAAGCAGGAATTGGCCAAAATGATCGACCAAACCCTTCTCAAGCCTTATGTTTCCCTTGAAGATCTCCGTCGTCACTGTGTTCAGGCTGCCGAGTACGGCTTCAAGACGGTCGCCATCAACAATGCGCCAGTCCCCTTCTGCAAGGCAATTCTGAAGGATTCCGGCGTACTGGTAGACGCCGCCGTATCCTTTCCTCTGGGTCAGTGTACGATCGAAACCAAGGTATTTGAAACCCAGGATGTCATCGCTAAAGGCGCGGATGAAGTCGATTATGTCGTCAACCTTGTGGAACTGAAAAGCGGCCATTGGGATTACGTGGAAGAAGAGATGCGGCGAATCGTCGAAGTCTGCAATGCGTATGGTCTGACAAGCAAGGTCATCTTTGAAAACTGCTATCTGACCGATGACGAAAAGAAAAAGCTTTGCGAGATTGCCCTGAAGGTTCGTCCGACCTTCATCAAAACCTCTACGGGCTTTGGCACGCCTCCTGCAGGCAAAGCCATCGGCGCAACGCTGGAAGACGTCCGGTTGATGAGATCCTGCGTAGGAAATGAAATCCGGATCAAGGCTGCCGGCGGGATTCGGGATACGGCAACCGCGCTCGCGATGATCGAGGCCGGCGCATCCCGAATCGGCACCAGCTGCGGCGTAGCCATTGTAGACGGATTGGCCGAGTGAGGTTCTTATGGATATTCACGAGCATCTGACAAATGGCATTCTGGATGTTGAGCTGCGTCTGCCGGGGAGCGAACCCGCCTGGACCCGTTTCGATCTCAGCGGTATGATTTCACAGGTTACGCTGCACGGCAAGCATCGCTTCTGCCAGCCGGAACAGACTGAGAAGCATCCGAATCGGGTAACCTGCTATGGGTTCGGTCTTTCTTCAGAATTCTGCATGAACGAGCTTCCGTCCGAGCTGCCGGCTGGCGAAAAATTTCCCAAACCCGGCGTCGGTATCCTGACCCAAAAGGCGAACGGCGGAGCTTATGACATTTTCAATCTGTATGAAGTTCAACGCTTCCCGAAGGAATGGAAACTCGAAAAGGACCGCGCGCATTTCCACGAAGTCGACGCAGCGTGCATGGGTATCGCTATGGAAATCGACCGCGACGTGGTTCTGTCCGGCAACCAAATTATCATCACGACAACCGTCCGCAATACCGGCAAAGAGACGATCAACATGACGGAATATCAGCATAACTTCTTTGCCATTGACGATATCCCGATCGGCAAGGGCTATCGGCTGGAAATCCCCTTCGATCGGCAGCTGGAACGGCTGAAAAATCAATTCACCACGCTCGAGCCGACGAAGGAACCCATTCCGGCTCCGGTTGACATCGAAGACGGAACCGTCACTTGGCAGGACAGCATGGAAAACAAAACCTTCCATAAGGTTACGGAGAAAGATGGTATTCCTCAGCTTCCGGAATACAGCTGGAAAATCTCCTGTGCGCAAAGCCCCGCTACTGTGCGCGAAACCTGCAGCTTCAAGCCGGAAATTATCGTGATGTGGGGAATCGAGCACTGCATCTGCCCCGAAATCCACAAACGGATCGTCGTCGAGCCAAACCAGTCTCAGACCTTCACCAGAACCTGGACGTTTGAAGACGATGAAATGCAAATCTCATAACTATACTAAAATGGGGCTGTAGGTCCTTAAAGGAAAGGATGATCCCCTATGAAAAAGAATTTTGCTCTTGCCCTAGCAGCGATCTTTGCGCTACTCCTCGCATCCGCGTTTGCGGACAATGACATTGAACCCGCCGATATCCTTTATGAACGCACCACCATCCATGCGAACAGCAATTATGATGAGACACCCCTAAGCGACGCGGAAGTGACGCTTATCCTGAACGCCGGATTCTCCGCCCCCACCGGTGGAAATCAGCGTTCCACCAACTTCTTTGTTATCACGGACCGTGAGGTCATGAAGGTCATTCAGACCGGCCATCCTTACAGCCAGCCGCTAAATACCGCTCCGCTGGTCATCGTTGTCGCGGCTGATGAAGCAAACTGCCGCTATCCGGAACTCCATGAAATGGATGCCGGGCTGGCAGCTGGAGCGATGCAGGTGCAGGCGACGGAAATGGATCTTTCTTCCTGCGTACTCTCTATCTTCCCCCAGGACGAGCGTGTAAACGCCGTACGTCAGGCACTCTCCATGCCGGAGACCTTTAAGCCTGTGCTGATGGTTGCGTTCGGCCGTCCCGCTGTCGATGTGGTAGCCGGTGCTTCCGTTCAGAACTATAAGGCAGAGCAGGTGCACTACAATGCGTATCAAGCAGCTTTTACAGCTGATGTTGCTGCGCTGGCAGCAGCGCAAGCTGAACCGGATAACGACTAACACCTCGCAGGTTCTTGCACAGATTTTGATTCTGTCTCCCTTAAAAATCAGTTTTGTAATTCCCTGACAAAATCCAATTTAATATGATATTGCCTTTCACTTTGTGATGTGCTATGATTTCGCCACAAAGTGAATATACTGAAACACGATATATGCGAGTCACTGCGCAGATACGATACCGCAGTGATTCGCATATTTTTTAAAGGGTGATCACTATGCCCGAAACCCATGCCAATGGCTTTCTGGTATCCTGCCAGTTTAACATTGACACTGCCTGCGTGGATGTCGAATATGAAGATGGCTTTGTACTTTCCATCTATACGCCCGCTGTTGAGGACGCGGTCGCGCACACCATGCAGCAGCGTTCCGAGCTGGATTGGCTCATCTACAACGA
>ERZ809296.2152-NODE-2152-length-19809-cov-3.854764_pt1 | contig 19809 bp, 9 predicted proteins | sample MGYA00520511_ERZ809296 | MGnify/ENA primary metagenome ERZ809296 (study PRJEB31576, sample SAMEA3212662) | Homo sapiens | biome: human-gut; feature: human gut; material: fecal | place: Sweden | collected 2012 ... | reverse complement strand
TTTTAGGCATCCTCTTATTCATCAGCATTGCGCTGAGCGCCAATGCACAACTTTTATGGAAAGTATCCGGTAAAGGATTAGAGAAACCATCCTATATTTTCGGTACTTACCATCTCTCTCCACTCAGCATCAAGGACAGCATCGCCGCCATGCCGCAGGCCATGAACGAAACCACCCAAGTCTACGGGGAAGTTGTGATGAGCGAAATGGCGACTCCCGCCTTCATGCAAAGCATGCAACAGCAGATGATGATGCCCAAAGACACCACGCTGCAAAACCTCTTTACTCCCGAGCAATACGAAGAAGTGGGTAAAGTTGTAAAAGAGAATATGATGGTAGACATCGCCATGCTTGCTCAACTGAAACCGGCTGCCATCAACCAGCAGCTTGTCGTCCTGCTCTACATGAAACATACTCCGGGCTTCAACCCGCAAGAACAGCTCGACACTTACTTCCAGCAGCAGGCCGGACAGCAAGGCAAGAAAGTTGGCGGTCTGGAAACAGCCCAGTCACAAATAGACATTCTGTTCAACAGCCAGACGCTGCAACGCCAGGCAAACCTCCTCTACTGCGCTATCAGTGACATCGAGAAAGGTATCGAGCAAAGCAAGCGCCTGATTGCCGCTTATGAAAAGCAAGACCTGGACGCCATGTTGCAACTGATGGAAGAGCGCGACGGCAATTCATGCGACCCGCTGCCCGGTGAGATGGAAGCCATGCTGGATAACCGCAACAAGGCATGGGTTGAAAAGATGCCTGCCATCATGACGGAAGCCCCCACCCTTTTCGTAGTCGGTGCCGGACACCTGCCCGGAGACAATGGAGTGTTGAACCTTCTGAAACAACAAGGATATACCATAGAAGCCATGAAATAAATCCTCTAACAATTCTCTCTAACAACAACTTTTAATGGCAGACTATACAAAGCGTGACGGTCAAATACCATCACGCTTTGTTTGCATATACACTTTATTCTCCTCATCATATCGTACATCCAAAAAAAATATACTACTTTTGCACCAAAGTCTTGGCAGTTATAGTGATAACGGCCATTTTTGACTTGATTCGATAAGAACGCAAGAAGCGAAAGTTATTATTCCTGCCTATTCGGAATCTGGAAAATTCAATAAACGTCATGGGATGATAGCAACAGTTTCTTCACGTCTATGTTATTATATACTTAGGCGTGGGGACTGTTGTCTATTTATGACGTGGGCATTTTCCAGAGCCTCGAATGCAGATAGACAATAACAGTCCTCGCGCTTTTTATATAATAACCTTCGTCAATGGGGACAGACGAAATGAAAGACACCGCGTATGCATCTTACATTATTTGGAGAAGTACAGTTATTTCTGTTAATTGCCGTTACATCTGCAAGCTTTCTATACTGGATAAATCATAAATACAAAAGTCTGAACAGACAGATTATCCGGGCAATAGACATTCCAGTATATCTGCTGAACAGACAAGGTATTGTCGTAAAACTACTTAATACACCTACCGAAAAGGCAAACAGACTTCCGTTCCTGAATCCGGGAGTTCTAAATATCAATAATTTAGTGACAGACGCCGATGAATGCCGGAAATACATGACGTCGCTGTTACGCGTACTGAATACCCGCACTTCGGACAGCCTGACCCTAAAGATAAGAATAGAAAGTGGTGAGAAACTATATATCGCAGTGCGCATGGTCTACCTCAACAGAAATAATGTCATGGCCTTCATACGCGACATTACGGAAGATGAAGTCCAACGCCGGGAAAACGAAAAATACCGTTTCTTCCTTGAAAGTATTCTGGAGAACCTTCCCATCGCCACGACAGTAAAAGACAAAAACGATGAAGGACGCTACCTGATATGGAACAAAAAAGCGGCAGAGATGATGGAAGTCCCCGCTGAGGATATTGTGGGACACTATGAAGAGGAGTTCAAACCCCTAATGCAAGATAATTTCATCCAAGAGACAGACAAAGAAGTTGAAGAGTCGAAAACTCCCCAGTCCTACATCAAACACTTTGTCAATCCCAAAGGCAGAGAGTATATTCTGTCGTTTCACAAAACGCTGGTGTCCTACAACAAAGGGAAAGAGAGGTGGATTGTCAGTTCTGCACTGGACATCACCGAACTGCTGGCAGCCAAAGAGAAAGCAGAAGAAGCCAACCGCCTGAAATCGGCTTTTCTTGCCAATATGAGCCACGAGATACGCACTCCGCTAAACGCCATTGTCGGCTTCTCCTCCATACTTTCCGATGCAATACAAGACGAAGATACAAAGGAATACATACATATCATCGAAGAAAACACCCAGCTGCTGCTGCAACTGATTAACGATATTCTCGACCTGTCACGCATCGAAGCTGGCATTCTCGAATTCACAGAAGGAGATATGGATGTAAACAAGACGCTTGATGAAATGCAGACGATGGCAAAACTGAAACTTCCGTCCGAAGTCAGTATACGTCTCCTGCCCGGTGCGGATTACTGTATTATTCACACAGTCCCCAAACGGGTAAGACAAGTACTGAACAATTATCTGTCAAACGCCCTCAAGCATACGGAAGAAGGTTTCATCGACATTGGTTATCACCTGCCGCAAGAAGACAGGATTCGCTTCTTTGTCCGTGATACCGGTTGCGGCATTCCTCCTGAAAAGCAAAAGGATGTATTCGAACGCTTTGTCAAGCTAAACAGTTTTAAACAAGGCACGGGTCTCGGACTCTCCATCTGCACCATGATTGCCGAGAAAATGAACGGAAAAGTGGGCGTCAGCTCTATTCCGGGGAAAGGTTCCGAATTCTGGTTCGAAATACCCTATCAACCTACCGGAAGCCAACCTGCATAGAAAAGCCCGCCACTGACATGAACTCTGTCAACGACGGGCAACCTAAACCATCACCGATGCTATCCTGACTCACAATACCTATCGAAGCCTAAATCGCAGTTTTCCACTCTGCACCAGTTCTTCATGAGTGATACGATATCGGGACAGTTTTTTTCCTCCCAGTTCCATTTCACGGATATAAAGCGACTCTGCCGACGGGCGTTCCGTCTCTATCACCAGTTGGTCGCGTCCCCAATACTTAGGGTCGAGCTTTATGGTCACCTTATCAAATACCGGAGTAGACAGCGTATAAGCCGGTTCTCCGGGACAATCCGGATAAAAGCCCATCATATTGAAGATAGCCCAAGCGGACATCGTTCCGGTATCATCATTGCCGGGAATTCCGTCGGGGGCATTCTTGAAATACTTCTGCAAAAGGCGGTGCAGCTCTTTCTGCGTGCGCCACTCCTCACCCTTGAAATAAGAAAAAAGATGGGCGTATGCAATGTCCGGTTCGTTGGCAGGGTCGTACAGTCCTTCGTCGAACACACGCTGAAGCTTGTCTACGAACGGCTTCTTTCCACCCATGAGCCGGGCAAGCCCTTTCACATCGTGGGGAACATAGAAAGTATAGTTCCAGGCACAACCTTCGTGAAATCCGGGGTTCGGCTCAAAGTTCTCTCCCTGCCTCGGGTCGAAAGGAGCATAGAATTCACCGTTAGGCAAGATAGGACGGAAAGTACCGTACTCCTTACAGTAATAATGCTTGTAGCCCAGCGAACGTTCGTGGAACAGACGGGCATCCTCCTTCTTGCCAAGCGCAGCGGCTATGCGCGACAAAGCATTGTCGGCAATATAGTATTCCAGGGCATGCGAAACGGAATTGTCATACTGCTCCCGCAGGGGCACATATCCCAATGACACGTAGTCGTCATTGTCCGGTCGGAGCAGATTCTCCGCTCCCGGCAGGGTGGCTCCCTTGCGCATGGCTTCGTAGGCCAGTTCTATATCAAAGTCGCGCAGACCTTTCAGCCAGGTGTCGACGATGACGGGAATGGAAGGGTCACCTTCCATGGTCAGCGTCTCACGTCCGTAGAGTTCCCATTTGGGAAGCCAGCCGTGTTCGCGGTACATGTCGAGCATGGAGCGCACCATCTGCAATTGCCGTTCGGGATATACCAGCGTAAGAAGCTGGTGCACATTGCGGTAAGTGTCCCACAAAGAAAAGACGGTATAACGGTCGCCTTGGGTAGTCAAAATCTTATCACTCTCCATAGCGGGATATTCCCCGTTCACATCCTGCAGGATATTGGGATGTATCAGCGTATGATAGAGTGCCGTATAAAAAACGATTTTCTGTTCCTCCGTACCTCCTTCTACAAGGATGCGCGAAAGGTCATCGTTCCAGCGGCGACGGGCTTCTTCCAGCACTTGACCGAAGTTCTTTCCCTGCTGCTCGGTATCCAGATTGAGGCGGGCATTCTCCATGCTCACAAAAGAGACTCCCATCTGTACTTCCACCTGCTCGCCTTCTTCGGTATCGAATGTAAGATAGGCGCCGATATCATCTCCCGCCAGTTCCTTCTGGTAGCGGGTGTAAAGTTTGTAGCGTCCGTTATCGGGGTCCCATTCGGCCTCTACACCGGTCATGGGGCGCTGCTTCTTCCAGTAGCCCGAAGCGGCGGGCTGCTTGTTGACACGCATCACAAAGTAGATGGGAAAAACGGCTTGTGGGTTGTAGCAGAAAGTACCCAGCAGCTTCATACCTTCAAACTCGCATTTACCCGTCTGGCGCAGAAAAGCTCCCGATTCATTGGTCAGGCCTTCGCCCAGGTTCAGCAGCACATGGCTCTGCCCGGCAGGAAAGGTGAAACGCGCCACACCCGTGCGAGGAGTTGCCGTCACTTCCGTCTTCACATTGTAGCGGGTCAGGAAGTTGCTGTAATATCCGGGGGATGCCTGCTCGTCCTTATAGCGGCTTCCATATTCCTTATAATCTACGGACAGCTCTCCCGTAGTGGGCATCAGCAGCAGAGAACCCAATTCCGGACAGCCCACACCGCTCAAATTGACATGCGAGTATCCGGTGAAGAAACAATTGTGATACTCATAGGGAGTAGACCACCAGCGGGCATCTTTATCGTATTTGTTGTCCTCCGAACCCATCACGTTGAAGGGCACTACGGACATCATTCCATTGGGACAGACGGCTCCCGGATTCGTGGTACCGAAGTTAGTGGTACCGACAAAAGGATTCACATAGTCCGCAGGATGCTTCTCCGCAGCCATAGATGCCGTGAGCATTCCAAAGGAGATGATACAGAAAGTAATCAGTCGTTTCATAATATAGTAAGGATTTGTTCTTTATTAGTTAGTGAGCACGCTACCCATGCCGGTGTCATTGCATGCACTCTGCAAAGTTATTGCAAACGGTCTGCAGTGACACTGCAAACTACTTTGCAGTAGCGCTGCAACAGTTTTGCAGTGACGCTGCATCAGCTTTGCAGTGGCGCTGCAACGGCTTTGCAGTAGCACTGCAAAAAGCATGCAGTATCTTTGCAGTGATATTAAACTAAGTATAAAGCAGTTACGGCAGGCGCTTTTCAGCAATACCGAGCGCCTGCCAACTGCTTGGTACTTACAAAATACTTGTGCGCTTCGTGAACTCCAGAATCTCACGGATATACCCAAAGGCAAGCCCCACTACCGTATCGGCTGCACCGTAGTATACAGCTACACGTTCTCCATCTTGCAACGCTGCGCAAGGGAACACCACGTTGGGAACATCACCTTGCAACTCATAAGGAGCAGCAGGCGCAAGCAGATACTCACGGGTGCGGTAGAGCAACTTGGCAGGATTGTCCTTATCCAGAATAGCTGCTCCCATGGAGTAACGGAAACCGTTACAAGTGGTTATCACGCCATGATAGAACATCAGCCAACCCTCGTCCGTGAGGAACGGTACCGAACCTGCCCCTATCTTGGTACACTGCCAGGCACTTTCGGGGAAAGGCGTAGGAGCCATCACATGGCGGTGTTCGCCCCAGAATTTCATGTCAGGGCTGAAGCTAATGTAGATGTCGCCAAAAGGAGTATGTCCGCTATCGCTGGGACGGCTCAAGAGCGCATATTTGCCATCGAACTTCTGAGGCAACAACACACCGTTGCGGTTGAAAGGCAAGAAAGCATTCTCGCACTGGAAGAACTCCTTGAAATCGAAAGTATAGCCGATGCCGATGGTGGGGCCGTAGTAGCCGTTACACCACGTAATCCAGTAGCGGTCCTCAATCCATGTCACGCGCGGATCGTATTTATATTCGGACTCTATCATGTCCGTATTCCCGGCCTTGAACTTGATTGGCTCATGCTCTATTTCCCAGTGGATGCCGTCCTTGCTGAAACCGGCAAAGATATTCATCTGCACCGCCCGGTTGTCACAACGGAACACACCGGCATAACCATCCTTAAACGGAACCACCGCACTGTTGAAAATGCTGTTCGACGACGGAATATGGTAGCGGTCTATTACGGGATTCTCCGAATAACGCCACATTACATCTTTACAGCCTGCCGGCCGTTCTTCCCAAGGCATTGTGATTTTGTTGCTCATAATTGCTCTATATTATTAATTGGTTATTGTTGTTTCTTCTCATCGGCATACGTAAATGGTATGAAGTACGTAATGAGGAACGCCGGAATGGTGGCAAACAGCGTGAAGGTAAAGAACGCCTCGTACCCCAACCAGTCGCTGACAAAACCGCTGATTGTGCCCGGCAACATCACACCCAGATTCATGATGCCCGAAGCAAAGGCATAATGTGCCATCTGGTGCTTTCCCGGCGCCACCTGCTGCATCATGAACAAAGTCAGTCCCACAAAACCAAAACCATAACCGAAGTACTCGAGCACGATGGCACTACCTATCAGCAACCCGCTTTCCGGCTGGTACATGGCAAGCAGGGTATACGCTACAAAAGGCAGATTGAAGATGCAGCACAGAGAGAACAGCGTCCGCCGCAATCCCCGGTGCGAAATGTAATAGCCTGCCAACAGTGACCCCAGCACAAAGGCTGCCGCCCCATAAGTGCCGTAGTACAAACCTATCTGCTGCTCATTCAGTCCCAAGCCACCTGCCGAACGCTCCGCCTTCAAGAAAAGAGGGACAATCTTCATGACAAAACCCTCGGCAAGGCGATAAAGGATAATGAACGCTATATAGTACCAGATGTGCTTCTTCAAGAAGAAATCCTTGATTACCGCCACCAACTGCTCCCACGTCTCTCTTGCCGACTTGGCGCCGGATGCGGCAGCACCGCCCGATGGCAGCATGCGCATGTGGTAGAAGCCAAGCAGCAGCATCACCGCCGCCAATATCAGCATCACCGTCATCCATGCATGCCGGGTAGCCTCGTGGCGGACTGCCTCTGTGGCACCCTCCACCCCACCGAAACCTACCAGCAAGGCACCTGCCAGCCAGACCAACCCGCCGGACGCCACAATCTTCGCTATATTGTAGAAGGCTCCCTGCCAACCGATATACTTGGCCTGGTCCTGCTTGTTCAGTTCCGACATGTAGACACCATCCGTAGCCACATCGTGCGTGGCTCCGCTGAAAGCAATCACTGCCAGCAGCGCAATGCATATCGCAAAAAAGAACGGTAACTGCAACGCCAAAGCCACCAGAGCAAAACCTGCTCCGGTAACCATCTGCGTCAGTACCACGAAAAACTTCTTCGTCTTGAACATTTCAAGGAACGGACTCCAAAGGAACTTCAGCGTCCAGGGCATCATGATGAGCGACGTCCACAGAGCAATCTGCGCGTCACCGATACCCAGCCCCTTGAACATCAACACAGAAACCATGTTCAGCACCACAAACGGCAATCCCATGGCAAAATATACGGTGGGGACCCACGATATAGGATTATGATTTTTTCGGCTCATCCCTTCTGTATATTATCTGTGTCACTTCAACGGTTCACTGCCCATAGTCAGCTCCAGCGTACCGCCGTCCACTATATCCTGATGCGTGAAGAATGGAGTCTCCAACTTATTGCCGTTCAGCACAATGCTCCGCACATACTTGTTGTCGCGGCTGTTGTTGTGGGCTATCACCTTGAACGACTTGCCGTCTTTCAGATGAACGGTCGCCTCGTTGAACAGCGGGCGTCCGATGGAATATACCGGCTTGCCGGGGCATACCTGATAGAAGCCCATCGCATTCAGAATGTACCATGCAGACATCTGTCCACAGTCTTCATTGCCCGAAAGTCCGTCGGGGTTGTTGAAGTAAAGCGTATGCAGCACCTCATCCACAATCTCCTGCGTACGCCAGGGCTGGCCTACGTAGTTGTAGAGATGGGCAATGTGATGGCTTGGCTCATTGCCGTGGGCATACTGGCCTATCAGACCGGAAATATCCACCGAGGTCGATTCACCTTCCAGCTTGGAATCGGCCGTGAACAGAGAATCCAACTTGCCGATGAAGGCGTCGCGTCCTCCCATCAGTTCCACCAGTCCGTCCACATCGTGGGGAACGAACCAAGTCCACTGCCATGCCGTACCTTCGCAATAGTCATCATTACGGTGATTGGAAGCGCGGGGGTTGAAAGGCGTACGCCAGTTGCCCTCACTGTCCAGTCCGCGCATGAAGCGGGTACTCGGATCGAAATAAACTTTATATCCCTCGGCAAAAGCCGCATACTTATCGCGGTTGGCTTCGTCGTCCAAAGCACCTGCCAGTACGGAGATACACCAGTCATCGTAAGCATATTCCAAAGCTTTAGCCACAGATTCATTGTCTTTATCGCAAGGCACGTAGCCAATCTTGTTCTTCCAGTACTTGGCCTGCGGCATCAGATGCGGCACAACCAAAGGATGGGTGATAATACCCGTCGTATCGTATTCTGCCGTACGGAGGCAAGCCTTGTAAGCCTCCTGCACGTCGAAGTTACGGTATCCCTTTACATAAGAATCCGCTATGAGGGAGGCTGCATGATAACCAATCATGGTACCCGTATAGTTTCCGGCCAGTTCCCACATAGGCAGGACGCCGCCCTCGCGGGACTTCTGGATGAGCGAACGGATGAAAGCCTCGTTCAGTTCAGGATCAATAATCGTCATCAGCGGATGATAGGCACGGAAAGTGTCCCATAAAGAGAAAATGGTGTAGATAGGCTCGTCCACCCTGCCTTGATGGGGCTTCAAGTCCATACCAAAGTAACGTCCGTCAGCATCGGTAAACAAGTTGGGCTGCATACCCGTGTGGTAAAGTGCCGTGTAGAACATGGTACGCTGGTCGTTGTCCTTCGTATCGATGTCAATCTTGGAAAGATAAGTGTTCCACTGCTGGCGGGCAGCACGGCGCACACCGTCAAAATCCCATCCGGAGATTTCGGCTTCCACATTCTTGCGGGCACCGTCCATATCCACGGCAGACACACCTACCTTTACCAATACCTCCTCATTGGGCTCCGTCTGGAATTGCAGTAAAGCTTTAGCTGTAGGCAGAAGCGGACCGCCTTCGTCCAATGCCATGGAGTCCGTGACCAGCGTATAGGTGAATGGTTTGGAGAACTTGGCATAGAAGTTGATATACTGGTCGAAAGCCCAATATACAGTCTTCTTGCGTCCACGGATTTCAGTATCGCTGATTACTTCCAGCTCCATCTGTTCATTCTTCTGGCGCTGGATACTGTAATCCAGGTCGAGGATAAAACCTGCATCTTCCGCTTTCGGGAAGGTATAGCGATGAATCGCCGCACGTTTGGTAGAGGTCAGTTCGGCTTTCACCCCGTAGCGGTCCAAAAATACGGAATAATATCCCGGTTCGGCTGTTTCATTCTCGTGGGAAAAGGCAGAGGCGTACGCCATCTGCTGGCTCTTCGAGCCCATGGAGTGGTAATCCTGCCGACCTACAGTGGGCATCAGCAGCACATCCCCGTAATCGGCACAACCCGTACCGCTGACGTGGGTATGTGAAAATCCGTTGATAGTAGTATCTGCATAGTAATATCCGGAGCAGGCATCCCACTCGTAGATACGCGTGTCGGGGCTGGGCTGAATCATCCCGTTGGGAACTACCGCTCCGGGATAGGTATGCCCATGTCCACCCGTACCGATGAACGGATTGACGTAAGACGCATAGTCCGGTGCCGTCTGGGTACAGCTGCAAACCGCCCCCAGCAGAAAAAGTCCGCCCAACAGTATGGAACTAGATTTCATGTTTTTCTTCATATTGTTTATTGTATAAGTAGGTGTATAGCTTCATAATAGAATCTTGTTATATGAGAATGCTTGAGGAGGGCCGCCCTATTACTTTGAGCAAAGCCCTCCTTTGTTTCATGTATGAAAAGGTTCAAGCATCCGTTTTCCGAAACCTCAGTTTACGGAAAACACGGCATCAGCGTACCTTCTTCATCGTATAGTTCTCACTCACGAAGTAAGGAACATCGGGGAAGATGTCGGTCTCAATCTCACCGCCTACATACTTATAGGGATTGATAGCCCATCTGTTGCCTAAGCCATAGATATGCATATCACCATTAGGAGCAATAGCACCATCCATATAGTAATCATCATAGTTAGGATATGCTTTCCACTGGAAATTCTTGCTGTAAGTACCGAAATGCATCTTGTAGGTAGCAGGGTCTTCAGCATCGCCCTCATGAATGGTTTGCGGATAGATGAGCAGTGCACCGTTATAGTAATCGCAATGCATCGGATACTTACCGGTGATTTCGGGGAAAGTACCCCAGTTGTAAACCACATATCCGGTACCTTCTTCATCCTTCTCTATAATTACATTCTTCTCAAACTCCTGACTGCCTTTCCAATCCCACCAGCGAGGATTGCCTTCTTCATCCACATAGGTAAAGAGAGAATTGCTGGAAGTTACCTTCCACTCGCCGACCAAATCTTCATAACCCAACATTTTGCCCTGATAAGCTTCACCGATACGGCTCCAGTACTTGCCGCTCCACTCCACTTCATCATCAAAAAGTACTTTACTTATTTCCGAAAGCAACGTATAATACTGATACACCAGCGGTTTGGGATTGTAGAACATCTGAATGCCATAACCTTCATCTTTCACTTTCTGGAATTTGCTCTTGTCAAATCCACTCCAACCTCCGTTCAACTCATCATTAATCTTCCAAGGCAGCGGAGCATACTTGGATTTGGGCAGGTTCTCAAAATGAGACTCTTCACGGCCAAAGGCTCCCTCGGGATTCTGATTCTGGTAGTAACCGTAGGTCATATAGTCCACAATGTCACCTACCTTCATACCCTCTACCTCACCGTCTGGAGAGTCGAGCGAACCATATTCATACACACCAATCAACTTGTTGCCAAATACCTGGCGGCACTCATAAACCAAACGCGCGAAGTTGGCACGTGAGCGTGTTTCGAAGCCGGGGCTGGGATTGGAGTTGTTGTAGCTGGTGTACTCATCATCAAAGTCAATACCATCCAAGCCATAGATATCCAAGTAAGCTTTCAGTTCCTTGGCAAAGTCTTTGGCGGCAGCTTCCGAAAGGTTACCCATACCAGCCTCGTCATGGTTGCCAAGAATAGTCATAGCCACCTTAATGCCCTTAGCCTGCAAAGGACGGATGAACTTATCCGCATTTCTCAGCAAGAAGGAAACCTGGTCATTGCAGAAAACATGTACGCGACCGGTCTTGCTATCCACATTGATGTTGGCAGCAAAAATGCTGACTACATCAAAGAAAGGCTTTCCGTCGCTCTTCATGGTATATTCACCCATATTCAAGATGTTCTCGTCATTTACTTCCACAAAGCAATGTGTAAGTATATCACCCTTACTGATACTCTCAGGAATAGCAGCCAAAGGCTTTACCAAGTAAATATATTCCTGATTGTTTGTAGAAACTTCCACACCGTTATTGGCAGATGCAGAAACGGCAACAGCATAAGTCTGTCCGATTGTGCCTCCGGCATTGATATTCAGTTCCACAGAAGCCGACTTCTGTTCGCCCGCCTTGATAGTGGCAGTTCCACCGTTCGCCAGGCTCAGCTTATCGGCGGGATACATTTTATAGCTTGTTCCATTCTTCTTATTGTAAGCCTCCAAAACGTCTTCGTCCACTTTGAAGGTCACCGTAACATCCTGCTCTGCAGCTTTGCTCAGTTCAAAATAGAGATGTCCGGTAGCAACCTTGTCGCCAAAAACAGAAATCGGAGTAAGTTCACGTGCACCGGCGGCAGACTTTACATAGCCATACACGCCATCCACAGTATCCAGCTTGTCACTGTTGCCGGTGTTGATGACAACATCATCTTCACAACCGGTGAAGCATATTCCTGCACATGCAAAAGCCATTGCCAGCAAGCCTGATTTTACATGATTCATATATTTCATAATCAATATCTTTTTATTTGAATTAAGGTATAACTAAATTATTTAGCGGGCAGTTCCACAGCAGTCCAAGTCAATGATTCCACTGCAGTAGCATTGTTCTCATTTCCGCTATAATCGTGAATGGCAGTACCGGCGCCCTCATCGAACTTCCAGTAAGAAACCAGTCCGTCAGCATCCGGCTCTACCTGGTAGAAGTGGTCCTTTGCATTGATTTCTGCTGATGTCAACACCTTGTTCCAGATACGCACCTCTGAGATATTACCTTCCAACCAACGGTCACGATTGTATGAATGGCCAATCCAGAATCCGTTACCTTCATCGGTCATGGTCTGGCCCCAGTTCACGACTCCGCAGTCCAAAGTAGTCTCCAGCATATTCTTACCATTGATGTAGATTATAACTGTTTTTGCATCCGCATCGTAGGTCACAGCGATATGTGTCCATTCGTTTGTCGGAATAACCAGACTCTCATCGGTCACATTGCCGCTACTTGTAGCCACCTGCAACTGGTTTTGAGGAATTCCGGCATCACCGATGCGGAGCAGGAACTTACCTTCGATACCCATAATGGAAGTCAGCATCTTGTCGAACTTGCTTACGCGAATCAACGCTTCTGCCGTCAGTTTATTCATATTATTGGCAACATCCGGATTGGTCCAAGTTACGTAAACCAGATTCTTGGTAATATCAGGAACCGTATTAATCAATGCGGCACCCTTCAGCACGTAGTACATGGTACCGGAGCTCTTCAAGACTCCGATGCTTGCCTGGTCTACCGTAACCGGCAATACATATACCTTCTCACGGTCCAGCTCCGTCAAGTTCTTGAAGCTGACAGTGATGTCGTCTGAAATGACAGCACCGGCCAAAATGGTAGCCTGCGGAGTTTCTACCGTATAATAGTTTTCCGGCAGAGCCTCGGCTGTGTCATAATAGGTAGCGTTATAAGTAGCTACCAGTGAAGGGTCCGCCTTCAAGGCAATAGTTATATCCTGCGATTCAGGACGGGCCATTGAAATCCGGAATGAACCTTCCGTATCGGAAACAGTGTTTTTCAACAACACAGTACTGGTCATCGCCGAGCCGTTGATATACACCTGATTATCGAAATTCTCAACGTCATTATCATTACAAGCAGCAAATACACCTGCCAATAATGCCATCGATACTAAATATATACTTTTCAGTTTCATGATATTCTTTTATTTTTTAGGAGCAGGATTCATAATATTGATAGCTTCTCTCACGTATTGATAGGTATTGGTAGCATTGTAATAATCATTCTGCATGTTCTCAATAGCCAGACCAGCTTTTGTAAACTCTGCAGACGGTTCTGTCACCCAATAAGCAGCTTCCGACAGAGCTCTCAAAGCATTGTAATATCCGGTAGTCTTATCTGTTGTATCCAGAGAGACGGTAGATGCCGATACAATGAAGCGGTCAGCCGGAACACCGTCTGCCATCAAGGCCTGAAGCGCTTCTATCCCCAGTTGGGCAACATCCGTGACATCATTTGTAATCAAGATGATATGGTCACAAGAAGAGAGCACAGACTGGCCTATCAGGTTGGCAGGATACCCCTGGAACACCAGTTGCTTACCTGAATTGGCACTCTTCCAGTTGGATATCACACCGAAGAAAGTATCCTGATTTGCCTTTGCTTCAGCCTTGTCGGCTTCGGACATGTAGATAGGATTGCTACCACGATACTCGGCTACAATACCGTCGAAAGGTGCTTCAAGAGCTATCAGTCTGTTCAGCTCAGCCGACAGATAAGCCGAGAATGCAGATGTTTCTGTTCCTTCTTTCACCTTGTCGGTATGTTCCTTCAAGATATTGTCATAGCTGATGGAATAGAATACTTTCGTTCCCTTCTCATGTACATTTGCAATATCTTCCAATTCGAATTCCGCCAAATCGGGAGTAGTTGCGATAATTACGTCCAGGCTGTCGGGAACATCCGACATGTGCTGCCCGCGGCTGAAAGGAACTTTCTCACTATTATCAAACCAGCCGTATACAATCTTATGGTCAGAATTCTTGTATTCCTGCAAGTTCTTCAGATACTTGGCATACAGTTCGGGAGACTGTTCGTCGATTCCGGGTTCTTTCAGTTTAATACTCTCTGAATCCGTCCAGTCGGAGCAGGCAGACAATGCCAATACGGAAAAAGCTGCCAGCGCGATTCCTTTGAATGATTTCTTATATAATTTCATAATTATTCAGCATTTATTGTTATTATTTGCGTGCCCACCATACGTCAGTAGCCATGTTGTCCGGTCCACCCAGATAGCTGTTTACTGCCTCTTGCACGTTTTCAGTATTACTTGTATATTCTTCAGAAGGATAAGGCATACGGCGTGCACCTTTCTCGCTATCAACAATTCCACCACTCAAGTTACCTTCACTGGTTGCAGGCAACAGTTTGGGATAGCCTGTACGGCGATAGTCAGCCCAAGCTTCGTTACCTAACGGCCAATTCGCAATCCACTTCTGGGTAATGATACGTTCCTGTTTTTCTTCCTTGGATGCCCCTTCATTCCACTTGACAGTAATGGCTGAAAGGTTCTTTTCATAAGTATTAAGACCGGCGGGATCTTTGTAAAGAGCAGGTACACTGCTTTCATCAGCCAGATAGCTGTCTACACCGGTAGCTCCCCACTGTTCGAAAGAGAGACGGACACCTTGTTCATAAAAATCAGCAGCGGTTCCTTTCATGTTGAAACCATAGATTGCAGTGGCTTCAGCACGCAAAAAAGCAACTTCTGCCGCATTCATCCAAAGCACGGGATCAGAAGAGGAAATCTTCACACGTGAATAATTGATGAAATACTCCTTCATCTTACTGAGGTTGATACCGCGACGTAATCCTACATAAGTCTCTCCAGGCCATTTTGATTCCTCAAAATAGCTGGCACGACGATTGTCGTTGTAACCGTTCATGTAGCAGATGATGTCGGCAGCAGGATGGGTATCACCACCTGAAGCTTCTTCATTGTAACGTACTGCCACAAACAACGGATTGCTAATTGTACCGAAATACTTCCATGTAGCATTGTCTGCATTTGTTTCAATCAGACCCAACTCGTGATTCACTGCACTTTCAGCCATTTCTTTAGCCTTAGCAGGGCTTACATTGGCAATACGGATAGCCAAACGCAGTTTCAATGAATTGGCAAACTTCACCCACTTCTGTACATTACCACTGTACACGAAATCTGCAGAAGCAACCAACGCCGCATTTCTGTTTTCAGTCAGCACCTCGATGGATTCGTCCAGTTCCTTGAAGAATGCGTTATATACTTCTTCCTGCGTATCATAAGGAATGGTAATCTTGCCATCCTGACCGATTTTAGAATAAGGAATAGGACCATACGCATCAGTCACGCGACTCATGGCAGCAACCTTTATGATTTGAGCAATGGCATAAGGAACCGGATTATTGGTATTCTCCGATACTTGTTTCACTGTGCTCAAGTTACCGTAAAGTGTTGAAATGATACGGTCACTTATCAAGAACACACGCGTCCAGTCATTTGTAGCATTAAAATTGGATATTGTATTGGACCAGCCGGCATTTGAATCGGCAAAATAACCTCCCAACGGTCCACCCAACAAACAATCAGTAAACTGTGCCGTATTGACATCTGATGAGATAACCGTACTTGCCAAGTTACTCATGGCAGAACCCAGTGCATAATCATCCGGAGTCAAATCACCCGGTTGATAAGGATTGGAGTTGATATCCATATAATTGCCGGTACAGGACATAAAGCCCATAACCAACGGAGCAACAATCAATTTATTTATAATATTTTTCTTTTTCATATCGTTTGGTATTAAAATTTAAAGCTCAAGCTAAAGCCGATGTTACGCAAAGCCGGCATCATGAAATAGTCTATTCCCTGATAAAAGTTATCGGTAGAAGCTACACTTTCGGGATCGAAAGGAGCCTTGCTGTAAATCATCCACAAGTTGCGGCCTACCAACGAAACCTTGATATCGCACACATCATTCAACAACTTTCTGGGGATGGTGTAACCCAAAGATACTTCCTGCAGACGAACATTGGTAGCAGAATAAGTGTAGTATTGGGGAACAGACGTGCCGCTACCTACTACACCGTACCATGTTTCGGGGTTTACCTTATCTCTACCATTCACCAACACGTAACCTAAATCACGTGCATCGGCAGAAGCCTCGGACACACCGTAATAGTCCAACATAGCTTGTGTACGTGAGTAAACCACACCACCCAAACGGGCTGAAATCAAGAAACCTGCTGTGAAATTCTTCCAAATGAAGTTATTACGCCAAGCCAAATTACCTTTAGGAAGTACGCTTCCCAACTTGATATATTTATCCGGGTCCGTTATGGCTTCCGTAGCAACCGTTCCATTTTGGTCCACAAAAATCTGTCCGTTGGCATCACGTTTCATATCCCGCAGGGAGTAAAGGTCACCCATGCTCCCACCTTCTTTCAGTAAGAAGCGGGCATCACCTAAACCACCCATGTTCAACGTACTCAAAGAGAACAGCTCACCGGTAACGGGATTGATGGCATTATCTGCCAAAGTCAGGATTTTATTCTTGTTGCTGGAGAAGGTTATACCTGTATCCCATGTAAAATCTTTCCAAGTATTCTTGTAATTCAGTGACAACTCAATACCGGAGTTACGTACGGCGCCGGTCTGGATATACATGGCCGACCAACCGCTGACGGGCAACTGCGGATTGAATGTCTGATTCATAGTCTTGGCATTGTAATATGTCACGTCCAATTCAAAGTTCTTGAGGAAACGCATGTTCAAACCGATTTCCCAAGAATTGGTACGCTCAGGTTTCAGATTGTACAACGGATATTGGGTCGTGATACTCCACTGGCCGGAACTTGAATTCCATTCATAGTGGGGATTAGCCAAATATCTGGAGAAAGCACTACCAACAGATGCCCATGAACCACGAACCTTTATAAAAGAAAGATAATCTTTGTTCAAGTTAGGCATTAGCTCAGACAGTACAACAGAACCACCGACTGAAGGATAGAAGAATGATTTGCTGTTGGAGTTGGGACCTGCCAGCTGTGAAGGCCAGTCGTTACGTCCGGTCAGCGTCAAGAAGTAAGTGTTCTTGTAACCAAGCTCAGCCGAAGCGAAGAGAGACTGGGTCTGTTCACGCCATCCTTCCTGCAAACGCTGTGTCTTGCTGGCACTCAGGTTCTGGATGGCAAAGTAGTTGGTCAAACCTACCGGTTCGCCGCTGAAGGCATCGCCACCATCAGCAATCGGACCACGTGTTTTCATTGCATCCGAACGTATATCGGAGAATGAACCACCGACGTTGGCCTGGAGTGACCAATCTTCACCGAAATATTTGTTGATACTCACCAGGAAGTCTGCATACAACTGTTTGTCCTGCGTCTTGGTAATACCATAAAGACCTCGTGAAGAGCTCTCGGTGAGCTGTGTATTGGTAGAAGCATAGAACTTTTCTGTATAATCATTGTTGGAGTTATCCAAACGTACACGTCCTGAAACAGTCAGCCAGTCCAGAATCTTATAGCTCAAACCGGCATTCAGCATATAGCGGTCCTTCTTGTTCTGGCGCAGATTGCGGTAGTTAATCCAATAAGGATTCTGCATTACCATACCTTCGTCACCTACCGGCCAGTATTGCGTATAAATCTTACGGGCAGCGTCATAGCGCTCATACATGCTGATATCAGACCAGTCGTTGCTGCGCGGGAACAAATAAGCACCCACCAACGGGTTGTTGTAAGTACCCTGGTTCGTCATGTTCTGGTCATTCTGCAGAATATAGCTTGCACCGAAGTCCAGAGTCATCTTGTCGTCCAGGAAAGTAGTGGTGTTACGTACCGTGAAGTTGTAACGGTTGTATTTGTTGTTGGGAACAATCCCCTTGGAGTTTACTGCAGCAGCCGATGCATACGTCTGATTTTTCTCTGTACCGGTTGACAAAGAAATACTTTCCGTACCTATAATACCCGTCTGGAAATAATCATCTTTCGGGCTGTAATTGTAATTATTGGCAGCAGACAAAGGTGCTCCCCAGCTCATGGCTCCTGAAGTACTCATCACACCACCGGTTCCCGTACCGTAACGGTTTTGGAAGCTCGGCACCACAAACGGATTGGTGAATTCGGTATTGCTGCTGACAGTAAGGCTCACCTTACCTTCTTTACCTTTCTTTGTAGTAATGACAATGGCACCGTTGGCAGCTTCCGAACCATACAAGGCGGCAGCGGCAGCACCGGTCAAGACTGACATTGACTCGATGTCTTCCGGGTTGATGTCGGCAATCGGTTCTGAAGAACCCTGAGAGTCGAACTCCTTACCTCCGGCAGTACCACGTCCGGAGAAAATAGGCACACCGTCAATAACATAAAGTGCATTGGAAGACTGCATGATGGATTTCGTACCACGCATCACTACCTTTGATACGCCACCCACACCGGATGAAGAAGCATTGATATTCACACCCGCTACCTTGCCACTCAATGAATTTACAAAGTTGGCGTCTTTATTGGAAGTAATGGCATCCGTATTCACCTGCTGTACATTGTAGGACAATGCCTTTTCCGATCGCTTGATACCGAGGGCAGTGACCACCACTTCTTCAATCATCTGCGTGTCATTCTGCATCAGTACATTAATGGAAGCTGAACCGGTCGCCGAAATTTCCTGCGACTTATAACCGATATAAGAGAATACAAGTACCGGATTCGCTTCTGTAGTGGTCAACGTAAAGTTACCGTCCAGGTCTGTAATACAACCATTGCTGGTACCTTTTACCAATACGTTCACACCAATCAGAGGCCCCATATCATCTGATACGACTCCGGTAATAGTCCTCTCTTTCCCCTGTTGCTTACCTTCTTGTGAAGTAGCGGTCTTTTCTGAAAGATAAACGATGTTGTCCTCCACTTTATACGAAATGTTCTTCCCCTTGAGAATAACATTCAAAGCATCTTCAATGGATACATTGTTCACTTTAACGTTTTCTACTGACAGCGCAGCCAGCTTGTCGTCATAAAAAAATTGATACTTGGATTGAGACTTGATTTGTTCAATGACTGTCCCCAATGTGCCACGAGACACATTCAGGTTTAACTGGGCAAAGCCCCACTGGATAGAAACTGCCATGAACAACAAAACTAATAAAGCCCGCATGAACGTCGAACTCCGAAAAGCATAATTGTCTTTCATAAACACAATTTATAGGTTATACAATAAATTACTTCGAGAGATTCATTCTCTCGCATTCCTATATAAAACAACAGACAATGAAAATACACTTACTGAAAAAGTATCTTTTTTATCATTAATCCTAAAAAAAAGAGTTACCCCGAAAACAAGTTGATATATCATTTTGCTCAATATTACTAACGAAGTAAATAATTATTTCCACCTGATTCAAGAAAAACACCTATAATACAGATAGTAAATAACAAAATGATATATCAACTTATTTTCGAGGCAACCCTTTTCTTACTATATTATTACTATTCTTTACTTCTTCAGTTCATTCGAGAAAGAATAAGGATAATCTTCCGGCTGCGTACCTCTCTTCATATTAGGCTG
>ERZ809296.2139-NODE-2139-length-19947-cov-28.386638_pt1 | contig 19947 bp, 13 predicted proteins | sample MGYA00520511_ERZ809296 | MGnify/ENA primary metagenome ERZ809296 (study PRJEB31576, sample SAMEA3212662) | Homo sapiens | biome: human-gut; feature: human gut; material: fecal | place: Sweden | collected 2012 ... | reverse complement strand
GAAAAATTTGACGACGCATCTGTCGCACAATCTTTGTGCGGTATTGCCCTAAACAATTCGAAAAAACTGCACCGCAGGTCTGCGTACAAGCAGAAAGCGGTGCGGTTTTTTTGTGCGTTGCACTGGAAAATGTCAATATTGTATCCCACAAATCCGCATAAGAAATACACGAATCAGCGAGGTTCTTTTATCCATTCCGTCAATTGACAGATCATGCAGGATATGGTAAACTAACAATAAAGGAGGGAATCCACCAAAAAGCACCAAATACACAAAAAACGAATTCGGCAGTTGTACATTTATACAAATAAGCCCGAAATCCGTTGACAAAAATGTATAATAGTGCTATAATATTCGATAGAAGGTTCTGTGCGTTTTCCGATTTGGCAATGAGAGGAAGGATACACGATGAAACGCATTTGGAAAAAAATGATGGCGATTTTAATGGCAGTATTTCTGGTATGCACAACATTGGTGCTTGCGGGCGGAGCCGAAGTTGTTTCTGCACTGGCAGAGGCAGGCGGGAATACACCGGAGGTAACGGACGGGGCAGATGCACAGCAGTTCGCCGACAATTCCGGCGATATTATTATAGGGAACATTTCGATCGAGCTGGATCAGCTGATCAAAAACCACTATATGGTCACTGTGCCGGTCACCATGCCCAATAACCCCGGCTTTACCGTTCTGCAATTTGGTGTAAAATGGGATGTGACACGCATGTCCGTGCAGGGTGCACGTTCTACCGGCAACATGAAGCTGCCGATTCTCACCATTGCCAATGACAAAAGGCAGATCTGGATGATGTTCATTGAGAGCGACTGCAAGGAAACCAATATCAGTTCCCTGACAGCAGAGATCAATCCGGATGTCAAGGTGGGGGATACATTTGTACTGGAAGGGGCTTATGCGGACTATGCCGACAACAAGGCTCTGTACAAAGACAACACGATGAAATCACATGACCTGAATATTGTTTCCGGTACGATCACCATTGTGGACAGCGTTGTGCCGGAAGTAGAACTGCAGATCGGAGAAGTCAGACCTTCTATGCGGGATCTGGATGAGAACGACTATATGGTAGAAGTGCCGGTGACCGCAGAAGCGAACAATGGCTTTAGCGACATGGTGTTTGGCTTCCGCTGGGATGCCAGCAAGATGACGGCAGAACCGCCGTCCGGCGATATACCGGAAGGGCTTTCTCTGATCCCCACCATTGACAACCAAAATGGTGTCGGGTGGATCCATGTCATTGCCGACAGCACCTATACCGGCAGCGACATCTGTACGCTGCGGTTCACAGTACCGGACAATACGAAGCCGGGGTCGATCTATGACATTACCGGTTGCAGCAGTGATGGAGATACAGAGGCGTCGGTTGCCAACCGCTCCGGCACTGCGGGTACGCTGACCATCAACAACGGCAGAATTTTTGCCACTTCCACCCAGGCGGCGAATTCTTTTGCATTCGGTAAGGTGACGATTCCGGACATTTCCATTTCCATGGAAGATCTGGAGCAGAGCGATCACCTGATCTCCGTGCCGATTACGATCACGTCAAACAGCTGCTTTACCATGCTGGCGTTCGGTGTCAGCTGGGACACCAACGATTTGAGCATTGTCAGCTGCACCTGTGATGATACCAAGAATCTGGGCATGATCGAATCCTATTCCGATGACAACAACGGCATCTGGATGCAGTTTCTCTATCGTGGCCCCTATGATGCTTTTACAGGAACGGCACTGTGTACGCTGACGTTCCGTGTGCGGTCGGATATATCGCTGGGCGACAAGATCATGCTGAATCCGCAGGAACTGAGCCCCGACGGCGACAGCATGATTATCGTCAGCACCAAGGGCACCTTTGGTGACCTGAACATGCAAAAGGGCACTATCAGTCTGGTGTCGGCAAACGAGCTGACTGCGGCGGCAACCGTAAAGATCAGCGATGTGGAAATTGATACCTATCATTTGTGGCTCAAGAGCTATGTGGTAGATGTGCCCATTGTCCTGAAACGGAATACCGGTGTGTCCTATCTGTCTATGGGCGTTTTCTATGATGAAACCGTTGCACAGGCACAAGAACTGCAAAGCGTGGACATTGACCAGATCGGCGTGCTGGACGACTTTAGCCAGAGAGCCAGTTCGGGGGCAAGTTCCGGCTGGCTGGAATTCCGCAGTGTGGATCCCGGCAGCGGGTATGTCTACAGCGGCACCACGCTGGGCGTGCTGAAGATCAAACTGGACGAAAGCGTCAAGGCAGGCGATGTAATCGACCTGTCTGCGGTATCGCTCTCGCCTACCGGTGCAGTAGCCACGGTAGAGATCGCCGACGGTTCCCGTTCTTCTCCGGCACTGGTTTCCGGCTCGATCCGCATCACGGAAGCCGCAACCACAACACCGGCGGAAACGACCACTTCGGCGGAACAGACTACCGAAACGGAAACCACTGTGACAACGACCGCCACAACGGAAGAAACGACGATTTCGGAAACAGAAACCACCACTGTTACGGAAACGACTTCTGCCGGAACTACAACAGAAACGACTACGGAAACCACAGAAACTACCACCGAAGAAACCACCACGGAAACGGTGACAGAAACCACTGTGACTTCTACAGAAACTACAGCAGCGACTACCACAGGATATACCGCTGCAATCAAGACTGACCACCTGAACCGGACAACACTGCGGGTACGTGCCGGACAAACCAGCCGCCTGCAATTTTATCCGGCAGAGGGCAACGGGGACGACTGTGTCTGGATGAGTTCGGATACAGATATTGTCAAGCTTGCTCCTGGAAACACCTCCGCGGAAATCATGCTCACCTGCAACCGTGTGGGAACGGCAGAGGTGTCTGTGCTGTATGACGGGCAGGTGCATACCTGTAGCGTCAGTGTGGTATCCGGCGACAGCGAAGCTGCCGGCGATGTCAACGTCGACAATCAGACAGATCTGTCTGATCTGGTGATGCTGAATCACATGCTGCTGGGGCAGATTCCCACAGGAGATGCCGCATCTCAAAGTGCTGACATCAACGGCGACGGGTATCTGGACAACTGTGACGTTCTGCTGCTGATGCAGATGCTCCTGAATCAGGGATTGCTACAGTAGGCTTTTTGAAATTTAGAACAAGAAAAGCGGTACAGAATTTCTGTGCCGCTTTTTTGGTTCTGTAAAGGGAACTCTGCATAAAACAATCAGGCGGCTTCGTGGGGTGTTGCTGTAGATCTGCCTCTTTATTATGCAATTTATGAGTGGAAAAAATGGGGCTGGGCGTGTTCATTTTTGCGGTTGCATTGACTTCTGGTAAAAAATATGCTAAACTGAACAGGAGAACATTTGCGGCGGCATGGTATCAAGTCCGGCGGTGCTGTTCGGAAAAGGAGGGACTTCTGTGGTACAATTCTGGGTTGGCATGCGGCGGCTGACAGCACACTGGAAACCGCTGATACTGTTTGAAATTCTTTGGAAACTGGTGACGCTGCTGGTGATTGCACCGGCATGTGCCGGCTTGATCCAGCTGGCGATCCAGCTGGCGAAGCTGAAATATCTCACCACCTCCAACCTGTTGCAGTTTCTCCGTTCCCCGTGGACGATTCTGCTGCTGGCAGTGCTGTTGCTGCTGGCGGCGCTGTATACCCTGTTTGAAATTGCGGCAGTCTGTACCTGTTTCCGGCAGTCCCGCTTTCAGAAAGTTCGTACCACGCTGGGGCGAATGGTGCGTTCCGGTTTGCAGTCGGTGCTGCACTTCTTTCGGGGCGGCGGACCGTTTCTGGTGCTGCATCTGCTGGTACTGATTCCGCTGATGCAGTTTTCGGCGACTTCCGGTATTTTTACCGCAATGGGCATTCCGGATTTTCTCGCCTACTATATGACGAAAAAGGAATTCCTGCTGCCGATTTATGTGGCAGCGATCATTCTGTGCTGTCTGCTTTCTGTTCGCTGGGTCTTTTCCAGCGTGCTGTTCACGCAGAACCAGTGCAGCTACCGCAGTGCCAGAGCCACCAGCGTACAGCTGGTGCGGGGGCGTTTCTGGCAGACGTTCTTCTCCGTGCTGGTGTGGAACTGCTGCTATTTCGCCGCTTTGCTGGTGTTCCTGTGTATGATTACAGTGGTCGTGCTGATGGTGATTCGTGCCACCGGCAGCAATGATCTCATCATGTCGCAGGCAATGCGGATCCTGAAACTGCTGATTCAGATCGTGCTGTGGAGTTTCTCGTTTTTTGCCACGCCGATCTGCATGGCACACCTGACGGCTCTGCTGGAGAAACGCTGTGTGCAGATGCCGGAGGTGGTGCTTCCGGAACCGGTTCCGTTGAGCCGGAGTGCCAAGCCGTTTCGCCGGAGCACGGCAGTTCTGACGGCATGCTGCTTTACGGTGGCGGCTCTGGGGCTGAACCTTTCGTATGTGTACAGCGTTTTCACCGGCAAGGCGAATTTCCGTCTGGCACTGTTCCAGAATCCCACCGTTATGGCACATCGGGGACTTTCTGCCGATGCACCGGAGAACACCCTCTACGCCTTTTCCGATGCCATTTCGGTGGGGGCGGATTTCATTGAACTGGACGTGCAGCAGACCAGGGACGGCGTGCTGGTGGTGATGCACGATTCCAATCTGAAACGCACCACCGGTGTGAACAAGGACATCTGGGACGTGGACTATGCAGATATTCAGAATCTGGACGCAGGCAGCTGGTTTGATCCGGCGTATGCCAATGCCAGAATCCCCACGCTGGAAGAAACGCTGCAATTTGTGGACAAGCGGGCGAAGCTGAACATCGAGATCAAGCCCACCAAGCACGGTTCCGATACGCTGGAGCAGGACGTGGCGGAGTTAATCACCCAGTATCAGTACACCGATGCCTGCTATGTGACATCGTTTTCCTACGGCTCGCTGAAAAAGGTCAAGGAAGTCAATCCGGAGATTCGCACCGGCTATCTCATGAGCGTGGCATATGGGCAGTTCTACTCCCTGAAGTATGCGGACGCGTTCAGTCTGAACAAGGTGTTCGTCACCAGTCAGGTAGTCAACGCCGCCCACCAGCAGGGCAAGCAGATATTCGCATGGACGGTGAACAGCATGTCCGAGGTGCGGAGCCTGTGCAATCTCCACGTGGACAGCATCATCACGGACGATCCGGTCATGGTGCAGAATGTGATCTCGCGGGACAGCACCGGCGAAACGCTGCGGTCTGTGCTGGACTATTTTATCAATTGAGGGGAATTTTTCAGTCGGGCTGGCAGCCCACTCACCTATTTGTCAACGTTTTACACCTCACCTCACGAAAGGAGAATCCCCATGCACCTATTCGCCGCCCCCGTTCCCGCCGGCAAAAAGGCTCTGGAACACGAAACCGCTTACCGGCTGCTGGCGTATGCGGTGCAGGAGGTTTACGGGCTGTCCCTGCCGGAAATTGCCTGCGACTCCCGCGGCAAGCCCTTTTTTCCACAGCGGCAGGAGATCTGTTTCAACCTTAGCCACTGCCGCGGGCTGGCAGTCTGTGGCATCTCGGCGTTTCCGCTGGGGGTAGACTGCGAAAGCATTCGCTCTCTGCGGGAGGGGGTGCTGCGGCGTTCCTTTGCACCGGAGGAGGTGCTTGCTGTCACGGAAAGCCCCCAGCCGGACGAAACTTTTTTCCGGTTCTGGACGCTGAAAGAAGCGTTTGTCAAGGCTCTGGGCGTGGGCATCTCCTACCCGCTGCACACGGCGGTGTTTGCGTTGGACGGGGAAGATGTCACTCGCCACCCCCAGGGCTGGCAGTTCCGGCAGTTCCGGCCGGACAGCGGGCATGTGGTGTCCTGCTGCGGAGCATTGGAGGACACGCTGCCGGAAGAGCTCCACGTTGTGTCATTCTAAGGAAACACTGAATAAAGCCCGCCTGACGGCTTTGTACGCAATCTGCTTGCAGATTTTCCGTCATATTGCCCAGAAATCCCTTGCCATACGGCAGTATGCCTGCGGAATTTCTATGCAATCTGCCGAAAAATCTGACTACGCATCTTACGCACAAGCTTTATTCAGTGTTTCCCTAACCGAAAATGGAAAATTATTTTCCAGCATTTATACATTTTGCAAGAAAGTCGCCTTTGGCGGCTTTTTTCTTTGTGGATTCCTCCAAAAATCGGGATTTTCTGCAAAGATCGTAAAAAATTCACATTTCATTATTTGACTTGTGGTATAATAGACATAGAAGAATATGCCATATGTTCGAAAGGAGTTTGGTGAAGATGAAAACACGATCGCATACCGCAAACACCAGCAGGAGCCTGCCGTCACGAGTTATGGCGGTGCTGCTCTCCGCGGTGCTGTTTTGTACAGGGCTGTCGCTGGGCAGCTTTGCTTCGGCGGAAGAACTGCCGGTATTGGAAACGGACGTATCGCAGGGGAGTTCCGGCAACCTGCTGATCGGCATTCAGGGCACGTATATTGACCAGATCAGCGAGGCACTGGACTTGATCAACAGCTACCGGCTGGAAGCTTGCCAGAACGGTTATCCCAACCCTGACGGCAGCGGCAGCCTGACTATGAGCGACTATGAGCCGATCCAGTGGTCGGACGGACTGGAGTATATCGCACGGATCCGTGCCGCAGAGGCTTCCCAGACAGAAGATCATGTGCGTACCAACGGAGAAAGCTGCTTTGCCATTCAGGCACCGGCGGGGACGTCTTCTCACGGAGAGTGTCTTGCATGGAACCGTGAGAAGAATATGCTGCATGGTATTGAGCAGTGGTACGGCGAGAAGGAGTCCTATCTGATCGACAGCAGCAGCAGTGCCGCCGGTCACTATAGAAGCATGATCTCTCCTGGCAGCCGCTATATCGGTATCGGTGCGTTCTACACCTCTACAGCGACCTATGCCAATACCACCTGTGCGGAATTCAGTTCCGGCAAGGGCTCGGACAGCCTTAGCTTCACCTATGGGGAGTGTATCCAGAAGCTGGAGGTTCCCGCAAGTGATGTGACTGTAATGGACGATTCTGTGCAGAGTGTCATGTCCTACGGCGATACCCAGACCTTGCAGCTGAAGATCCGGTACAGCAACCGGAAAGGCTTTACGCTACAGGAACCGGTATCGTGGAGCAGTTCGGACACCGATGTGGTATCCGTCAGCGGCAACACTGCCACTGCTGTGGGCTACGGCACGGCAACGCTGACAGCCGTAGTCAACGGTCTTTCTTACACATTTTCTGTTACCGTGGACGACAATGTCACCGTGACCACCACCGAACCCAACGAGTTGGAGGACACCATGTGTCTGAAATTCGCGGATCTGGAAATGTCGCTGGAGGAATTGCAGGCGAACAACTATCGGGTGGAGATGCCCCTTTATGTCAGCCAGAGTTTTAGCGATATGAACTTCAACGTCGTTGACAATCCCAGTCTGACGAATGTGAAGTGCGATTTCGGGGACAAGATCATCACGTCTTCTGCCAGCAGCGGCTATTCGACTTCGTATCTGCTGCGTGTGTATCTGTCGCATACCGAGCAGGAAGCCGGTTGGATCGGCACGATCACCTACCAGCTGCCGGAGAATACCAAGGCGGGGGATACGTTCTCGGTGGATTTCCGCATACTCAAAAGCAGCTACTGGATCAGCACTTCCGGAGAATCCAGCAAGATGCAGGGGGAGAGTGGCTCGATCACCATTACCGGTGCGGAGGAAACTACCACGACCACAGAAGAAACTACCACCACAGAAACAACGATGACCACCACGACCACTTCGACCACAACCACTTCTGCAACAACGACAACAACCACAACGATGACTACTACCACCACAGAGGAAACCACTGCGACTACTGCGGAAACGACTGCAACTACCGCGACCAGCACTACAGCGGAGCCGCTGCAAAAGAATCTGACGGTTTCGCTGGGAAGAGTGGAAGTGGGCGTAGATGAATACGAGCAGGATCACATTGTGAGCGTTCCGATCTATATTGATCGGGAGTGTTCCGCTTTGAACTTCGGCATCAGCTGGGACAGCCGTCTGACGTATCTGGACAGCAGTGTTGACTATGGTGAGTACTCCAGTGCGGAGTCGGACGGTTTTGTCTGGCTGGTAAATGCATCGATCAGCAATATTCCGGCAGGAAAGATCGGAACGCTTCGGTTCCGGCTGCCGGACGATGCAGAGGCAGGAGATGTCTATGTGGTCAACTTGTCTGCACGTGCCGCCAGTGGTGCCGATGCCATGTGGCTGGATAATGTGAACGGACAAAAAGGCACACCGTTGGTGCAGGGCAGTACGATCACAATTACAATTGCTCCGGCACCTACGACCACCGCACCGGATACCGGCAGCGTGCTCTATGGTGATGTCAATCTGGACGGCAAGGTGGATATATCCGATGCCGTGCTGACCAACAAGGCGGTTTCTGGTGTGGTAATGCTGAACAAGCAGCAGTATCAGAATGCCGACTGTGATGCCAGCGGCGAGGTCAATGCCGATGATGCCACCCTGCTGATGAAATTTCTGGTGCATATTGTGACTGTTTTGCCTGATGCGGCATAAAAATTGCCGCGTATTCCGGCAAAAAAACCCTTGACAAATGCGGCATTCTGGCGTATAATAAAAATAAAGAGAGAGCATACCAGTAGACGGTCTGCTCCCACTGCATAGAGGTTAAAGAATAACCGCCACAGTTTTGGGAGAAGTGGGGCGGTTATTTCTTTTTCTTGCCGTGGTGATTCTGATTACTATTTTTATGATTATAGTAAATGTATACGATCAAATTGGCTAAGGACAGCAGAACACTGCAAATCTTCAGCAAATCACCAAAGGTGACATATTGATCCATCATACTGATCACCTCCCATCTGTTCAAATGAGCAGTGGGAGCAGAAACAAACCGCCTACCGTTATTGGTATGCCCTCAAGTTATTAGTATATCATATCTTGCAAAAAATGTCAAATGCAAGCCGCCGCATCATTGCCGGAGTTCTCTGGTGATGGTGCGGTTTTTTGTTGCCAGTCAGTGCCGCCTTGACAAAATGCAACATTCTGTTCTTTGGAACTTGACTTTTTCGAGAAAATATGGTATTCTATTTTTGTCGCATTTGTGATAAAAAGAAAGAATCTGATGAACAGATGACATGAGAAAGGAATGCATTTCTATGATACAGAGAAAAACCTGCCTTGGGGGAATTGCAGCAGCGGCGGCATTACTGCTGGCTGTGACCGGCTGCGGAAAGTCGTATCCTGCTAAAAACGCTGCCCAAAAGGCGGAAACCAGTGCCGCATCAGAAAGCACAGAAGCAGCTGATGCGGAGAACCGTCCGACGGTGGAACAGGCGGATTTCCAGCTGAAACCGTATGCCATGGACGGAATCGGGTGTGCGGTAGAAGTGCCGGACACCTTTACAACCGGCTCCGGCAACTCTGCTGTTTCCGGCAGACTGTCCTTTGACGGCACGGAAAGCGATGATGCCATTGTTGTCGCAGCGTATGATGCCCAGCCGGAAGAAGAATTCAACCAATTTCAGGAAGACGACCTGTTCGAACTGATTAACTTTTCGACCACGCTGCCGCAGCTGCAATATTTTCGGGAAACGGAAATTGCCCATGCGGAAAATATGCCCTGTAAGGCGTTTGTGGGCGAAACACTGGGGACAATTGCCGGAGAGGATACCTATGTGACGATTCTGGCGGTCAACTGTCCTGCACAGGACAAAATGTACGTCTTTTCCATGCGGGACAAGACCGGCGAGTTCCAGAACTACCGCGATCAGCTGGCAGACCACATCTATCTGAATGAAACCGGCTATGTGGTAGAGAACGACCAGTTGGCTGATGCACCGGAACCGGAGCCGCTGTCCTATTCCAACGACACCATTGGATACCAGATCGATTTGCCTGAGAAGTGGGAACGGGTCACTGACACCAGCCATTTTTACGGGCTGGAATCGCTGGCTTCCCAGTATGACGGCTATGACCTGTTCATGAACCGCGATCGGGACTATGCCATTGTGGCAGCCAAGTCCATGACGGTTTCCGATACGGAATTCTATGCGGCAATGGAACAGTACAAATCCATGTGGACAGGTGCCGGCGGCAATGAACTGGTCACCTCCAAGGAGTGCACCGTGTGGGGCTATGCGGCATATCAGCTGGTCATCAATCACACAGCCGGTGCAGATCCCACCACCAGCGTGACGTGGCTCATCAACAAAACCGGCGATCAGTCCAAGTGGCTGCTGGTTCGTTACTGTTACCGTGAGGACAGTGCGGCAGAATTTGCAGACACGCTGATCAACAGCATTCATCTGCAATAAGACAAATTCCCTAGAAAAATAGTTTTCCCAGTCCGGCAGCCGCCGGACTTTTTTTGTTTTGTCAGGCGAAAATATGACAGGATCTCTGAAAAAGTTACAATTTGGATAGGAGAATCTTGCTCAGTTTCCTCTGAAATTCGTAGAAAAGCAACACTTTTCCACACAAAAAATTGTGCAGATATGCAAAAGTTCGGGGAGAACCTGCCGGAAAGTCTTGCAAAACGGTTACAAACATGGTATAATAGCATTTGTACGGTGACCACCGCCGTGAGGGGACAACCTCTCCTCACGGAAATGATGTCTGCCGTTCGCCCTTGCCTGTGACAGACAGGCGGGCGAGGCAATGCAGGCGGCACACAAGTTCTGGGGCGGATCGTCTGGCTGTGACAGATCCTTTGATCCGACAGGACAATGCCGGCAGAGCACGGCGTATCCCTTCCGCTTTCAGGACCGGACAGGCGTGTGCAGCACAACGCATTGCAGCGGCAGGTTCCTCCGTACATCTGCGATGCAGCGACTGCTGACAACGCAAAATTCTCAAAGGAGCGTTTTTATGCGTAAGAAAATCATGGCAGTCGTTTTATCCTGTCTTACTATTTTCGCTTTGGTCGCTTCGTCCTTTGCGGTGACGTTTTCCGCGTCTGCCGTTTCCGTGGACGAAATGACAAAAGCCGCTGTACAGATCATCTCTCGGAGCGAGGGTACCTATGGTACGATCAATCCCAACGATAACGGTGCAGTCAGCATCGGTATGTTACAGTGGCATGCAGACCGTGCCCTCCAGCTGATGCGTTCGATCGCAAACGCAGACACCGGCTCGGCACAATCCATTCTGGGAAGCTCGTTCTATAACGATGTGATGAATGCTTCCAACTGGAACTCCCGTACATTTTCCAGTGCAGAGAGCACAGCAGCTTCCAACCTGCTGACTACCTCCGCCGGAAAGTCCAAGCAGGACGCACTGGCATACAGTGACGTACAGGGCTACATCAGTGCCGGACAGAATCTGGGCATCTCCAACGCCGGCGTGCTGGTGTATTATGCCGAACTGTACAACCGCGGCATGGGCGTTGCAAAACGGATCCTGAACGCGGCGGCAGGCGGCGGCTCTTACAGCAGCGTGACACTGTCAAAGCTGCACACCACTGCACTGGCGAACAGTTCCAGCTATTACACCGACCGTCTGAACAATGCCTATAACACCATTGTTTCGCTGGGCTGGGGCGATGCCTCGGTTTCCGGCGGCGGGGACAACGGCAGCGGCGGCGGTTCTGCGGACACTTCCGATTTCTCGGAAAGCTATGCCGGTACATATACGGTGACGGCTTCGTCCCTGAACGTCCGCAGCACACCGTCTACCTCTGGTGCAAAGGTGGGCGTGCTCCCCAACGGGGCACAGGTAACCGTCACTTCTGCCAACGGCAGCTGGGCGGCGGTGTCCTATAACGGCATCAGCGGCTACTGCTCTATGGATTACCTGAAGCAGAATGCCGCACAGACGACCGCACCGGCAGAAACCACGGCTCCGGCACAGACCACCACCACGGCGGCAACCGCAGCCACTTCGGATTTCAGCGAAAGCTATGCCGGCACCTACAGTGTGAACGCATCTTCTCTGAACATTCGCAGTGCCCCCACAACGTCCGCTTCCAAGGTGGGCAGCATTCCCAACGGGGCACAGGTGACTGTCACTTCCGGCAATGGCAAGTGGGCAGCGGTGTCCTATAACGGCATCAGCGGCTACTGCTCTATGGACTATCTGAAGCAGGCAGCTGTCCAGACCACGACCACAGAGGAAACTACCGCACCGGCAGAAACCACTACAACAACCGCTGAAACCACAACCACCGCTGCATCACAGCAGGACACAGAACCGGCAGAAACCACGCCGATCGATATGAACCGTGTCGACGAAGCATATGTTTCGCTGTACGGTGATGTCAACTGTGACGGAACGATCGACATTCTGGATGCTGTGCTGCTGCAAAAGTACCTGAACGGCAGTGTGCAGCTGAACTATACACAGCTTGCCAACTCCGACTGCCAGAAGGACAGCCAGCTGGACATCACAGACGTGACCGTCCTGATGCAGTACTTGCTGAGAAGCTTCACTTCTTTACCGGTCGCATAATGTGACCAGCGAAAAAACTGGATAAAACGACAGCCCGCCGCATTCCGGCATATGGAATGCGGCGGGCTTTTTGTTTGTGGTGAATTGTTGTTAATTTGAGTACCACCTAAACTTGAACAAAAGATTTTACTTCCAATCCCTCTACCAGCTTCGCTGGTCCCCCTCGTACTGAGTGGTCCCCTCTGCCCTGCGGGCATCTCCCCACCCCGTGGGGAGTCACCCTTTTCAAGAGAGGCTTAATTCAAGGTAGTACTCAAGAACTTAGGGAAACACTGAATAAAGCTTGTGCGTAAGATGCGTAGTCAGATTTTTCGGCAGATTGCATAGAAATTCCGCAGGCATACTGCCGTATGGCAAGGGATTTCTATGCAATATGACGGAAAATCTGCAAGCAGATTGCGTACAAAGCCGTCAGGCGGGCTTTATTCAGCGTTTCCTTAGTGTAAGTACCAGTTACTTCTTCAGTCCTGCCCCACGCAGAGCACACTCATAGGTGATATCGAACAGGTCGTTGGTGTCTACCTTGCCGTTGCCGTCAATGTCGCCGGCTGCGGTGGGAATGTAGGTGCTGCCGGCACCGTATGCACCAGATTCGGCAATCTGCCGCATGGTCCAGTAGATGTCGTTGATCTCATAGGGAACACTGTTGCAGTCTGCATCGCCGGCAATGGGGGACTCGTCGTACACACCGTCATTGTTGAAGTCGAATGACAGTTCACTGCACTTCTTTTCCATGTTGTAGTTGACCATGGCGTTGCTCTCCATGACAAACCGCAGGTAGTAAGCTGTGACATACTGTACAAAGTCGTGTTCGCTGCCCTCGAATGCGTTGATCGCATCATCGTTGTACTTCGGATTAATGGTAACAACCGTTTCCATGTTGGTGGTGAGTGCGAAGCCTGTGTCCTTCTTGGTAATGGTGATCGTCTGATTCGGTGCTACGTCAAAGGTAACCTTGGCGGCGTTCAGCGGAGAGAAGTTGTAGTTGCCCTCGTCATAAGCCATGCTGAACTCAAGCGGCAGGCTTGCGGTGTCGGTATTGGTGTAGGAAATGCTGTCGCCGGTGATGTCCACCTTGCACTTGGTTCCCACGTCATACGTTCTTTTGTCGTAGGGGCTGCTCATGGAGCCGCCCTGCGGATACTGCGATACTTCTACGCGGTAGCCCTTGCCCTTGAGGTAGAAGTCAAAGCCGTTGGAACGCTTGGTCTTTTCCAGATGGAATGCAGAGCCGGTGCCGTAGTAGTTGGAATCCGAGGACCGCAGCTTGCATTCGCTCAAAAAGTCGTGGGTGCTGCCGTCTGCATCGGTGGCAGTGACCGATACGTCCTCCGGTGTGATGCCGCGGTAAGAATGCAGATTTACGATATTGGAAGCATCGGTGTTGATCTCTGTGGTGCCGTTCAGCGGTGCACGATAGGTCAATACGGAATCGTCATCGGAAGCATACAGTACAGATTCACCCTTTTCTGAAGTGAACCCGTATGCCGGAATGCAGAACTGCTTGGTCTTGGAGTTGACATAGATGCAGGCGTTGTCGTTGAACAGCGATTCCTTGGTGGTCTTGTTGTAGAAGTTGCTGTCGTAGGCAACAATGCAGGTGTCGTAGTTCACGCCGTCAAATGTCCAGCTGCCGGAAACCTTGTCCATGCCTACGATCATGTGCGTACCGCCGGCCCGAATGGCAACCATGAAGTAAGTGCCCTTTTCCTTGCAGCGTTCTGCACAGTTCAGCAGGTTGTCTACGCGTTCGTCCTGTGTCAGCAGTGTCGGAGCATACATGACCACGTTGGAAACTGCCTGATATTCCAGCAGCATGTCATAGTAGGTGATCAGCTGTTCTACGTCGTTGGTCAGCGTGATGTCATGCAGGGTTTCTGCACCTGCCTGAATGTCGCTGGGGGACAGTTCGCCGTTGTGTACCAGAATGGACAGGGCTGCCATGCCGAAGCACTGGCTGCCTTGGCAGACGTTCCGGTATACACTGCTCTTGTTGAGATAGGCGAGACGTTCAATATTGGTCATGCTGTTCCAGATCGGTTCGAATACCTTCTGGTTGAAGTCGTCCTCCGACAGGTTGCAGGAGTGGTTCGTGAACGAGAATGTGTCCTTGTACATGCCGTTTGCAGTGGCAGCCTGTTCCAGTTCGCTGGGTTCTGCCGACGGCTCTATTTCCCCCAGAGATGACTGATAGAATGCATCTTTCTGTTCGTTGGTGATGTCGGTCAGGTTTTCCTGTGTCATGCTGTCCAGAACGCTTTCTGCACCAGCCTGTACCGGCTGATAGCTCAGAACGCAGGCTGCTGCGGTAGACAGTGCCAGTAATGCTGCAAATTGTTTTTTCATAAAAATTCCTCCCTTTTAAATTAGAAAATCTGTAGATCATCGAGAGATTCCTCTGCACTGGTGGTGATCGGTGTGCAGGTCAGCATACACGCTGCTGCGGTGGAGAGTGCCAGTAGTGTTGTGAATTGTTTTTTCATAAAAATCCTTCCCTTTTGTCCAAGAATTCGGGAAATGCAGCAGTGTGGACTTTCCCTGCAAAGACCGGCAGCGGTGCTCCGGATATTTTTCCCTCTATAATAGACACAATTGAGGAGGGTCAAATGTTGCACTTTTAATTGAAAATATTTTGTGAACATTTGACAGGATAACGTCGGAGATTCCAAAAACGGCGATTTTGCAATAAAAAAGAGCCTGCAGGGGTTGCAGGCTCAGGGAAAATCCAAACAGGTTGCATGCGTGTCAGGTGACAAGATTCGAACTTGTGGGATTTGGGGTGGATTTGACGTAGTTTCGGGGTTTTTGGGGGGAGGTTGCCATTTTTGGTTGCCATTGAAAATGTAGGGATGTTATTTTAGTGGGTTAGGGGAGTTCTTTTTTTGCTGCGGCAAGGGCGACTTCTATAGTTTTATCCATGTCGTAGTATTTGTATTCGCCGAGGCGGCCACCGAAAATGACATTGTCTTCTGCTTCTGCAAGGGCTTTGTACTGTTCATACAGTGTGCTGTTTTTAGTGTCGTTGACGGGGTAGTAGGGTTCATCTCCAAGTTTCCATTCCGAAGAATACTCTCTCGAAATAACTGTTTTCGGCAGATCGTTTCCGTTTTCATCTTTGCCGAACTCGAACCATTTATGTTCAATGATTCTTGTCCAGGGAGTTTCTCTGTCTGTGTAGTTTACAGCTGCGTTACCTTGGAAGTTTGGCTTATCGAGGATCTCATTCTCAAATCTGACAGAGCGATATTCCAAAGTGCCTAGCTTATAATTGAAATACGCATCGATCGGACCGGTGTAGATCACCTTTTCAGCGAGCTTGTCCAGTTCTTCTTTGTTTTCCAGATAGTCAACATTCAGCCGAACTTCAATACCTTCCAGCATTTTCTCAATCAGCTTGGTATATCCGCCGATGGGAATGCCTTGATAGAGTGCGTTGAAATAGTTGTTATCGAATGTCAGGCGAACTGGAAGTCGCTTAATGATGAATGCAGGCAGATCCTTGCAGTCTCGTCCCCACTGCTTCTCTGTATAACCTTTTACAAGCTTTTCATAGATATCTCGTCCAACAAGCGAGATGGCCTGTTCTTCCAGGTTTTTCGGCTCACCAGTGATTTCTTTTTTCTGCTCTTCAATTTTGGCTGCGGCTTCTTCAGGAGTCACAACACCCCACATTTTATTAAATGTGTACATGTTGAACGGCATGGAATAGAGTTCGCCCTTGTAATTGGCCACCGGAGAGTTTGTGAATCGGTTGAAGTCAACAAAGCTTGTGACATAGTCCCATACCTCTTTGTTATTGGTATGGAAAATGTGTGCACCGTACTTGTGTACATTGATGCCCTCGACCTTTTCTGTATAGATATTTCCGCCTACATTGGGGCGCTTATCTATTACAAGCACGCTTTTTCCGGCTTTTTTTGCCTGCTGGGCAATTGTTGCTCCGTATAGACCGGAGCCGACGATAAGGTAGTTGTAGTTCATTTTATGTATCTCCCTCACCGATTGCTGTACATTTTTTCATAGTAGTCCTGATACTCGCCGGAAATGATATCCTTCCACCACTTCTGATTGTCCAGATACCACTGAATGGTCTTTTTGATACCGTCTGCAAACTTTGTCTCCGGCAGCCAGCCCAGTTCGTTGTGGATCTTGGTCGGGTCGATGGCATAACGCATATCGTGACCCTTACGGTCGGTAACGTAGGTAATCAGGCTCTCCGGCTTGCCCAGCTCCTTGCAGATCAGCTTGACAATGTCGATGTTCTTCATCTCATTGTGACCGCCTACGTTGTAGACTTCGCCAACCTTGCCGTTGTGGATGATGAGGTCGATCGCCTTGCAGTGATCCTCCACATACAGCCAGTCACGCACATTTTCGCCCTTGCCGTAAACCGGCAGCGGCTTGTCTGCCAGGGCATTGGCGATCATCAGCGGAATCAGCTTTTCCGGGAAGTGATATGGACCATAGTTGTTGGAGCATCTGGAAACCGTTACCGGGAGACCATAAGTTCTGTGATAAGCCAGCACCAGCAGATCTGCGCCTGCTTTAGAAGAGGAATACGGGCTGCTGGTGTGGATGGGAGTCTCTTCGGTAAAGAACAAGTCCGGTCTGTCCAACGGCAGATCGCCGTAGACTTCGTCGGTAGAAACCTGGTGATAACGCTGGATGCCATATTTCCGGCAAGCGTCCATCATAACCGCTGTGCCGAGGATATTGGTCTGGAGGAAGATCTCCGGGTTTTCGATAGAGCGGTCTACGTGAGATTCAGCTGCAAAGTTGACAACGATGTCGGGCTTTTCTTCCTCGAAGAGCTTGTACACGCCCTCACGGTCGCAGATGTCCAGCTTGACAAATCGGAAGTTCGGATTGTCCATCACCGGTTCCAGTGTGGACAGATTGCCAGCATAGGTCAGCTTGTCCAGACAAACAATGCGGTAGTCTGGGTGTGCTTTCAGCATATGAAAAACGAAATTGGAGCCGATAAAGCCGGCACCGCCAGTTACAAATACATTCATTTTTAATCCTCCGCCATTAGAAAACAAGCTTGTCTTCAGCTACTCTCTTCAAGTGTTCGCCATATGGTGATTTACCATATGCATCTGCTGATTCGAGAAGTTTTTCTTTGCTAATCCACTTTTCATGATATGCAATTTCTTCAGGTGCAGATATGACAACGCCTTGCTTGTTTTGAATTGTCTGAATAAATATAGATGCCTCCATAAGACTGTCCATAGTTCCTGTATCCATCCAAGCAAATCCTCTGCCGAGAATCTGAACTTTCAGTGCATCTTCATTCAGATAAAGCTGATTCAGGTCAGTAATTTCTAATTCTCCTCTTGCAGATGGCTTTACTGCTTTTGCTTTTGAAGAAACACCTGCGGGATAAAAGTACAAACCGGTAATGCAGTAATTAGACTTTGGCTGTTGTGGTTTTTCTTCCAGTGAAATAACATTTTTGTTTGCATCAAACTCAACGATTCCAAATCTTTCAGGATCTTTTACGTAGTAACCAAATATGGTAGCCATGCCGTTTTCAGCATTTTTCTTTGCTTCCATAAGGTTTTTTCTAAACCAACCACCATAGAAGATATTATCGCCAAGTATCATGGCACAAGGCTCATTTCCAATAAATTCTTCTCCGATAATAAATGCCTGTGCAAGTCCGTCAGGATTTTTTTGAACAGCATAGGAAAGATGTACTCCAAAATTACTTCCGTCACCAAGCAATTCTTGAAATCTAGGAGTGTCCGTTGGGGTAGATATAATGAGAATATCCCTGATGCCTGCAAGCATAAGTGTGGACATCGAATAGAATATCATTGGCTTGTCGTAGATTGGCAAAAGCTGTTTTGAACACACTTTTGTCAAGGGATAGAGTCTTGTTCCAGAGCCACCGGCTAATATTATTCCTTTCATGTTAATCCCTCACATTTTACAAGATTTAATGATATTGCATATTCTATCGACATCATCCAATGACAAATCTGCATACAAAGGCAATGTTAATACACGCTTGCTGAGGTGCAGAGCAACAGGTGTATCAGATGGATCATACTTTTCGTTGAATGCAGGAGAAACACTTGTCAGTGGGTAGAAATACTTTCTTGCTCCAATTCCATTCTCAGCAAGTTTCTCCATAACTTCATTTCGGCTTGCTCCAAATACCTTTTCATCAAATACAACAGGGAAGTAGGCATAATTGGATTTTACATCAGACTTGGGATCACACAGTTTTATGCCATCAATATTTTTAAGATTGCTGCGGTATCTTTCTACAACAGCTTGACGCTTTGCAATTTCGGATTCCAGATGACGCAAGTTGCAAATCCCCATAGCAGCTTGAAATTCATTCATTTTGGCATTGCCGCCGATGTATGCGACTTCCTCCGGTCCGTGAATACCAAAGTTTTTCAAGTCGTTGAGCTTTTGTGTCAAGCTGTCATCGTGATAGCAAACTGCGCCGCCTTCGATGGTATTGAAAACCTTTGTTGCATGGAAGCTGAACATGGATGCGTCACCAAATGAAGCACTAGATTTCCCCTTGTATGTAACGCCAAATGCGTGTGCTGCATCGTAGATGACTTTCAGCTCATATTTCTTTGCAATTCTTTCAATTTCTTCCACATCACACATATTGCCATAAACATGGACTGGAACAATTGCTACTGTTTTGTCAGTAATCAAAGATTCAATTTTAGTCACATCAATGGTATAATCCTTTGGATTGATGTCGCAGAATACTGGTTCAAGACCGTTTCTCACAATTGCATGTGTTGTAGATGCAAATGTAAACGGTGTGGTGATTACTTCGCTGCCTTTGGGAAAATTAAATGAAGCAATTACATTTTCCAATGCAAGGTGTCCATTCACATAGAGAGTTACATGAGGCACATCCAGCATTGTTTCCAATTCTGCTTGTAACTGCTTGTGCTTTTTTCCCATATTGGTCAGCCAATGGCTGTCCCAGAGTTCTTTAATTTCTTCACAGTATTCCTCGTAGTCTGGCATTGAGGAACGGGTTACTAAGATTTTATTCAATGAAAACACCTCTCAAAAAAAATACAGAGTACATGGATCATCAATAATCATTCTTCCGCTTTTTTAATAAGCCCCAAACAAAAGACATTCTGCTTTTTATCAAAAAAATTTTAATTTTTGATTTTAAGTCAGTATGCTTTAGACAGTTTGGAGCTATTTTAGTCATTTCTTCAAATATTAATTTAGCGTATTCAAGGTAGTTCCCTGCATTTGAAAGAATGATTTGCAGTTCTCCTTCATAAAAATAGCGTTCATACTTATGATTGCTATATTCATTGAGCCCTTCAAGCATATATATGGAGCTTTTCCAATCTTCAATAAGTTTATGTATATCTTGTTTTTTTCTTGTTGCAGACCAAGAATCTCCAATCCCATACCTGTAAGCAACCATTTTACTACTCAAATAACGTACTTTTCCTTTTAAACCACACATAATCTGAAGTGGATGATCCCCTACTCTGCATTTTTTACAATATTCTGGATAATCATCCTTGA
>ERZ809296.2129-NODE-2129-length-20019-cov-4.837007_pt1 | contig 20019 bp, 18 predicted proteins | sample MGYA00520511_ERZ809296 | MGnify/ENA primary metagenome ERZ809296 (study PRJEB31576, sample SAMEA3212662) | Homo sapiens | biome: human-gut; feature: human gut; material: fecal | place: Sweden | collected 2012 ... | reverse complement strand
CTCCTACTCGATTCGTATACTTTGTACACTATCTCGCTTAACAGCTCGATGATGTACATTCGCCAAGTACAGATTCTTGTGCAAGCACAAATCTGTACTTGGCTCATCGTATACACAAAATCCCTGGGATGCTACCTGCCTCTTTGCAAATAGCATCCCAGGGACACATTCTTCCACTTAACTTGTGTACCATTTAGGTAATAACTCTGCTTTTCGCAGAAAATACCCTACTCTTTTTTCACTTTTTCGCGCTCTTCTATGTATTCCTGATAAAGATCCAGTGTCATCTGCGCTTCTTCCAGCGTCTTTCCTTTGAACTTGGATACTTTTTCGTTCTCATACCACTTTTCTTCGATACATTTTCTGAGCCATCCGACCAGATTATTGATGTATGCCTGCTCCTGTGACAGCTTAAAAGCTTTCCGGATCACATCCGGCTGGTTATCGGATACCTGAAGCAGCACCTTAATCTCCTGAATCGTGATCGGTTCATTTCCAAAAATATCAGCAACTTCTAAAATCAGTTTTTCATTAACCGGAGTTTTCTTTGCAGCCAGTACATTTGGCGCAATCTCTTCGCCCTCTTCTTCTCCGGATGGCATACGCTGAAGATCTGAATGATGGATACACTTCGGATTCTTCTTCACAAAGAAACGGATTCCTGTAACCTTTCCGCCCTTCCCGCTCTTAACCGGCTCATAATCAAAGCAGATCTCGGAATACTCGGATTCTTCCAGCTCTTTTTTCGCAACTTCAAGTACTTTTCTACGGAAATTACGCCAATCTTCAAACGGTGCATCCTTAATCTCTGCAAGCGCTTCTTCAAAACGTCCCTGCTCAACAAGACGTTTTACTGCTTTAGATGCATTTGCATCCACTACATTCAGTGTAAATTTAAGCTCTGCGATCGTGTATGGATTCTTCGGCGGTCTCGGTACGATCAGCTGGTCACACTGTTCCCTGTCAAAACGATAATACTGGGTTCTCAGGATTTCGTAAACACGGGTTGTGAACAGGGATTTAAAAGAGCACAATACATCAAGACTCATACGGGTATAGTCTTTTTTCAGGTTATAGATATGAGGTTTCATCTCTTTAGTAAATCTGGTTGTAAACACGCCATCTCTATATTCACATTTATTCACTACATTGAACATGATGAAGTTCTCTTTTTCGTCGTCCTCGATACTTACTACATGTCCCAATGTTTCTTTTGATACTTCTTTCAGACGAGAATAGATGGAGTTTCCTGTTATATGAAGATAATTCTTAACATCCTTGGTGGAAACCTTTGCGATCAGCTCACCGTCTTCTACATATGCTTTTGCGATTGCAATATTAAGAAGCTTTCTTTCAAATAATGATGTACTGGATTTACTTTCGATCAGCACATTGGACCGGGAGACCGTATCATGATCCAGCAGTTGTTTCTCTTTTGGTTTTTTCTGTGTTTCCTTCATCGCTCATACCCCTTAATTGTTTTCTTCTGTATTATTGTGTACTTTTGAGGTGTATTAAAATCCCCTCTACACCCCATATAATCCCTTATTGTGTACCATTCGGGGTAACCAACCCCTTTATATTGGGGATTTGTGTACCAAAAAGGAACACCCTCCCCTAAAAAGTACCCCATAAAATGGGGTTTCTGTCTTTTTTTACGTTTTGTGTACGTTTAAGGTGTGTATTGTTCTTTTCGTGTACCATTAAGGTACCTTTTTTGATAAAAATTGTGTACCAAAACGGTACGTCTAGGTTGATTATATACAAGACCCCCCCTCTTGTAAAGCCTTTTTTTAAATTTTTTCGACACTTGTGTACAGAAAAGGTAAAATCGCCAACCCTTCAAGTACACTGCGTAACCCCGCAAAGTAAACAACAACCCCCATATATGTACACCTCTTTGCCCTCTGAAGTAAACAACCTCCCCCGTTTCCGTACACAAAATATACCCCGAAATGCGTCAACCACGGGCTTTTTCAGCCCTCTTAATATAAACAAAGGAATTTTAATAAGCTGTTGTTATCTTTAATATATATATACATGCAAATTTTCACCCCAAAAGGTACACATCTGGCGATTTCGTGTACTAAAAAGGGGAAAATTAAAATTATCAGGTAGCTTCGCCAATAAAAATATAAACAATCATAGACAATTTCCCAGTAATTCAGTATAATTCCTCTGTGGATATTCTGAAAAAAAGTTATCCACAAGCTTGTCGAAAAATGTGGATAAGTATCATTTCGGCAAGTTATCCACAATTTAATAGAATGAGAGGATTTTTTATGCAACGAGAAAAATTTTCTTCAAGACTCGGATTCATCCTTATTTCTGCAGGATGTGCGATCGGTCTTGGTAATGTCTGGCGTTTTCCTTATATTGTAGGAAAATATGGTGGAGCAGCATTTGTTCTTATTTACCTTGCATTTTTACTGATTCTTGGACTTCCGATCATGGTAATGGAATTTTCTGTCGGAAGAGCCAGTAAAGTAAGTGCGGCGCTTTCCTTTGACCGGCTGGAGCCAAAAGGAACGAAATGGCATTGGTATAAGTATGGAGCTATGGCCGGAAACTATCTGCTGATGATGTTCTACACAACAATTGCAGGCTGGATGGTCCAGTATTTCATCAAGATGATGACTGGTGAATTTGAGGGAAAGGATACTGCCGCTGTTGCAGGTGTGTTTTCCGATATGCTTGCAAAACCCGGAACAATGACTTTCTTTATGATCATTGTTGTTGTTGGATGTTTTGCAATTTGTGGAATGGGGCTTCAAAATGGAGTGGAAAAGATCACAAAGGTTATGATGCTGCTTCTGCTTGCACTGATGTTGATCCTTGCAGTACGTTCTGTAACGCTTGATGGGGCTTCTGAGGGGCTTCACTTCTATCTGGCACCGGATTTCCACAAAGTCGTGGAATATGGCTTATTTGACACGATTTTTGCCGCTATGGGACAGGCTTTCTTCACATTAAGCCTTGGAATCGGCGCAATTGCTATTTTCGGAAGCTATATCGACAAATCCCGCAGTCTTACAGGAGAAGCAGTCCTGGTAACACTTCTGGATACCTTTGTTGCTTTGATCGCGGGTCTGATCATTTTCCCGTCATGCTTCGCATATGGGGTGGATCCGGGAGAAGGTCCGAGTCTGATCTTTATCACACTTCCGAATGTATTTAATTCCATGGCAGGCGGAAGAATCTGGGGAGCCTTATTTTTCTTATTTATGATTTTTGCTGCGGTATCGACCGTAATCGCCGTTTTTGAGAACATTTTATCCTTTGCCATTGATTTGACCGGATGCAGACGGAAAAAGGCTGTAATCGTCAATATCGTGGTTGTGGCGGTACTTTCCATGCCTTGTGTTCTCGGATTTAATGTATGGAGTGGATTTATGCCGTTCGGAAAAGGTTCCGGAGTACTGGATCTGGAGGATTTCCTGGTAAGTAACAACCTGCTTCCAATTGGAAGTCTGATCTATCTTCTGTTCTGTACAAGCCGTTATGGATGGGGATGGAAGAACTTCCTGAAAGAAGCGGATACCGGAGAAGGATTGAAATTCCCGAAATGGGCGAAATTTTATGTAAGCTATATCCTGCCGCTGATTGTATTATTTATCTTTGTACAGGGATATATCAGTAAATTTATGTAGGATAAGAAAAAAACCACCCTAAAAGGTACACAAAAAAGATCATGTGTTCGAATTTCGGACGGTACACATGATCTTTTTTATATGTGCTTTGGCACATTCTTTTTCAGCAAAAAAATCTATTTAAAAAAATTTTAAAATTTATGAAAAAAAAGCTTGCATTTTTTATAGCTGTCTTATATAATAAATCTTGCGTTACGGAAAACCGAATAATGTATGCGCTTTTAGCTCAGTTGGTAGAGCAGTAGACTCTTAATCTATTTGTCCAGGGTTCGAATCCCTGAAGGCGCAGTATCAGCACTGTTTTTGATGAATTAGCATCGGGGACGGTGCTCTTTTTTTGGATCTGTTTCTACAGATGGAGACATATGTAAAAGTAATCGTTTATTTCATTTGTGGAAAGTTACTGGATCTGTGGAAAAATAAAGGAAAATCTATTTCGTGTACTAAAAAGGGGACTATTTTAGTCCCCTTCTACTACATCTTGCATAAAATATTGATTGCATCCTTGTTCAGGAGGCATTTTTCATGTTCATTCAGATAGGCTTCAGAAATTGCATCTTTTTCGACCATGCCACCGAATTCACCGGCGGATACGATGCGCTGAGCCTTTTTATTGCCGTCTTCTGTATTCGGGAAGTCTACCATCAGGTAGTAGACACCGTCATCTTTATACAGACGGCTTTCTGATGCCTGGCCGTATCCAAGGATCTTGCAGAAGTCGATTGCATTATCCAGACTTGGAAAGAGAATCTGCCAGCGAACGGTCTCTTTTTCACTGCTGTCAGGCTCGATCAGCATACCGGAAGCTTCAGAACCATCTTTTTGGATGGATTCCAGAGAATTCTCAGCCTGGCAGGAGATCGACAGCATCAGGCTCCGGTCAGGAAGAAATGCACCGTAAAATCCCTGGATTCCATTGTCTGTGTTAAGCCCAAGAACTTCTTTCCCTTTCTTGAGAAGAAGATTCAAAAATTCTTCGGTACGCTCCCTGTCCTGTGTCAGATCTTCCAGTGAGTAGCCAAGTGCGGCAATCTCTGCTTCTGTGATAAGGCAGTTCATTCTGGTGTCGGATACTTTCCAAAAAGTCATATGCTCACCCCCTGATTTGTAAAATCTATTGCTTTTGTAATCTTATTTGTTCTATAAGTTATATAACAAAACGGGTATATTGTCAATATATTTTCTATATTTTATGATTTTTTCAGAAATATTATTTGTTTTTCATTCGTTTGATTACTTTCAGTCGGGTAAATTCTTCCCGTTCCTTCTCTTCCAGTGCATTTGTAATCGTATATACGAGATTGTCATACATCGGAATCGTAATATTTTTCAGGGCATTTGCCCTTTTCTGTGTCTTTTTGATACTTGAAGCCAGCCGGTACGCTGCATTTTCTACCTCAGAAAGCTTGAGTGTCAGCTCCTTTACACGGCAGAATGCATCACGGGCGATATCGATGGATTCTCTGGAAGTACTGAATGCATAGGTTGGTCTGGTATTTTCTTTTTCGTACTTCACTTTCGGGATTTCTGTTCCCATAATGCTTCGCGTCTGGATGCGGATAGAATCCTCGATCGGAACTGTATAGGCAAGTTCTTCTACTGTACTGATCCCGTGCTCGATATTCGCCCTCTGAAGGCACTGATAGGCATAGGTGAAGGTTTTATCGATTTCTTCCTGAATATCCTTTGCTTCGTCGATTAAGCCCATCAGCTCGCGGATCAGAATGTTCCGCTTCTTGTCCATCAGCTCATATCCCTGTCTGGCAAGTGTCAGTGAATTTTTCGCAAGTATCAGATTTCCCTTGGTGGGAAATGAACGTGGATCCATAGACTTCCCTCCTTAGCCTTTGTAGTATACGTCAAGAATCTTGGTATCGACACGGTCAAGTTCTTCTTTTGGAAGGATTCTAAGCAGTTCCCAGCCAAGATCCAGGGTTTCCTCGATGGTACGGTTTTCATTCGGTCCCTGGCCGATATAACGCTCCTCGAATGCCTTTCCGAATTCCAGGTATTTCTTGTCAATCGGAGAAAGCTCGTCTTCTCCGATAACGGAAGCAAGATTCCGAGCCTCTCCTACTTTAGCATATGCAGAGAAAAGCTGGTTTGCCAGATCCTGGTGGTCTTCCCGGGTATATCCTTTTCCGATACCGTCTTTCATCAGACGGGACAGGGACGGAAGAACGCTGATCGGCGGGTAGATTGCCTGTCCGTGAAGATTCCGGTCAAGTACGATCTGTCCTTCGGTGATATAACCGGTCAGGTCAGGGATCGGGTGGGTAATGTCATCATTTGGCATGGTCAGGATCGGGAGCTGTGTGACAGAACCATTTACTCCTTCTACGATTCCTGCACGTTCATATAAGGTGGCAAGTTCACTGTACAGATATCCCGGATATCCTTTACGGCTTGGGATTTCTCCTTTGGAAGAAGAAACCTCACGCATGGCTTCGGCAAAGGAAGTCATATCGGTAAGAATGACCAGAATGTGCATATTTTTTTCAAATGCAAGGTATTCAGCGGCGGTCAGCGCAACCTTCGGGGTGATCAGACGCTCGACGACAGGATCGTTGGCAAGGTTCAGGAACATTGCCACATGGTTTGCAACACCGCTCTCCTCAAAGGTTCTGCGGAAGAAATCAGCTACGTCATGCTTGACACCCATTGCGGCGAATACGATGGCGAAATCCTCATTCGTGCTGCCGCCCAGAGAAGCCTGCTTTACGATCTGTGCGGCAAGCTGGTCGTGCGGAAGACCGTTGCCGGAAAAGATCGGCAGCTTCTGTCCACGGATCAGTGTGGTCAGTCCGTCAATCGCAGAAATTCCGGTGCGGATATAGTTACGAGGGTATTCACGTCTGACCGGATTTAACGGAAGTCCGTTGACATCGCGCACCTCTTCAACCGTGATCGGTCCAAGGTCGTCGATCGGTTCGCCGATTCCGTTAAAGGTTCTTCCAAGCATTTCTTCGGACAGACCGATTTCCATCGGATGTCCGGTAAGTCTGGTGTGGGTATTGTTAAGAGACATATTTTCCGTGCCTTCAAATACCTGGATGATTGCTTTGTCCTTGTAGACCTCCACAATACGTCCCATTTTGTGTTCTTTGCCGTTTACGACAAAATCTACGATTTCATCATAAAAAGCATCCTGAACGCCTTCCAGCGCGATCAGAGGGCCGTTAATGCTGCTGAGGCCTAAATATTCAATTGCCATTTTATTTTCCCTCCTTACGCGTTCTTTTCCATGATGTGGTCATGGAAAGCATCAATGTCTGCCAGATACTGGTCAAGAAGCTGAAGATTGTCATTTGGAACATCGTATTTGATCGCAATGACACGTTCAAAAATATTTTCCTCCTTGAGGACAGACATTGGCATATTCATGGCTACCAGTTCGCGGCAGCGTTTGTATAAATATAAAATGATTTCCATCATTTTGTACTGCTTCTGCAGAGAGACACAGGTATCATCCTTGTGGAATGCATTCTGCTGCAAAAATCCGAGACGGATGACTCTTGCGATTTCCAGAACCAGTTTCTGATCGTCCGGAAGTACATCACTTCCGATCAGCTTTACGATTTCCATCAGGCTGCTCTCCTGGTTCAGAAGTGCCATGATGCGGTTGCGGTAGTCAACGAATTTGGGTGATACATTGTCGTGGTACCAGGCGGCGAGATCGGTCAGATACTCGCTGTAGCTGGTCAGCCAGTGGATCGCCGGAAAATGTCTTGCGTAGGCAAGGCTCTTGTCCAGGCCCCAGAAGCAGCGGACGAAACGTTTTGTGTTCTGTGTGACCGGCTCGGAAAAATCGCCTCCCTGAGGCGATACGGCGCCGATAATGGTCACGGATCCGTCACTGCCATTTAAGTTATGCATCATGCCTGCGCGCTCGTAGAAAGCAGACAGACGGCTGGCAAGGTAAGCCGGGAAACCTTCTTCTGCCGGCATCTCTTCCAGACGGCCGGAAAGCTCACGTAAGGCTTCCGCCCAGCGGGAAGTAGAGTCTGCCATGATCGCTACGTCATAGCCCATGTCACGGTAATATTCAGCCAGGGTAAGCCCGGTATAAATACTTGCTTCACGGGCAGCTACCGGCATGTTGGAGGTATTGGCAATCAGAGTGGTTCTGTCCATCAGCGGATTGCCGCTCTTTGGGTCCACAAGCTCTGAAAACTCTTCCAGCACCTGTGTCATTTCATTTCCACGCTCGCCGCAGCCAATATAGATGATAATATCGGCATCAGACCATTTGGCGATTTGGTGCTGGGTCATGGTTTTTCCGGTACCGAATCCGCCTGGGATTGCGGCAGTTCCACCCTTTGCGATCGGGAACATGGTATCCAGGATCCGCTGTCCGGTGATCAGAGGGACACTTGCCGGGAAACGGTAGCTTGTCGGGCGCGCCTTACGGATCGGCCAGTGCTGTATCATGTTGAGCTGTTTTTCTGTTCCGTCGGAAAGCCGCAGAGTGACAAGTGTATCTTCAATCCGGTATTCTCCGTCCGACGCGCAGCAGATTACTTCACCTTCCACATCCGGCGGAACCATACATTTGTGTACGATCGCACTGGTCTCCGGAACCTCCGCTATAATATCTCCGCCATGAAGGTAATCTCCTTTGGCCACGGTGATGTGGGTATCCCATAATTTGTCGCGGTCAAGCGAATCAACGCTGACGCCGCGGGTGATAAATGCACCGTCGCCCACATTTGCGATCTGCTCAAGCGGGCGTTCGATTCCGTCAAAAATATTGTTCAGGATTCCAGGTGCCAGAGTTACAGATACCGGACTTCCGGAAGCCTCTACGATTTCTCCCGGTTTCAGCCCGGAAGTCTCTTCATAGACCTGAACAGTCGTGATGTCTTTGTCCAGGGAAATGACTTCGCCAACCAGCTTTTCCTTTCCCACATAGACCATTTCCGACATCATGAATCCGGTGTCACCCTTCAGATAGATGACCGGACCGTTTATTCCATAAATAGTTGCTGTCTTATTCAATTCCTGCACCTCCTGCTGCAAAACTGAACTGATGATATTCGTAATCGACTGCAGCCTGGAAGCTGTGATCGATCAGAATATTACGGCCTCGGATTACAGCACGCATACCGCCCATAAAATCATATTCACTGATGGTGATCGTCATGCCGGTACGTTTTTCCAGTTCTGTCTGTTTCTCCTTATCAGAAGGAGAAATATAAATGGTCATCTCCTCGCCATCTGCAAAGCGTGCGGCTTCGCGGATTTTGCTGCAGAGATAGTCCAGATATTCGTCTGTTTTTGTAAAGTCAGAAAGAAGCTCCTTTACTTCATCAAACAGCCTGACTTTTAATTCATTCTGTGTTTGGCCAAGAGCACGTTTCAGTTCGGTTTCGGCTTTTGCCGCAGCTTGATTTACCTGCCTTCTGGCTCTTAAGGTCTCGGATTTGATACGGACCTCAGACTGTGCGGTCGCTTCTTTTTTATGCTTTTCAAATAAAGATTCAAGCGCTTTTTTGTGATTGTCAATGATCGCATTTCCTTCAGAACGGGCTTCAGTCATGACCGTTTCCTGTAAATGCGCTATTTTCTCTTCAAGCGTCATTGTCTCACCTTCTATGCCTTTCTAGTTAAAGTTTCAGTCCAATCGCTTCATTGACGTATGAGGTAATGAAATCCTTTTTACGTCCTGTTCCGTGTCTGTCCGGAATTTCGATCAGAAGAGGCATCTTTCTTTTTAACTTGATCTCATCGATGAGATCCGGAAATTCTCTTCCAAAGCGTTCCGTCAGAAGAATGATACCGATCGACTTGTCGTTCATGGCAGTTTCCAGCGCATCACGCAGCTCCTGCTTTTCATGAACTACGACACCGTCCACGCCGGCAAGCCGCATTCCGGTATAAGTATCCACGTTGTCACTGATCAGATACATTTTCATGATTACAGTCTGCTGATGATCATGAAGGAGATGATAAGACCGTACAGGCATACACCTTCTGCAAGACCTACGAAGATAAGGGATTTACCAAGGACGCTGGAATCCTCGCTGATAGCTCCAAGAGCTGCGCTTGCTGCACTTGCTACGGCAATACCGCCACCGATGCAGGAAAGACCGGTAACAAGAGCTGCTGCAATGTAACCAAGACCGGTTGCAAGGCCTGCGCCTGAGGCAGCGGCGTCTGCCGCATGTACCGGTACACTTCCAAAGAGCATGATCCCTGCTACAAGGTATCCGAATGGAATGAAAATGCTTAAAACCAGTGCGGCAATGAGAATAAGTTTAGTTGCTAAAGTCATGATAATTTCCTCCTAAAATGAAAAACTAATTTTTTGCAGTACCTGTATAAGGTTTAAATTCGCGGCCGCTGCCTTTGTAGAAACGGCTGAACATCTCGTAATAGACAAGTCTCAGGACCTGGATTCCAACGATCAGTCCTTCGAATCCACATACAAACAGGTTGCCGAGTACGATCACTACCCAGTTAATATGCCCGCTTTCGGCACCGGCAAGCATCAGTACAACCTCCATGATGGAAGCGTGGCTGACTGCGAATGCACCGATACGGATAAAGGAAAGCGTATTTGAAAAATAGCTGAGCAGGGTTTCAAATAATTCAAAGAATGCCTGGGTGACAAACATTGCTTTGCTTTGTTCCATTTTTTCGGTTTTCTTTTTGATCTTGTTCGTCAGCGGCTCTTTCAGTGCGATCAGAAGAAGCGGTACTCCGAACATCACTGCAAGAACGATTCCACCCGGCAGAGAGTGACCTGTCATGAAAAGAACGATGCAGGTAACTGCTGCCCCGTAGAATATCAGCCCTGCCACGCCGTTTGCATCAAACCAGGTTGCTTCGGTATCTTTGGCACGGATGCCGTTGATAATATGGAAGATCATAGAAATCAGGATGATTCCCATACCAAAAGCAATCGATACGATAAATACGGTATTCAGTTTTCCGATAAACGGTAAGGTGGTCATATGATTGATCGGTCGGATCCATTTGGCTTCTATAATGTCTTCAAATCCAAACACACTTCCAAACATAAATCCAAAGAAGGTGGAGAAGATTCCGGCAAGTGATACGATTCCGGCAAGGTTCATTTTCTTTGTGAAATACAGGATCGCACCGCCGATAAAGAGCAGCAGCCCCTGACCGACATCCCCGAACATGGCGCCGAAGATAAAGCTGTACATGATACCTACAAAAATGGTCGGATCCATCTCACCGCTCTTGGGAAGTCCGTACATCTTGATAAACATTTCAAATGGTTTGAAAAGCTTTGGATTCTCAAGCTTGGTAGGAGGTTCTCCAAAATACTGTTCCCGGTCCTCTTCTACTACGATATAAACCTTGTCATCTCCCTGTGCCTCTTTGATAAATGCATTTGCATCTTCTTCGGACATCCAGCCGCAGAGGATGTAGTATTCTTCCTGTTCGTCTGTCTCGGTTCGTGCTGCAAATTTCCGGATATCAAAGTTATCGGAAAAACGTTCCAGCTGAATTCTTGCACCGAGTAGTCTGGAAGCGTTCTTGCGGAACATCTCCTGACGTTTATCCTTCACTGCCTGGATTTCATCGGTCAGATTCTGGACTTCTTTATCCAGGCTCCGGTAAGCTTCCAGCGGGGTTCCGCCAAAGTCTTCCAGCAGATCGACTTTTTCAAAGTGGAGAGACCGCATGATCGAATCGACCTTTCCTGCATCAGCATCCGATACAAAATAAACGCCATAGACATAAGAGGCATCTCTGGAGCCTTCCAGAAATAATGCATCAATGTCTTCAAGAAGCGCTTTTTCCAGCCGGTGATAATAATCCACATTGATTTTTCCAAATTTTGTGCGGATGTATTTGTACTGCATGATCTCATGCAGGTCAAAATCCAGAGAAGTAAAAGGTTCCAGGACTTTCATACGTGCCTGGATATTCTCTCTCTTTTTTTTCAGTTCTTCTTTTTGCTGCTGCAGATCCATGTAGTCATGATTGATAGAACGAATCATCTCAAGGATCTCGTCTTCGCTCTGATCAAAGGATGGCTCTGCTGGCATGTCTTTCATATATCCCAGAAACTGTGTCACTTTTGCGAGTGGATCACGGTAAGGGTTCATTTCCAGAAATGGCATCAGATTATCTACTGTCTTGAGCTCCGTAAGTGCATTTTCAAGCTGCATCTCATATTTGGAAAGATACCGGTTTGTCATGCGGTCGATGTCGGCGCGTGGTCCGGTAATGCTCAGGAACTTCATCTTAACAATCATTTCGCTGTTCCTCCTATATAAGTTAATGTCTCACGTGCAGGAAGTCCGTAGCGAACACATTCGAGCACAGTTGTAAGCTTATCAAGCTCCTCCTCTTTCAGAAAAAGATAGGTATTCACGGTTGCGATGGAATAAGGGTTACTTCTTCTGTCTGCCAGGTAGAGACGGTACAGGCAGTCTTTGTAAATCGTCTCGATGGACGCTGGTGTCTGAGTATCGGTGTGACGCAGATAAGGCGTTCTGGTAACCAGCTTTAAAAATTCATCGACAGACGGTGCTTCTACAAGATCCTTCAGCTGATCTACATGAATCCGGTAGTGTATCGGGATCAGCAGTGTGGAAATATCCGGCGGAAGCATGTTGTAATATTTTTTTGCACGGTAGATCCACTGCAGGTTCAGCAGGTCGATCTTTGCTCCGGCATCTCTGGTGAAAATTTCCAGTTCCTTATGCTTCAGAATCTTTTTGCGTTTCTTCCACATGGTTGTAAAATAGTACAGATTCAGTGCCAGATCGTAATCAAAAAGGGTAGGGTTCTCCGCATTTTCCAGACGTTTTAACGGCGCATAGTATTCTGTGCCCTTTAAATTTTCCACCAGCTCACCGATATTCCCCGAAGTGATCAGTTTATCGATGGAGAGATCCGAATATTTGTCGAAGAATATTTTCTTATGATCCAGATCAAAAGGCTTCTGATAGTGGTTGAATACAATACGCAGACAATAGTTGATCAGATTCATCTCGTAGCGCTTCAGATAAAGCTCCAGGAATTTTTTCTGATCCATTCCGGAAAAACGGTACAGGCGTGTATAATCACTGTAAAGTGACTGCACAAGAAGCTTCTCAATCTCACCGCGGTGAAGACGGTTTTCGTCCATATCTGCAAGGACATTCCGATATCCGGGATGTTCTTTGAGATAAGCAGCAACTTCGGTTACTGTATGAAATGCGGCGATATTCTGGAAATCTTCATCAGTGAGCAGTTTCGCCTGCATGGCGCGTACTTTTGTTACGATGCCACTGTATGCAAGTAAATTTCCCATATGCTATCCCTCTATGATACGTCTGACAATTTTCTCGGCATATGCCGTATGCTTCTCTTCAAAATCTTTTTTAAGTTCTTCGATCGCTGTCTGGTTCTTACGGTTCTGCCTTGCAAGAATCTCATCCATCTGACGGTTTAATCCTTTGTGGATATCGTTCAGCTCCTTTTGGGTGTGATCTTCAAGTTGTTTGTCGAACTGAATGCGTTCATTTTGAATGCGTTCTTCCAGTTCTGATTTTTCCAGTTCCGCGTGTTCCACAACAGCTTCGGCTGCGTGTTCGATTTCGGAGAGCTTTTTAACAATATGATCCATTGTCCGACTCCTTTCTTAGAAATTATTTATACATTTTTAATAATGCATACATATTCTACTACTTTAAATTAGAAAAATCTACTAAATAATAAGAGAATATCATAAGAATATTTTATACAAAACTTATAAAATATATTTTTGGGTTTTCAAATATTTCAGAATAGTATAAAATAAATAAGGTTATACATATTTTCACTAAAGGAAGAGAAAGATATATGAGGTTAAGAAATGTACCGGGAGCAGATGCTTATCTGACAGCTCATCCCCTTGTAATTAAAAATGAGACCAGATATCGCGGCACCTGGAAAGAGACTTTTCAGAATCCGGAGAATCCGATCCATATTGAGATCGGGATGGGAAAAGGACAGTTTCTTCTGACACTTGCAAAGGAGAATCCATCCATCAACTATATCGGTATCGAACGTTATTCAAGCGTACTGCTTCGGGCGCTGGAACGCTTTGACAATGACGAGGAATACAAGGATGTCAACAATATTCGTTTTATCTGTATGGATGCGACAAATCTGCCGGAGGTTTTTGCTGTCGGAGAGATTGACAAGATTTATCTGAATTTTTCAGATCCGTGGCCGAAAGCACGTCATGCAAAGCGCAGACTTACTTCCAAGCAGTTTTTTGAGCGGTATGACAAGATCCTTGCCTTTGACGGAGTCGTTGAATTTAAGACAGACAACAGAGAGCTGTTTGACTTTTCACTGGAGCAGGTGGAGTTGGCAGGCTGGGTACTTCTGGCGAAGACCTATGATCTTCACAATGATCCGACACTCAGCAGAGGGAATGTTATGACTGAGTACGAGGAGAAATTTTCCGGGCAGGGACATCCGATCCATAAACTGATCGCAATGCGCCAGTAAGACAATTGAATAAAATGCAACAGGCAGATCATAAAGGCGCTGAGTGCGTAAGATGATTCCTGGCAATATAAGAGACAGCAGATACGGAGCAATCCGCACATCGGCTGTCTTTTTGCATATATTGTAGAAAGAGGAAGTCAGGAAGGAACAGATATGCGGAAAAAGCATCATTTTCAGAATTGTATGCGGGGGTTTTGCTATAAGAATCCAAGATTTAATAAAAAGCTGATCTGTTTCAGAAATTCTTTTCAGGAAGTCTATAAAATCTTAAACCCGAAATGTGGATGCCACTAATCCAGTCCTTTTTACATAGCCTGAGATGGCAGAAATGAGGAAAGTGTATGGGTATCGCATTGATCACGAAGGATTATGAAAATACAGTCGGAAAGCAGAGGATGCCGGTAATTGTGGAGTTTTACGCATCATGGTGTCCAAAGTGCGGAATGATGTATCCTGTTGTGGAAAGGATTGCCAGCCGGTATCAGGGAAAATGGATTTTTTATAAGATTGATATTGATATATCGAAAGAGATTGCAGAGTATATAGGCATTGAGATCGTACCGACGTTTGTGGTGTACAGAGATGGAAAAATCTGTGGATATACAACCGGAGTTCTTCCAGAAGAAACTCTGGAAGAACGAATCCGGGAAATGTTAAGAAAATAATTGGTGGAATCAATTATTCGTATGATGAATATTTTGCGCAGATTGCATTGACTTGCTATGTTAAAATTCGAATACAGCAACACCGTATGGCGGAAGATCGTAACCAAATGAATATGGTCTTCCATCACATTCCTGTTTCTTTGCTTTATATACTGCCGGGCGGGCTTTTCCGCTTCCGCCATACTGCAATTCATCACTGTTCAGTACCAGGCGGTACTGTTTGCCGCGCGGTACACCGACACGGTACTCCGGTCGTTCGATCGGTGTGAAGTTACATACGAATAAAAGGTTCTTTTTTGCGCCCTTTGAATGACGGATGAAGCTGTAAATACTTCGTGAGCTGTCATCTGCATTGACCCATTCAAAGCCTTCCATGCAGGTATCCTGTTCATACATGGCTTTGTTGTGTGTGTAAAGATGCAGCAGGTCACGGTAGAAATTCTGGAGTGCCTGATGCTCCGGCTCTGCAAGGAGATACCAGTCAAGCTCACGCGCCTCGCTCCACTCGCGGAGCTGTCCGAAATCCTGTCCCATGAAGAGAAGTTTCTTTCCAGGATGTCCCATCATGAAAGCATAACCGACCTTCAGGTTGGCGAATTTCTCAAATCCAAGACCAGGCATCTTATTGAGCATAGAGCATTTTAGATGTACCACTTCATCATGTGATAATACAAGAATATAATTCTCGCTGTATGCATAGGTTAAGGCAAATGTCATACCGTAGTGGTCGCCTTTGCGGAAATATGGATCCAGCTTCATGTATTCGGTAAAGTCATGCATCCATCCCATGTTCCACTTCAGGCTGAATCCAAGACCATCATCTTCCGGTTTTCCTGTTACTTTTGGCCATGCAGTGGATTCTTCTGCGATCATCAGTGCGCCAGGGTTACGTCCGGTAGTAACGGAATTCAGATGCTTGAAAAATTCGATTGCTTCCAGATTCTCATTGCTGCCGTATTTGTTGGCGATCCACTGACCGTCTTCTTTACCGTAATCAAGATACAGCATGGAAGCAACAGCATCTACGCGGAGACCATCGATGTGATAATGTTCGATCCAGAACAGTGCGTTGGCGATCAGGAAGTTCTTAACTTCTGATTTACCATAATCGAAGATCTTGGTTCCCCAGTCCGGATGTTCCCCCTTCTTAGGATCTGCATATTCAAAGGTAGCTGTGCCGTCAAAGTCAGCGAGTCCGTGTGCATCGCGTGGAAAATGTGCCGGTACCCAGTCAAGGATTACGCCAATCTTATTCTTATGGAAGTAATTGATCATATATGCGAAATCTTCCGGCGTACCATAACGGGAGGTCGGAGCATAATATCCGGTCACCTGATATCCCCAGGAGCCGTCAAATGGGTATTCTGAAATTCCCATCAGTTCGATATGAGTATACCCCATCTTTTTTATGTAGTCTGTAGCTGCATGCGCAAATTCACGGTAGCTGTAGAACCCATCATCTTCACGTCCCGGATGGCGCATCCAGGAACCGATATGTGCTTCATAAATGGAAATCGGTGAGGAATGGAAATCCCATTCTGCCCGGTGCTTCATCCAGACACTGTCACTCCATTTTAAATGGGAGATATCAGCAATCCTTGAGGCAGTTCCCGGTCTCAACTCTGCACTGTTCGCAAATGGATCAGCTTTGTAAAGCTTATCTCCGGTCTGTGTCTCGATACAGTACTTGTAAAGCTGTCCGAGCTGTGCTTCCGGAACAAATGCGGTATAGATTCCAAGTGGTTCCTGACGCTTCATAACGTTTGCATCTTCACTCCAGCCGTTGAATTCACCGACTACGGCAACTGATCTGGCGTGTGGAGCCCATACTGCGAAATATACGCCGGTTTTTTTTCCATCTTTTACAAAATGTGCACCCATTTTTTTATAGATTTCATAATGGGTTCCCTGTCCGAATAAATATTGATCTAATTCGCCGATTCTATAATCAGCGGGTTTATCTTTTGTTACAGTTTTTACAGACTTTTTAGCTGTAGACTTTTTAGCAGCAGTTTTAGCAGCTGCCGGTTTTTTTACAGTAGATTTTTTTACGGCCGTCTTGCGGGTCGTGTTGGTCTGTTGTGCTGTTGTTTTTTTTACTGCCATCCCATTCACCTTCTATCAAAGATATTTAGGAATATTATACTAGAAATAGCGATAAAAAGAAAGAGTTTTGGACAACTTATACACTTCTTATGTAAGATGTCTAAAACTCTTTGTTTATAGTTATCGGTTTTGTCTGCATATATAAAAGAACGCGCCGGAAGCGCGTTCTTTGTAGAAATCTTATGCTTTAAAATCTTCTTCTTTCAGGATGATGTGGTCTGAATTATCAGTGCTTCTTCCAAATACCCGTTTCACAAGATGTTTTACATTTGCTTTCTGGGAATGTGAAATTGCTTCATCCATGATCTCTTTTACTTCTGCAACAGTAACCGCATGATCTTCTCTCTGCATCATATCAATCCGGCTGTATAATGCAAGGATTCCCATTTCATCGATACGGTATCCGTTTTCCTTAGCATAGGTCTGACCGAATGTAACCAGTTCATCATTGATGAATACCGGAAGCTCCAGTCTGGAAGTAAATTTACGTTTGAATTCGCGATGGGATGCAAACATTCTTTCCAGCGGTTTCTTCTGGTCTTCCAGAAGGAAGAGAAGTTCGCCGGTCTGTTCATCCATCATGTCATTCAGTTCACGGATGGTTCTGTCATTCATCTTGGAAGCTTTTTCGATGATCAGTGCGCCACCGTTCAGCTTATCGATGATACTTCCGATGTCCTTTTTGTTCAGAGAATCACCGGTTACGATTGCAACTTTACCCTGTTTGAGTCTGCGCTGTTTCTGGATTGCTTTTACAATATCAACTGCGAGGACTGTTTTTCCGCTTCCCTTGCGGCCAAGGATCAGGATGTTGCCTGTGCGGGAAGTTCCATAACGGTTACGGCAACGTTTGTCGTTATCAAGGATTTCAACAAGCTGTTCACTGACACCACGGATCGGTACAAAGTAAGAGAACAGCTGTTTCTGCTCTTCAGTAAGTCCAAGCTTCAGTCCAATCTCACTTGTTGCACTCAGATCGTAACGACCCTGTACAACGAATCCGGTATCGAATTTACCCATGCGTTCGGTGATTTCATCTTCTGACGGTTCTTCGATTTCAAGAACTTCGTCAATATCAGGAGTTTGCGCTGATTTTGAGGTTTCTTTCTCTGGCTCAGGAGCCGGTTTCTCGTCAAATTCAAGATCAAGATAATCATCACTGCTATCTAATTCTTCTTCATCTTCAAAGGAATCAAGGTCTGCAAAATCACCATCATCTTCGTCAGAATCATGATCATCGATATCGAGAGCAGATTCTTTTTCAAAATCAAAATCCTCTTTATGATCTTCATCTAATTCATCATCGATCTGGTAGTCATCTTCGTCTTCATCCTCGTATTCTTCCTCATCGTCATACTCGGAATCATCTTCATCCTCGTATTCCTCGTCATCGTCATACTCGGAATCATCTTCATCCTCGTATTCCTCGTCGTCGTCATACTCGGAATCATCTTCATCTTCGTATTCCTCGTCGTCGCCATACTCGGAATCGTCTTCATCTTCGTATTCCTCGTCGTCGTCATACTCGGAATCGTCTTCATCCTCGTATTCTTCGTCGTCGTCATACTCGGAATCATCCTCATCTTCGTATTCTTCCTCGTCATCATACTCGGAATCATCTTCATCCTCGTATTCCTCGTCATCGTCATACTCGGAATCATCTTCATCCTCGTATTCCTCGTCGTCGTCATACTCGGAATCGTCTTCATCCTCGTATTCAGCTTCTTCATCGTAAACCGCATCCGATTCATCATCTTCTTCGGAGTCAACGATTTCTTCAAAATCATTTTCTTCCGGATCTTCCTCGTCAGTGTCTGAAGCTTCTTTGGATGAATCTTCCGGGCTTTCAGTCGCTTCATCCTCTTCATCATCAACGAAATCTTCAGCATCTTCATCGGTGATTTCAGGCTCTTCACCATTTTCAAGCTGTTCCATCAGTTTGCGGATATCATCAGAAAGGATTGGTTTTGTAGCTCCAAGAACTTCCTCTTCTTCTTCTTTCTTCTTTTCGCGCAGGGCTTTTTCTTTCTCAGCTTCCTCCTGGCTCTTTTCAAGAATCTTTGCATTTTCACGCTGAGTTGCTTCCCAGTTGGCAAGAATTTCTTCAATCTTCATCTTACCGGTCATCTGTGAATCGTCTGAAGCAGATTCAGGAGCAACTGCACCACTTGCAACGGCAACACCGGCTTTCAGAGCATCTGAAAGGGAAGCACCGGAAATAGTTGTGGAAATATCGGAAGTGCTTCGAATCCGGGTTTTTGGCTGTGACTCAGCTTCTGGTTCGGAAGCATGTGTCCGGGCCATTGGCTCTGGAAGATCCGGAAGATCAATACTGTCTGTGACATGTACATCTTTGCGGACCTTGTCTGCAATTCGTGGATTCGGTGCCGGACGTTCTTTGGATTTTCGGAAGGAAGGTTTTCTCTTGGAAGAATCCTTACGGCCGATACCATCATTTCGATGATCGTATTTTTCCTGCTGAAGTGGAGTCAGCGGTTTGTATTTCATTTTAAGTTCCATTGCCTGGTATACATAAGTACCTTCGCTGAACCAGAGAATCAGATCATCACATTCATCAAGACATTCGGAAGTCATACCAGCTTCAGCGTATAATCTGGCAAGTTCATATGCCCATTTTTCAACGTATTCAGAATGCTTGAAATCTTCAAGAGCTTCAATCTGTTCTTTGACTGGCGCTTTCTGTGCTTTTAAGATCTTATACCGGAGAATGTACTGGTTTGGATCTTTCGGAGCAAGCTTGACAAATTCTTCGTAGCAATCAGCTGCTTCATCGAAATGTCCCAGCTTCAGAGAAATAATTCCCAGGCGGTATACAACCTTTCTGCTGGAAGGTGCTTTATCATACGCAATAAATAAGGTATCACGTGCTTTACCAAGTTCCCCCGCATTTTCATAGATTTCGCTTACGGTAGAGAGCATGGCGGTATTTTTTACTTTACGCCAGTCGATCGTATCTGCAATCGACATCGCTTTCTGGTAAGACTTCTGTTCGGCATACGCAAGCATCTGCTCTGTCTTTGCGCGATATTCATATTTATCCAACGTTTCTCACCTCATATGATTATTATTAATTATTTTACTTTTCCTCAGTAAGTCTGACTTTTGTACCAGAA
>ERZ809296.2127-NODE-2127-length-20053-cov-3.712321_pt1 | contig 20053 bp, 17 predicted proteins | sample MGYA00520511_ERZ809296 | MGnify/ENA primary metagenome ERZ809296 (study PRJEB31576, sample SAMEA3212662) | Homo sapiens | biome: human-gut; feature: human gut; material: fecal | place: Sweden | collected 2012 ... | reverse complement strand
CTATAATCCGGATTTGCCGGTATGTCAGAAGCTTCTGTCACACCGGCTCATTCTTTTCTCTTATCTGTTCTCAAGCGCGCCTTTGATATCTGCTACCATGGCTTCTACTGCTGCACGGGATGCATCTCCAAAGTTCTCTGCACCGTATTTTGCATAAGCTTCCTGCTTATATGCTGCAATGATTCCTCTGGATGAGTTTACGATTGCTCCAAGTCCATCTTCATTAAAGAAATGAACCAGATCTTTTCCTTTTCCACCTTGTGCACCGTATCCCGGAACCAGAATGTAGGATTTCGGCATTACTTTACGAAGGACTTTTCCCATCTCCGGATAAGTAGCTCCCACAACTGCTCCGATGTAGCTATAATCATCACCCATGCAGTCTGCTCCCCACTCGGCAACCTTTTCTCCGACCAGTTCGTAAAGCGGACGACCATCGATCAGCCGATCCTGGAATTCTCCACTGGATGGATTGGATGTCTTAACAAGGATAAAAAGACCTTTCTTCTCTTCTTTACATACTTCAATAAATGGCTTTACTCCGTCAGATCCAAGATACGGATTCACAGTAGCGAAATCTTCATCGAACGGTACATAGGATTTGCTTCCTACCTGAACCCTTCCAAGATGTCCAACAGCATATGCTGCTGAAGTAGAACCGATATCACCTCTCTTGATATCTCCGATGACAACAAGTCCTTTTTCTTTACAGTAGTCTACCGTCTTCTTGAATGCCTGAAGTCCCGGAATTCCAAACTGTTCGTACATAGCGATCTGCGGTTTAACTGCCGGGATCAGATCATAAGTCTTATCCACGATCTCTTTGTTGAACTGCCAGATAGCTTCTGCTGCTCCTTCCAAAGTCTCGCCATACTCTGCAAATGCCTTTTTCTGTACCTGCTCTGGTACATAGGAAAGCATCGGATCCAGTCCGACAACGATAGGTGCTCCTGTTTTTTTAATGTTAGCGACTAATTTGTTAATCATCTTATTCCCTCCAGTTTTCTATTTATATTTTTGCTGTAACAGAAAGTATTGTCCTTTTGTTACCTGAAAAAAAATATTCTTTACTTATGATATCATATTAAAAACTAAAAGGGAATGCCGTTTTCGGCATTCCCTCCGGATTTCTGTTATTGATTGATTTTATTTCTCACCTGTTCCAATGCTGCATCAAGCTGATTATCTGCATTCGGATTATTCTCATCCTGCTGATATTCAACTTCTACGTCCGGCGTAATTCCTTTTTTGTGAATATTTCTTCCATTCGGAGTATAGTACTCAGCCATTGTCAGCTTCACACAGGTTCCGTCTCCAAGATCAAAAATCTGCTGAACGATTCCTTTTCCGTAAGTTGTTGTTCCGACGATCGATCCAAGTCCGTAGTCCTGGATCGCTCCGGCAAAAATCTCGGAAGCACTTGCACTGTTGCCGTCAACAACAACCGACATCGGCTTCGTAAACTGGTGTTCATCATCCGATGAGATCACCTCTTCGTGACCACTTTTGTCTTTTGTTGACACGATCGTACCTTTTGGCAACAGCAGATCCAGCATCTGTGTGACTGTCGCAAGATTGCCTCCCGGATTTGCCCGAAGGTCAACCACAAGTCCTTTCATCCCCTGATCCTCCAGACTGTCAAGTGCACTCTTGAACTGGTCGTAGGTCACACTGTCAAATTCCGTAACCCGGATATAACCGATCTGGTCATCCTTCATTTCAGACTTGACTGTCTCCACCTGGATTTTTCTCCGGGTAACCGTCATTGTCACTTCCTTCGCATCATCCCCACGCAGGACTGTGATATCAACAGTCGTATTCTCTACACCGCGGATCAGCTGTACAACATCGGAAAGATCCGTTCCACTTACGTCCTTATCTCCAACCTTATACAGAATATCATTTACCTGGATACCTGCTTCATTCGCCGGGCTGTTCTCATAAACCTGAACTGCAGTGATCACCTTAGTTTCCTGATTCTGTGAAAAAACAACTCCGATTCCCGAATACTCTCCCGAAGTTGATTCCTGCAGGGATTTAGTCTGTTCTTCATCATAGTATACGGAATATGGATCTCCCAGTGCATTAATGTATCCACTGTAAAGTCCGTTCTCCAGATCTTCTTCTTTCAAATCATCTGTATAAAGATAATTTTCATCAATCAGCTTTTTCAGTTTATTCAGTTTTTTCTCTTCCTGCGCATTTACAACCTTTTCCTGACTGGTCCCAAGGTCTACACCTGCGACATTCATAATTCCAAGTGCCGCAGCACCTACCATAAACATGGCGAGGGCGCCTGCAAGCGCCCCCTTCCAAAAATTCTTTTTATTATTTTCCATCATTTACTCTTTCATACCTGTTATGTATTATCTTACAGATAGTTCAGTGGATTGACCGGTACACCACCTACATGAACTTCAAAGTGAAGATGTGGTCCTGTGGAAATTCCGGTCGTACCGACATTTCCGATCACCTGACCTCTTGCCACCGTCTGTCCCACGGTAACATTCATCGAACTCAGATGCTGATACCATGTCTGCATTCCATTACCGTGATTGACTACGATGTAATTTCCACGTGCACTATTGTACTGTGCGGTAATAACAGTTCCAGAATCAGCCGCATAAACTGCTGCTCCGTATCCTGCACCATAATCGATTCCGTCATGACCGGTTGTTGCACCTGCAGTCGGTGCCACACGTCCGCCAAAGCCACTGGTAATCGCTGCTCCCGGTACCGGATGTGTAAGTGATCCGGTTCCCGTTGCACTTGCATTGCTGCTTGTATTGCCTGAACTGCTTGTGCCTGACGAAGCTGATGCCTGAGCTGCCGCCGCTGCCTGTGCAGCCTGAGCGGCTGCCGTCGCTTCTGCTTCTTTTCTGCGGGCTTCTGCCGCCTCTGCTTCTGCAATCAGTTGCTTCAGCTTGTCAGCGTTACTGCTGATCTCAGATGTCAGGTTATTGATCTGAATGTTCTTATCAGCAAGAAGCTTTTCTACATTTGCCTGTTCTCCCGCAAGTTCATCCTGCAGGTTTTCCAGCTCTGCATACTCTTTTTTAAGTGCACTTTCTCTGTTCTCGACATCTTTTCTTGTATCTTCGTATTCTACAAGAAGTTCACGGTCGCATTTGGAAATCTTATTGATGTATTCTGCTTTGTTCAGCAGATCTGCAATACTGTTAGCTTCCATCAGGATCTCCAGGAATTCATTGCTCCCGTTCTCATACATATACTTGATACGCAGCTTCATCGTCTGGTACTGGTCATCTTCGTTGGCTTTCGCAGTTACCAGCTCTGTCTCTGCATCATTGATCTCAGTCTCTTTTGCAGTCAGATCTGACTGTGTCTTCTCCATCTTTGATACAATGGAATCCAGTTCAGAAGAAAGTTCCGACTTCTCCGCCTCAGCCGTATTTTTCTGCTGTTCCAGCTCCTGCTGCTTCTTTTTCGCATCCGAAATATCATCAGCCTGTGCCGGAATTACCATACCGAAGCAAAGCGTAAACGCCAGTAACGCCCCAAGTATCTTTTTCCCTCTTATCATATTCGTCTCCCTTAAATATTATGCGACTAGACTCTTAAGTGCTTTCTAATCGTAAAGAAACTTCCCACAAAACCAATTCCGATTCCCAGTAAAAGTCCGACCGGAAGCAGTGTCTTGTATACCTGCCCCACCGGAAGGAAATCCAGAATATTATTCAGCAGACTGAATTTTGTAAGAATATAAGTAATTGCTCTATTATAAAGTACATAAAGGATACCAAGCGGAATCGCCGCACCGACAAGACCGATCAGGATACCTTCAATGATAAACGGTGCCCGTACAAAACCATCCTTCGCACCGATATATTTCATGATTGCAATCTCTTCCCTTCGGACAGTAATACCCATTGTGACCGTATTGCTGATCAGGAAAATGGATACTGCCAGAAGAATCGCGATGATAACAACCGATACATACCATACCAGCTTGTTCACACTGTTCAGTGTATTGGCTACGGTATCTGATTTGTTAACCTTGCGAACCCCGTCAAGGCTTTCCGCAAAGGAAACCAGCTTCTTCTGTGAAGCCACATCTGTCATATATACTTCATAGTTGTCAGATCCTGCCAGAGGGTTATCATTTTTAAATCCTTCTGCAAGGTCACTTGATTCGCCAAAATACTGATCTTTAAATGTCTCCCATGCTTCGTCCGCAGACACATACTTGATCTCTTTTACACCATCCTGCTTTTTAAGCTGTGCGCCAATATTATCAATCTGCTCCTGCGTTGCATCATCATTAAAAAATACAGTGATTGCCACACCTTCTTCTGCTTTGTGTACAATATACTGAAAGTTCATAATAATTGAGAAAAACAGTCCGAACACAAAGATACATGCAGCCATAGTTGCAACAGATGCCAGTGAAAACATCTTATTTCTTCCAATATTCTTAACTCCCTGTTTCGCGGAGTATCCAACTGTACTAATCCTCATGCTTATACCCACCTTCTTGTTCGTCGCTGACAATGACACCCTTCTTCATCGTAATAACGCGCTTTTTCATCTCGTTTACAATTTCCTGGTTGTGAGTAACTACCAGAACTGTAGTTCCTCTCTCGTTCGCTTCTTCAAGAAGTTTCATGATTTCCCATGAGTTGGTTGGATCCAGGTTTCCTGTCGGCTCATCAGCCAGCAAAATAGCAGGCTCATTGACAACTGCTCTGGCAATTGCAACTCTCTGCTGTTCCCCACCAGACAATTCCTTCGGGAACGCTTTGTACTTCTGTGCCAGTCCGACAAGTGACAGAGCCGCCGGCACTTTCTTTTTGATGACACGGGTTGATTTTTCTGTAACCCGCTGTGCAAATGCAATATTCTCATAAATATTGCGGTCTTTCAGAAGTCTGAAATCCTGGAATACAACGCCGATTCCTCTTCTGTACTGCGGAATCTGGCGATGTTTCATACGATTCAGATTCTGACCGTTGACAATAATCGTACCTGACGTTGGTTCGATCTCCTTCATCAGAAGACGTATCAACGTAGACTTTCCGGAACCGCTGTCTCCAACTACGAATACGAACTCTCCCTGTTCGATCCGAAGGTTGATACCATTGAGTGCAGCAATACCCTTCGAGTATTCCTTGGTAACTTCTTTAAGTTCTATCATATGCTCCTCCTAATTATCCATACTCCGATATAACTTAATACTCCAGTGTTTCCATGTATTTCATATATTTGACTACCATCAGCGCGATCTTAAATGTGATTGCGTCCTCAAATACGCGCAGATCCAGTCCTGTGCTCTTCTGCAGTTTGTCAAGACGGTACACCAGTGTATTTCTGTGAATATACAGCTGTCTTGATGTCTCGGAAACATTCAGGCTGTTCTCAAAGAACTTATTGATGGTCGTGAGCGTCTCTTCATCAAATTCGTCCGGAGATTTCCCCTCAAAAATTTCGCGGATAAACATCTTGCAGAGCGGAATTGGAAGCTGATAGATCAGTCGTCCGATTCCAAGCGCACTATATGCAATAACTTCCTTCTCGTCGAAGAAGATCTTTCCTACATCGAGCGCAAGCTTCGCTTCTTTGTAAGACTTGGATACTTCTTTGATGTCATTGACGATCGTACCATATGCGATACGGATATTCTCTTCTCCTTCTGCTTTCAGAAGATCAAGAATCTCATGCGCAGTCTTGTCCATCTCCGGATATCCATCGCCAGGACCTAATTCTTTTACTACGATGATGTTCTTCTCATCAACAGCTGTAATAAAGTCCTTGCCCTTTCCACCCAGAACAGAACGGAGACTGTCAAGCGCACTGACATCTCTCTCCCGAGAAGTCTCAACTATAAAGATATCACGTTTTACCTCTGTGTCAATATGTAATTTTTTGGCGCGATTATAAATATCCACCAGAAGAAGGTTGTCAAGAAGGAGGTTTTTGATGAAATTATCCTTGTCAAAACGCTCCTTATATGCTACCAGAAGATTCTGGATCTGGAAGGCTGCAATCTTGCCAACCATATAAACATCTTCACTGCCGCCATTGGCGATCAGAATGTACTCCAGCTGGTGTTCATCATAAATTTTGAAAAACTGATACCCCTGAATCACCTGACTTTCTGCCGGAGATTCTACAAACGAAAGAACGGCATTCTCATAATCTCCAGGCTCCGGAAATGTTGTCGCCAAAGTCTTTCCATCTGTATCCATCACTCCAAGATCAATCCTTGTAATTGATTTCAACCCTTCAATCGTATTCTGCAGTATCTGATTTGATATCATATTCTCTCTCCTCCATCCTCCGTGGTTCTATACACTTTGTACAATCTTCATCCCCCGCAACTGTGGACTTAGCCATATACATATAATACTTTAATACATATTACCAAAAAAATAAAGAGGAAATCACATTTTTTTATGCATTTCCTCAATTGAGTTTATTATAAAATTTATTCTATCAAAAAAGATTTTTTGATTTTTTTTATTATTTTCAGTCTTTTGTCGCTTCAATTATACTTCTTTTCTTTTTTGCTCTTTTTTGATCTCCCGTTTTAAAATCCTTTTACCGATAAAATTTTTCAGGTGATCTGCCCAGTTCTCACCATTTGCAAAGGAAGCAATACTATGTCCTGTTCCAAACCACATTCTGGTATTCAGCTGCTCTTTGCACCGGTAAACAAACTGTTCCTGCCAAGGGAAATCCATGCTGGCAATCACACAGTCTACTTCTCCGCCGTTGACCAGATTGGTGATCCTGTCATCCTCACTTTCGTCTGCCGGTACTGCTTTCATACCGACAACCTGAATCCCACTGTATGCCTCATGCAGATAGCCCTGCAGTCTGTCTCCTTCTTCCTCAGATCCTGCCAGTATAAATATCTTACAGCGGTTCTTATGAAAATAATGGAATACCATCTTCAGCATCGTCTGATCCTCCATCTCCTGGATCCGCTTTCTATCTGTGATCTTTGCAGCTTCAAGAATCGCCATATCTCCCGGAAGCAGAAGATCCAGTTTCTCCAGCTCTTCTTTCATACCGTCAAGCTGTGTCGCTCTCATCAAGGTATCCACCGTAACAATATCTACTGTGTTAAGTTCTTCTGTCTGCATATATTCTGCAATGATCTTCATCGCATCTTTTGCCGTACAGTTATCAAGCTGTACGTCCAGTACGTTCATTTTTTCATTCATTTGCCTCACCCGTTCCATTTTCTCGGTTTTTGCGGTCAAGCGATTATATCAAACATACAGTGCTTTTTCAACAAACGTTGCAAAATATTCACATTTTTTAAAATTTGTAATATTATTGTAAATTCCCAGTCTCATTCGTCCTGGATTTTTTTGAAATGATTCCTCCGATCCGCCCGGTTTCTTTTGATGACAGACTCTTCCAGCCATCTTCCAGAACCTTATCGAGAAGTCCAAGCTCCTCCGCAATCTCGTATTTTACCCGCTCACTTGTTTCCAGATTGGGGATATCTTCGCGTCTGATTTTCTTTGTCTTTGTGCTTTTCATACCTTTCAACTCCTTTTTCAGAGTGTTTCCCCAATTACGGATTTTATACATTTATACTTGATTATTATAAAAGAAGCCGAAAACATTACTTCCGACTTCTTCTCCTTCTGCCTTTTCTTTATCGGCAAAGCTCTCTTATTTTTTATTCTGGATCCGGAATGATAACTGCTGCAACAAAATAGGCAACCACGGCAGTCCCACAACTTACGCAAGCCAGCAAAACACCTCCAAGCCGGATCAATGTAGGATCGATATTAAAATATTCTCCAAGGCCTCCACATACACCGCAGATCTTACGGTTTGTTACGGATCTGTATAATCTTTTCTGTTCCATAAAAATTCCTCCTAAAAGTTTCTCCTATTTTTGTGTTTCTTCTATTATATATGTGTTTCATCTGATACATTTTTCTGTCTATGTTAATTCTAATGGAAACGGATCTCCACGCTGCCTGCTCCGTTCGATATCTCAATCGTGCGTTTACTGCCATTATCGATTGACTTCTCTGTGCTTAAGCCGCCAAGATCTATATCTTCTCCAATTTCTACCGAACCGGCACTGCTATCCAGTTCATAATTATAATCCTCCACTTTTCCTTCCAGATTCAGTGTGACGCTTCCAGCACCACAGTCAATGTCCACTTCTTTTTCCACTGTTCCATAAAAATCCAGACTTCCGGCACCTGTTTCTACATCTAACTCCTCTATATCTGCATTTTTTATTGTACAGCCTGATGCCCCGCTTTCAATCTTAAGGCTTTTCGCATTTAGTCCATCGATCTCTGCTGTTACTGCACCATATTCCATGTCCACCTGATCGAACTTGTAATCTCTTGGAAGATAGATCACAAGTGTTCCCTTTGCGTTTCTCACATTTTTGAAACTGAAACTGCTGCGCATTTTCGTTGTTATTTCCAGAGTTTTTCCGTCATGGGACAACGTTTTCTGCACTGCGTTTTCCGTTTTCATTCCGGAATCATCCACATGGATCTTGTCATCTGTCCCCGTCTTGATCCGCACCTCACTTGCACCGATATCAAGCTTCAGATTCTCCACACCGGAAAATGCCTCTTCCGATACAACATTTTCTGTATCATCCAGCTCATCATCATCCCAATCGTCATCGAAAGAAACATAATTCTTTCTCATAATACCAATTCCATTCGGATATGCTTTTTCAAACTGTGAAAATGTGACTCCAAGACATAATGCAATGATACAAAATACAACTCCTGCCCCTGTCAGGCTTATAATAACTGTCCAGAAAATCTTCCATCCTTTTTTCATCTGCATTCACCTCTCTTTTTCTGAAATGGTCTGCGACAAAGATTTACAAGCCCACGGAACATCATTGGAATCAGTTTGATACATCCCCATCCGATCAATACTGTAAATACTGCCCCAAGTGCCAGCAGCAGGCAGCCGACACCAAGCATTCCGATTCCAAGAACCGGGGAATAAAACAGCTGACCAAATCCCCAACAGAATCCCTACGGCTGCGGTTGCAACTGCTGCCACCCAGATCGCTATTGCTGATATTGCAAGTACGACCAGAACTCCAAATGCCGCCAAAAGAAGACCAAGTGCTGTCGGAACTACAATTGGAAGCCCAATCACAAGGATACAGATGATCAGAATGATCTTGCCGGCACTGGATTTCTTCCGTGGCATTTCTGTCGTCTGACCCGCACCATATCCCTGATTTCCCGCATATGTATATCCCTGATTAGAATTAGCTGTATAAGAATACTGTCTTTCCGAAAATGGATTCCTGTCATTCTGTGACTGGCTTTCTCCATATGTCTCCGAATAGCTGTCTTTATAATAGTCATCTCTTCCTGCCGGGTACTCACTGCTGTCAAAACGCCTGTCCTGATATCCTCGCTCTCCGTACTCTCCATAACTTTCCGCATCATCGGTATTACCATTTATCCCGGCACGGATCGTTTCGGCAAGCTTTGCAGGACTTCCCAGCTCTTCGATTACTTTTTCTTCATTCTCGCTTCCGGCGTCATCAAAATAATCATTGTAATACTGCATTGCTTCTTCTCTTTCTTCTTTCGAAATTCCATGAAGCAGTGCATCTAATTCCCTCATATACTCTGTACGGTTCATTCGGCTGCACCTCCCTCGAACATCTCTGTAATCTTCCTTGTGTAGTTCTTCCATTCGACTTTATACAAATTAAGCTGTGCCATTCCTTTTTCTGTAACTTTATAGTATCTGCGGTTTCTTCCGTCAAACTGCATATCGTAGACTTCCAGGCATTCATCTTTCTGAAGTCTTCTGAGTACCGGGTACATCGTTGATTCCGATACATCCAGAACTCTCCGGACATCCTGTGTGATCTTATATCCATAGGTTCCTTCCTGTTCCCGTGATACAACGGCAAGCACGATTGCATCAAGGAGGGCAGCTCCGGTGTTAAATACCATATGATTCACATCCTTTTATTGTTTGTTATATTGTTTTGTTAAGCATATTATACGTTATATAATATAGTGAGTCAATATAATATTGTATAAGACTTTCTGAAGATTTCCTAAAGAAATGGGTGGGGGACGGATGGGTGGGAGGGAGGTTGTGACAGCTTGCGGATAGAAATAAAGTCCCCCTCTTCCCACGGGGCGAAGGCATTCCGATGAGCCTCTGAATGCGAACATTGTGTCAGCAATGGCTTCCACAATGTTTGAGTCTCATCTCCATTGCCCCTCAAGGGAAGTGGTGGACTTTATTTCTATCTGCAAGCCGCTCAAGGTTATCGAATGACCAACCATCCGCTTGGGCGGGCTGCCAGGGCTGATGCTGGGGCGAAATTTGAAGGATTGTGAAAAGGGGACACACAGCGCCTGTAAGGCGACTGTGCTGGGGGATCAAATATTTTAAATATGGGGGTAAAGAAAATATGTAATTACTATTTGAATGATTAGAATAATAGGGATTCCTAATTTGAATTTCAGGTGGCGGGTTTTGTGGTGGTAGTGTTTCATGGCGAGGAGGGCCAGGAGGATGAGGGTGCGTTCGGGGATTCGCCATTTGTTTTGGCGGGCTTTGGTTTTATCGGCGGCGTAGGTGAAGTAGGTGATGATGTTGATCAATAGCAGGTATACAAGGAGTATTATTTTAATCATTTTTGTAGTCCTCCAGGTGGATTTCTTTGCGAAGGGTGAAGGAGTAGATGATCTGTTCTTTTACTTTTTTCCGAATGATCTGTTCAAGGGCTTTGGTGTAAAGGCGGAGCTGTTCCCGGTAGCGGTCTTTTAGTTCGGCTTCGGTTTGTACACGGTCGGTTTTATAATCGAGTACGATGATTTCTCCGTCTTCTTCAAAGTAAGCATCAATAATTCCCTGGATCAGTACCATTTCACCCTTTTTCTGATCCGGATAAAATTCTTTTGCATCTACACCGAGAACAAACGGCTGCTCGCGGTAAAGTGTTTTTGCCCTGGCTGCATTTTGCATTCTTTTTCCCACATTCGTATTAAGAAACTCCATAATTTCTTTTTTTTGAATACACCCGGCTGTTCCCGCATCCAGGTATCCTTCGTTTTTCAGATTCTCTATGTTTTCCCGCAGTAAATCCATCGTATATATTTTCGAAAAATCGAGAAGCTCCATTACTTTATGATAAGCTGTTCCTTTTGTTGCTCCTTTTACCTCTTCTTCCTCTTTCATAAAATTCGGAAGGATTGGAACAATCTCCTCTTCCGGAATCAGTATTTCTCCATCTTCTTCTTCCGAAGCTGCCGCATATTTTTTCAGCTCTGACACGGTGTACTTCATTTTCAGCTGATCTTCACCCTGATACGGATATCTGTAGGAAAATGCTTCCTCGATTTTTGCCCGAAAACGTTCATCTGTCACAGACATCGGATGTTCTTCTGCTTCTATTTTTTCAAGGAACACCTCTTTTTCCAGATAATCTGCTGCTTCCTTATCCACTTCACCTTCTACAAGCGTATCAACACCAATCACTTTTAATTCGATTGGAACTTCTTCTGTTTTACGCACTGCCGCCGGAAGGATCCAGTCATAATAAGACGTTGCACGTGCAAGTTTTGTAAAGTCCAGTGTTTCTTTCTGACTATTTTCCTGTTCCAGCTGACAGGCTTCCAGTTTGTCTGCCGCATGTGGAACCGTTCCGGTAAGAATCAGCTTTTCCTTTGCACGTGTAAGTGCTACATAAAGCACACGAAGCTCCTCACCAAGATTTTCCAGACCGATTTCATTTTGAATAACTTTCTTTAATAGTGTCGGAGATTTGGTTCGCCGCTCCAGATCGATCGCATCGATTCCAAACCCCAGATCCGGATGGATCACAACGCTTGCCGTGGTATCCTGAATGTTGAACCTCTTTCCCATTCCGGTCACAATCACAACCGGGAATTCCAATCCTTTACTCTTATGGATACTCATCAGACGAACTGCATCCGTCTGCTCATCGTAAAGCCCGGCTTCCCCAAAGTCTACATTATATTTCTTGAGCTGATCAATATAACGGACAAAATGATACAGTCCCTTATAACTGGTTGCCTCAAATGCCTTTGCCCTGGTGATCAGCATATCAAGATTCGCGCGCCTTCCTTTTCCTCCTGGCATTGCCGCGATATAATCCCGGTATCCTGTCTTTTTCATGATCTCCCACAGGAGATCATGGATTGCCGTGTACGGTATCCTCTCCCGGAAATAAAAGAGCCATCCAAATACATCGCGCACTTTTTTCAGAATGCCCGCCGGAAGATCTGTCTTTTTTTCCGGATCCGCTGTTTCCAGCACATTCTGATAAAATGGTACTTCTGCATTCAATTCTCTGATCTGTGCCAGTTCTTCATTTGTCATTCTTCCAAACGGGGATTTCAGCACTGCAACGAGTGGAATGTCCTGACGAAAATTGTCAAGTACACGCAGATAGTCCATCATCCATCCAATTTCCAGAGTTTCAAAATACCCATCTGCCGATTCAGCCAGAACCGGTATTCCCTCATCCTGCAAAATTCGTGTAACAGTATCGGTCCACCCTGCAGGGCTTCTTGTCAGGATTACAATATCCTGATAGCGTATCGGTCGCAACATTCCCGTTTCTTTATCTACAATCTGCTGATTTTCCATCAGCTCTCCGATTCTTTGTGCGATCAGACGGACTTCCAGCTCTTTTGCCGTCTGGCTTCCGCTTCGCACAGAAAGCCCGGTATCCTCTTCCTCACTTTTTGTATCCAGAAGAAGGATTTCTGTCTCATTCTTTTCGGATTCCGGGTAAGAAGCTCCCACATAAAGTGCAGCATTCTCATCGTATGTGATCCTTCCAAGCTCTTCGGTCATGATCTGTCGGAAAATGAAGTTTACCGCATCCAGCACTTCTGCCCGGCTTCGGAAATTTTTGTGCAGATCGATTCGCCTGTTTCCTCCGTACGTCAGACTGTAGGTATTGAATTTTTCCATGAAAAGCTCCGGCCTTGACAAGCGGAAACGGTAAATACTCTGCTTCACATCTCCTACCATGAAGAGATTATTTTCCCCTCTGCTGATCCGGGACACACTGGTCAGGATCGCCTCCTGGATCAGGTTACTGTCCTGATATTCATCGATCATTACTTCCTCAAATGTATTCTGATACTCCTTGGCCACCTCAGAAGGCACTCTTTTTCCGTTTTCTTTTCTTGTCAGGATCTGCAAGGCAAACTGTTCCATATCCCGGAAATCGATCAGATTTTTTTCTGCCTTCTTAGCTGCAAGTACCCTCTGGTATTCTTTTACCAGACTGACCAGCTCATGCATCACCGGAATGCAGATTTTCCGGTCTGCTTCCATCTCAGATGGCGGCTGGAAAAAATAATTGTTTCGAATGTCATCGATAAGTTTCTTCCAGGTATCCCGATAGGCTCTTACCTGCTCTCTTTTTGTCGGATCTACTGCGTCATCTTTCTTTCTGGACAGAGTTTTCCATGCCGGCTTTTCTTTCAGTGCCTCATACATTTCTTCATAGCTCTTTGCCGCAAAAAGCTTTCTCAGAACTTTCTGATCCGCTTCCAGCATTTCTCCATACATATACGGTCCGTCCGGTTCCATGCAGATCTGGTCCGCTTTTTCCATCAGCATCTGCATATCCGCAACTGTTCTCCGGATATACTCCATCACCTTTTCAATATAAATGGCTTTTTCCCCGCTCTCTTCGTACATCCTTGCACAGTCATCCAGCCACTCCTCCGGATCCGGATAACTTCCGGCAAATTCATACAGTCTGCTGATGATTTCTTCCACCTGCAGATCTTCCCTTCCGGTTGCAAAAGTCTCCACAAAACGCAGGAAATCCTCGTTTCCTTCTTCATATTTTGCTTCCAGAAGCTCTTTCATCACGTCCTGCTTCAAAAGCTTTAATTCTCCTTCTTCCGCAATACGGAATCCAGGATCCAGATCGATCGTGTGAAAATACTCCCGGATCACAGACAGGCAGAAGCTGTGGATCGTTGTAATCTTTGCTGTATGGATCAGGGCAGACTGCCGCTTCAGATGTTCACTTGACGGATCCTCCTCCAGCTCCTTCTCAATCGCAGCACCGATCCTTTCTTTCATCTCAGCAGCCGCCGCCTCAGTGTAGGTCACGATCAGCATATGGTCGACATCCACCGGATTTGCATCCCTTGTCAGCCTCGCAATAATCCGCTCCACCAGAACAGCAGTTTTCCCGGAGCCAGCGGCTGCTGACACCAGAATATTATGATCGCGCAGGTCGATCACCTGCTGCTGTTCTTCGGTCCATTTTACTCCCATGTCTGCTTCTCCTCTTCCAGCTTCGCCATAATTTTCTCCATTACAATTTCCTTCGGAAGCTTCTCAAGCTTCCGGTATTCATATCCTTCGATCTGCTCATCAAATCCGCAGATATCCCGGTATGGGCAATACGTACAGCCATTTTGTGTACCCATCTCATACGGCAGTGCCTCCGCCTTTCCGCGGTACATTGCTCCCTGAAGATCAGTCCGTCTTTTCTGTGCATAAGTCAGCACTGCATCAAACTCTTCCGGCAGGAGCATTTTGGATGCTTTGGAATAGCCGCTTTTCGTCTTTCCTGCCGGAATCACAAGCGAATTCCCCGAAAAATCCGCATCCAGTCTCTGAATCACGGCATCCTCCTGACGGATGATTCCATCCAGCCGAAGCTCCTTTAAAATTGCCTCTTCCAGTTTTTCTTCATCCAGCTCTTTCCCGACGATCGGATCCTTCATCCGATAGTAGAAAATGCCTGCCGGCACAATCTTTTTACCCGGATGTTTTCTTTCCTCCAGCCGGACTGCTTCTTCCATATACACCACCAGCTGCATCTGCAGACCATGATAAAAAGCTGCCATATCAAAACTCTTTGCCCCGGTTTTATAATCCAGGATCTTCACATAGACCTGATCTTCCGTCTCACATGTATCGATCCTGTCAATCTTTCCGCTTCCAAAGCTTACCTCATAGCCCTCCGGTTTAAAGCTTCCCTTCCGAAGCTGCTTTGTCATCGCCCAGACCGTCCGGTTCATCATACGTTTCATACGTGGCACGATATACGCGTTCCGCGCACTGCTGTAGATTACGGTATTGCTGTAATCTACGATACTCTCATCCACGCTTTCCGACGCAAACTGTTCCTGCTGCTCCTTTGTAACCTCAGTCCATTCCAGGCCTTCCCGTTCTACCCGTCGGGCATATTTTTCCAGTGCTTTATGAAAAATATTTCCAAAATCAAGAGCAGCAAATTCATAGACCTCTCTCTCCTTAAGGCGAAGTCCATAGGTCAGAAAATGCGCACAGGCACAGGCAGCAAATTTCTCCAGTCTTGAAATGCTTGGTGCCCAGTCTCCATAAAGCTTCCGTGCGGTCTGCAAAGTCAGATTGTCCTCCGGCCTGCGGTATCTGTTGATCCTTGCCAGATCGTGCACCTTTTCGTTCCAGTCCTCCTGCGCACAATACCAACGGTACAGCTCCTGCCAGCTGCCTTCCTCCATCTTTTTCGGGTTCTGTAATCCTTCGATCAATGACCCGATCCCGGTCTGTGGAAGCATTTCTTTTGTCTCCATCCCATACTGATCCATATTAAATACAGAAAGCTTTGTATACATCCGCTTCAGATCCCCGATCAGATATGCCGCCCTCCTGCTCTTTCCATCGGCCGATACTTTACTGTAGGTCAGCATCAATTCTTCCGTCGGCTTTGTCATGTGCAGATACAGATAAAATTTCTGGATGTAACTTTTTTCTCTTGTTCCCGGTGCAAGCGCAATTCCTCTTTCTTCAAAACGCTCCCGGTCTCTGTCTGAAATCAGTCCACCTGCGGATGCATTTCCCGGAATCAGAGAATCATTGACTCCCAGAAGGATCAGCGCCCGGATATCTTTCAGTCTCGTTCGCTCAATATCTCCTGCCATCACTTCATCCAGACTTGGCGGAATTACACCGATCCTTGCCTCTTCCATTCCGGCATCCAGAAGCTCCCTGTACTCTTTGAGCGCAATCCGCTCATCTCCAAGAAGACTTACAAACTTGTCAAACAGCTCCATCACCACACGATAGATCTGTGCATATTCTTTTGCAAGTGCAAGCTCTCCTGCTTCTGTAAATTGATTCTCCAATACTTTTACCTGCTTCTGGATTTCTTCTTTTTCCAGAAATTCACAGATTGCAAGCGTCACATCCCGCACTGTCTTCTGACGCTGCTTTAAGACAAACACCAGATCTTCTGTTTTTTCCACAAAGCATACCCGGAGATGATTCAGTACCTCCAACTCTTCCTCTGTCGTATCCTTCGCTCTGCGGATCCATTTTTCCTGCCATTTTTTGTAACCACGGATGCCAAGCGCAAGTACATAATTTTCCAGAAGATCCAATTCCTCACCGGTAAATCCGACCAGATCCGTTCTTAAGAAACGGAACACACTTTCTGCAGAAAAATTCTGTTCTGCCATCGCAAGAAGACTCCGGATATACTCCACAAAAGAATTTAAAAGTACATTCCGCTTATAATCCATGAAAACCGGAATCTCATACTCCCGGAAAATCTTCTCGATCTCATCCGCATAGAGATTCATGTCACTTGCGATCACCGCGATCTCCCGGTAACGATATTCTTTCTTGCGAATTAAAAAACGTATCCTCTGGGCAGCGCATTCTACTTCCATCCTAGGATTTGCCGCTGCATAAACCCGCACATTTGACTGCTTTTCCCTGTAAGTCCTGCCACTGTAACGGAACAGTTCCTTCTCCAGAAATGCAAGTGCCGGCGCATTTTTAAAACGCCAGACCGGCTCCTGGTACAGACAGACCGGCTCTTCGACCAGCACCTTTTCCTCCCCTGCAATCTTCACAAGAGACGTCACCATCTGCTTACTCAGCGCAAACAGCTGATACTTGTCTTTCATCACGTAAGGATCTTCCCTCTTATCCATCGTGACAGTAATCATCACCTTCTGACAATGATGCAGCATTTCCCCCAGCACCTTGTTCTGAAGCGGCGTAAATCCGGTAAACCCATCCAGTACGATCACACTGTCCTTCAGCATTCTCGATTTGTCCATCACATTGCAGAGAATGTCCAGAATTTCTTCTTTTGTAATATATTTATCTGCAAGATATTCTTCAAATGCCTGATACATCACCTGGATATCCTTCAATTTCCAGGCAAGATACGAAGACTCATCTGCCTCCGTGATCATATCATCCATGCCATCCGGGGAAATGTTGTACTGCGTCAGCTCGGAAATAACGGATTTCACCTCACTGATGTAACCTGGCTTTTTGATATTTCCTTTTAAAACCTTTAGCGAATCTTCTTTTTTCCCCGCGAGTCGCCTGAGGATCAGATTCTTTCCTTCATCATCCAGAATCTCCCTGCTTCCATTCCCTGTTTCTTCCAGAACACGAAAAGCAAGACGTGCAAAACTCAGCACGTCTATGTTCATAATTCCATGTCTCGGATGCCGCAGGACCAGTTCCTTCTGCGTCTGCATCGTGAACTGTTCCGGCACCAGAATAATATAATTAATATCAGGATGTTTCATTGATTCCCGAATGATATGTTCATATAGATAATGTGACTTGCCCGAACCCGGATTTCCAAAAATAAACTGTAAAGCCATCTGTTATACCCTCCCGTCAAGCTCTTTCGGCACGTATGCAGATACATGGATTCCATCTTCTTTGTATTCTTCCTCCAGCAGTTCTCCATACTTCCGGATGAGCTGGATTTTCCCGGATTCCTGATAGGAATAAACTCGTTCGATATAAATTTTCTGCTCCCGCAGGATCTCTTCTATTGCCTGAAGAAGCGCCTCCAGACCTTCTCCGGTCTTTGCAGACACCTGTACGATCCGGTCTGCCTTAAAGTCACGTACCGTCAGGCTTTCCCCGATCCTGTCCATCTTGTTAAATGCCGTGACCACCGGTTTGTCCATTGCCTCCAGACGCTGCAGTGTCTCATACACCACATACATCTGCTCATCCATCTGTGGATTGGATGCATCGACTACATGCAGGATCAGATCCGCATACTTCGCTTCTTCCAGCGTACTTTTAAATGCATCAATCAGATGATGAGGCAGCTTCCGGATAAAGCCTACCGTATCTGTCAGAAGAATCTCCTGCCCACTTGGCAGCTTCCGGCTTCTTGTCGTCGGATCAAGAGTTGCAAAAAGCTGATCCTCCTGCAGCACACCGGCTCCGGTCAGTGTGTTGAGAAGCGTGGACTTTCCGGCATTGGTATAACCGACAATTGCCACGACCGGGATCCGGTTCTTCGTCCGCTGTTCGCGTGTCAGTTCCCGGTGTCTCTTCACCTCCCTGAGTTCACGGTTCAGCTGTGCGATCCGGTTCTTGATGAGTCTCCGGTCCATCTCCAGCTTCTTTTCTCCCGGTCCTCTGGTTCCGATTCCACCTCCCAGACGTGACATCGCCCTTCCTGCCCCAGTAAGCTGTGACTGCCGGTACTTAAGCTGTGCCAGTTCTACCTGGATCTTTCCTTCACTTGTAGAAGCCCGTCCTGCAAAAATATCCAGAATGACCATCGTCCGGTCCATTACCTTCACATCCAGAATATCCGTCAGATTGTTCATCTGTGCCGGAGACAGCTCATCATCACAGACGATCCCGGTTGCGTCAAGCTCCCACAAAAGCTCCCGGATTTCCTCAATCTTGCCTTTTCCGACATAAGTTCCCGGATGGACAAGCTCTCTTTTCTGGATTACCCGTCCGACCGCTTCCGCACCTGCGGTCTTCACCAGATCCTTTAACTCATCCAGAGAATCTTCCGTGTCATCGTTCTCCCTTGTACTGACACCGACCAGAATTACCCTTTCCTTTTCTTCTTTTATTTCATAAAGTGCCATATTATTCTCCCCTGCCAGATTTCTTTCCGTCCCGGATCAGATCTGCTCATCCGATCCGCTCTACTGCTGATCTCCTTCCGAAATCTGTGTATTTAAAAATTCCTGCTCTTTCAGCGCTTTTTTGTCATCTGGATTTGCTTTCAGATAACTGTCCAGCTTCTCTTTTGCAGACTGGTAATCCCCTGCTTTTTCATAGGCAACTACCAGATTATATGCCATTTCTTTTAGCAGCTCTTTTCCTGCGCCTGAAAGCTCCTGCCCATTTTCGAAATAATACACTGCCTTTTCCGGTTTATCCAGTTCCAGATCGCAGATTCCCAGAATATTATAAAGAGTTGCTGTCTCTTCCGTTCCATTCTTCAATGCTTTTTCCAACGCCTTCTCTGCCTTTTCATACTTTTTCTGTTCCCAGTAGCAGAGTCCGAGTCCGCGATAAGCCTCTCCCAGATTCTTCTTTTTGTCTACCGCATCCTGGAATTCCACCTCTGCATTTTTATAGTCTTTTTCTTCCAGATACTTCGTTCCTTTTTTTACAGAACCAGCACATCCCGTTACTGTCATACAAAGTGCTACAAGGATCCCTATGATTACCTTTTTCTTTCTTCCTGCTGTCACTGTTATCGTTTCCTTCCTTCGATATTGATATATCATCTGTTATTCCAGAATATGCTCCATTCCCTGGTTCATGATGGTCTGGATATGATCATCAGCAAGGGAATAGAACACCGTTTTTCCTTCCCGTCTGTTCTTCACAAGCTTCATCTGCTTGAGCATCCGGAGCTGATGGGAAATCGCGGACTGCGTCATTCCAAGAACTTCCGCCAGATCACAAACACACATCTCAGACTGAAAAAGAACACATAAAATCCGGATCCGCGTGGTATCTGCAAATACCTTGAAAAAATCAGCAAGATCCTTCAAAACCTCTTCATCCGGTATATGCCCCTCTGCCTTATGTACAAGTTCTTCGTGTATACAAAATGTATCACAACATTCTACTTCTATCTTTTTCATAGTTACCCCTTTCATATTAACAAGTATTCATATATCTATTATGCCAAATGATCTCTTTACGGTCAACTGTTTCCATTGATTCCGGCATGCAAAGTAAAAAAGAAGTTACTGTTCACTCCCCAATGTCATTTAGTTAAGTTACAGGGTTAGCCCCTAATTGTGGGTCTAACCCA
>ERZ809296.2116-NODE-2116-length-20175-cov-6.105815_pt1 | contig 20175 bp, 16 predicted proteins | sample MGYA00520511_ERZ809296 | MGnify/ENA primary metagenome ERZ809296 (study PRJEB31576, sample SAMEA3212662) | Homo sapiens | biome: human-gut; feature: human gut; material: fecal | place: Sweden | collected 2012 ... | reverse complement strand
AGCTGTCGGCGACGACGGCGACGAGGTCGTCAGCGCGGCCGTGGCCGCCGAGAGCAAGAGCCTCCTGACCGTCACGGAGAACGGCTACGGCAAGCGCACGGCCGTCGAGGCCTACCTGCGCGGCGAGGACCGCCAGCCGCAGACGCGCGGCGGCAAGGGCCTGCGCAATTACCGCCTGACTGGAAAGACTGGCCTTGTCGCAGGCGCGGCCATCGTCGATGATACGAACGACGTCATGCTCATTGAGTCCGGCGGCGTCGTGCTGCGTACCCCGGCCGCCAGCATCAACCTCTACGGCCGCGATACCCAGGGCGTCATCCTCATGCGCATCGAAGAGGGCAACCGCGTCATCGGCGTCGAGGCGATTTCCGCCACGGACGAATAATATTGAGAGCTGCGATGGTGCGGTTGTTGGGGCCGGGCCGTCCCCTCCCGGCGACGCACCATCGACCTGTACAATGTAACGTTAAAACGGTACCAACTGCCGATTTGACCCCGTCCATTGCCGCTTCGCGGACGGGCGGGGCATGCCCCGCCCCTACAACGCTCCGACGAAACTGTCCCCATTCCCAAAATACACACAAAGGAGATCACACCATGTTCTGTACGAAATGCGGAAACAAGATCCGGGATGACGCGAAATTCTGCACGTTCTGCGGTGAGCCGGTGCGCCGTCCGAACCCGTCCGCCGAGCCGCAAACGCCCGGCTCAGTCCCGAATGCCGGGGAAATGCCTCCCGTCGAGCCGTCCGTTCCCGGCGTAACCCCACCTGTGGCCCCCGTTCTCCCTGAGGAGCCCGTTCTCCCCGAGGAGCCCGTCGTCCCTGACGAGCCTGTCATCCCGGAGGAGCCCGTCGTCCCCGAGGAGCCCGTTCTCCCCGAGGAGCCCGTCGTCCCCGAGGAGCCCGCCGTCCCCGAGGAGCCTGTCGTCCCCGAGGAGCCCGTCGTCCCCGAAGAGCCCGTCGTCCCCGAGGAGCCCGTCGTCCCCGAAGAGCCCGTCGTCCCCGAGGAGCCCGTCGTCCCCGAGGAGCCCGTTCTCCCCGAGGAGCCCGCCTTCTCCGACATGCCCCCCATTCCCCCGGAGCCGCCCGTCTCCGACATGCCTCCCATCCCGGAAGCTGCCCCGCGCAAGCGCCGCAATACCGGTATGCTTGTCTCCCTCATCGCGCTGGGCGTCGTGGTCGTCGGCGCGGCCGTCGGCGGCTTCCTGCTGTGGCACGGCATGAACGCCAAGCTCGAGCGCGAGCGCTCCGACCATGCGCTGGAGCAGAGTCAGGCCGAGGCCCAGCTGAGCGACCTGCAGGACGCCCTCGACCAGTCCAACGAAAACTATGACGCCCTGTATAACGACTACTATGACCTCGTGCAGGAATACTCCCTCCTGCAGCAGCAGAACGAGAACGTCTCCGACCTGCAGGCCCAGTACGATGCCCTGTCCGACGCCTATGACGAGCTGTCCAAAAATTACAACGAATTTGCCGATATGGCAGAGTTCTACAACAGCAATGCCTGCGTCGCCAGCGACAACAACGACTATTACCACACCTACGCCTGCGAGGACTGGGACCGTCAGGCCTTCTACATCTTCAACACGGCCTATGCCGAAAACGAGCTGGGACTCAAGCCCTGCCCGAAGTGCCGCTGAGGCACGGGAAAGGATCATCCATGGAATCGAGATTTTCTGTAGACACGACCATTGACGCCGATATCCAGTATGAGGCGTCCAAGAGCCTTATGCCACGCTATGTGCAGCTGCTGACGTGGGTCTGCTTCGGCCTGTCCGTCGTGCTGCTGGGCATCATGGTCTGGCAGTACGTTATGACGAAGAACACCATGCATCTCGTGCTGGCCCTTCTGCTCGTGCTCGTGGTGGGCTATGCCCTGTTCAACCAGCTCCGCGGCCCGCGCACGGCTCTGCGCCGTTGGCAGCAGAACATCCAGTCGAAGTACGGCTCAAACGCCCTGCACCTCCACACGGATTTTTATGACCTCACCCTCGCCCAGACCCTGCAGGAGAACGGCGAGGTCCTCGATGCCGGGTATTCCACCATCACGGAGCTGCGCGAGACGGAGCATCTGTTCCTCCTGCACTGCGGCCGCCAGCAGTGGTACTTTGTGAATAAGGCCGGTTTTACGAAGGGCACGCCGGACGAATTCCGCGCGTTCATCTCCGAAAGGATCGGGGGCTGATCATGCGCAGCAATTCCGGCAAGCCGCTGGGCATTTACGTCCACATCCCCTTCTGCAAGAGCAAGTGCGAATACTGCGACTTCTACTCCCTCGGCGGCAGCCGCGACCGCCGCACGACGGACCAGTACCTGCAGGCGCTGGCCGACCACATCCGCGAAACGGGCCGCCTCGCGCCGGACTACACGGTCGACACCGTCTACTTCGGCGGCGGCACGCCGAGCTTCTTCGGCGCGGAGAATCTGGAAAAAATTCTCGACGAGCTGCAGAAGCGCTTCCATTTCGGCGCGGACCCCGAGATCACGCTCGAGGCCAACCCCGACAGCGTCACGCCGCAGGGGCTCAAGCGGCTGGTCCGCGCGGGCTTCAACCGCATCTCCATCGGCGTGCAGTCCGATCAGGACGACATGCTCAAGCGCCTCGGCCGTCCGCATACCTACGAGCAGGCGCGCATGGCCGTCGTCCGCGCGCGCGAGGCGGGCTTTGCCAACCTCTCGCTCGACCTGATGTTCGGCCTGCCGAACCAGACGCTCACCGGCTGGCGCGACACGCTCGAGAACGTCCTGCGCCTCAAGCCGGAGCACATGTCCTGCTACGCCCTCAAGGTCGAGCCGAACACGCCTCTGTGGGAGTACCGCGACTGCGCCAACCTCCCGAATGACGACGTGCAGGCCGATATGTACCTTGCCGCCTCGGAGATCCTGCAGGACCACGGCTACGAGCACTACGAGATTTCCAATTTTGCCAAGCCCGGCTTCCGCTCCCGCCACAATCTGAAGTACTGGACGGGCGGCGAGTACCTCGGCTTCGGCCCCTGTGCCGCCTCGGACTTTGCGGGCAAGCGCTTCACCATCGAGCCGGACCTGCGTGCCTATGTCGAGGGCATCGCCCACCACGGCTCCGTCCTCTCGGAGTGCGAGACCATCCCCCCGCGCGAGCGCGCCGGGGAGTACGTCATGCTCCGCTCGCGCATCGTCTCCGGGCTGGACGCGCAGGAGTACGAGCGTAGCTACCTGCTGCCCTTTGCGCCGCTGCAGCAGCTGCTCGAGCGCTTTGCCGGGCACGGCCTCGCCGCGCAGAGCGGCTCCCGCTGGTACCTGACCCCGCGCGGCTGGCTCGTCTCGAACCGCATCATCCTTGCGCTGCAGGATGCACAGGAAAAATCCACCCCACTGGCCAAGAAGCGGTAATGCGTTGTAGGGGCCGCGCTGTCCCCTCCCGGCTGCGCACTTCCGACCCGTACCGGCTATCGTTAAAACGGTAAAGTCTCCCGACTTGTCATTGCGAGGGCGCTTTGCGCCCGTGGCAATCTCGCAGAACCGGGGTGGATAACAGGACACTTCCGGCGAAAACGTAACTGCCTTCCCGAGATTGCCACGTCGGCCTGCGGCCTCCTCGCAATGACAAATCGGAGGCGTTTCCCATTTTAACGGCGGCCGGTACGGAGTCGACACTGCCTTCCCGAGATTGCCACGTCGGCCTGCGGCCTCCTCGCAATGACAAATCGGAGGCTGTTGCCATTTTGACGGCGGTTTGTACGGACTGCAAGTGCGTCGCCGGGAGCGGCATGCCGCTCCCCTACATTGGCCGGTACCGTTTTAACGGTGGCCGGTACAAATCGGCAGTGCCGGGCCGGGCTGTCCCCTCCCCAACATTCGCTCCATCTCCATCGGCTAATCTCGCTGAATTCAGTGGTGTTTTTCGAACAAAATGCAGTGATTTTCCCCACTTGATTTCTCTTTCACCTGTGTTATAATGTTAACGGTAAAACTCTGCGGCGGCGCATTTTCGGGAAGAAAACACCGTGCCCCGCAACGATAGCGGCATGCGGCCCTTCCACTGCCCGCACTGCCGAAAATACAAAAAAGGAGTGTTTTCACAATGGCTCTCGTTACCAGTACCGAGATGTTCAAGAAGGCCTATGCCGGCGGCTATGCCATCGGCGCCTTCAACGTCAACAACATGGAGATCGTGCAGGGCATCACCGAGGCCTGCGGCGAGCTGAAGGCCCCCGTCATCCTGCAGGTTTCCAAGGGCGCGCGCGCCTATGCCAACCACACCTATCTGGTGAAGCTGGTCGAGGCTGCCGTCATCGAGAACCCGGATATCCCCATCGTCCTGCATCTGGATCACGGCCCCGACTTCGAGACCTGCAAGAGCTGCATCGACGGCGGCTTCACCTCCGTCATGATCGACGGCTCCTCCCACAGCTTCGAGGACAACATCGCCCTGACCCGCAAGGTCGTCGAGTATGCCCATGACCACGGCGTCGTCGTCGAAGGCGAGCTCGGTACCCTGGCCGGCATCGAGGACGAAGTCAGCCACGCAGTCGGCTCCTACACCCGTCCGGAAGAGGTCGAGAAATTCGTCACCAAGACCGGCGTCGACTCTCTGGCCATCGCCATCGGCACCAGCCACGGCGCTTATAAGTTCAAGCCGGAGCAGTGCACCCGCAATGCCGACGGCATTCTCGTGCCGCCTCCCCTCCGCTTCGACATCCTCGAAGAGGTCTCCCGCCGTCTGCCGGGCTTCCCGATCGTCCTGCACGGCTCTTCCTCCGTGCCCCAGGAGTATGTGAAGATGATCAACGAGAACGGCGGCAACATGCCCAACGCCATCGGCGTGCCGGAAGAGGAGCTGCGCCATGCCGCTCAGCTGTCCGTCTGCAAGATCAACATCGATTCCGACCTGCGTCTGGCCATGACCGGCACGATCCGCGCCTACTTCAACGAGCATCCGGATCACTTCGACCCGCGCCAGTACCTCAAGCCCGCCCGCGCCAACATCAAGGCCCTCGTCGAGCATAAGCTCAAGGACGTCCTCGGCTGCGCCGGTAAGGCCTGATCGAACCCAAAAAATCTCCGGGACTGCAAATCGCAGCCCCGGATTTTTGGCTCTATGTTCAATAGTTGGGGTAGAGGCAAAAAACAAATAATTGCAAGTCGTGTCGGAGATTGCTCTCCGGCACGATTCTTATGTACGGCAGAAGAGGATTCTATTTCTGATACTGATTTCTGATTAAAACATTTAATCAGAAATCCCGTGTGCTACGCACACTCGCATCGTGCTGACGCACGCTGCGCCGTCTCATGCAGAATCTGACGCGCTCTCGGCGCTATAAAAAGCTTTTAAAGCTTTTTATCAGATTCTAGTATGAAATTTCGGAAGTTACGCATTCCGAAGCGGGCCCGTTTGTGCCGCGGCAATGACAGAATTTTTCCGGTTCAGGAAATTATCCGTGGACCGGCTGTACGAGCTGCTCCTGCATGGCCTTCAGCGTCGCGATCTGTGCCGTCTCTTCAATCAGCTCGGCGGTGTGCTCCGCTTCCAGAACATCCTTGCCCAGAGCGACAATGCCGTGCCCGCGCAGAATAAAGGCACGCAGCTTCGGATTGGCCCGGAAAGCAGCCTCGAGCAGAGGCGCGTCGATCGGGCGCACGTTGGCGCTCGGAATGTCGAATACGGGAATGTCATATCCGATCTTCAGCTGCACATGGAGCGTCGTCATCGGAAGAACGTCGTGCGAATAGGCCCAGGCCACGGACCACGGGCTGTGGCAATGCATTACGCCGCCGCATTCCGGCCAGAGCTTATACATCAGGCCGTGCAGAACGACCTCTCTTGTGGGCTTGCCGGACGGGGAAAGAACGCTGCCGTCCAGATCCGTCTCTACGAAGCCGGTGCCGTCTGCCAGACAGTCGGCAAAGGAGCCGCCGCTGGATTTTACGATCATGCCGAAGTCCGCTCTTGCGGAGAGATTGCCGCCGTTTCCCGTCTGGATCCCGCGTGTATAGGCACGGTGAGCAGCCTCTTCCAGCATCTCATAGGTATTCATCAAAAAGTTCCTTTCATGTAGCGATTTAATACCTGCACGATCAGATCGATACAGGCTGGATCATTGATATGAGCCGGTGTCGTGATACATTCGACCGTCTCCGCTGCGGTATTCCGGACGCCCTTCTCGAATCCTGCATTGGCCTGCGCGTCATACAGGACGTGCCCCACGCGATTTTGCATACTGTAGCCGCCCTGCGGAATGATGATCGCATTTTTCCCGCGGCACAGGTTGTGCTTCTCTGCAATCAGCTTTCCTGCCGCATACATTTCTGCCTCGGTCGTGCGCAGATGGGTGTGGAAGGGTGTGTGGGCATAGTGCGCGCGGCTCTGAAGCGCGGCGGGCAGATCCTTATACGGCCCCTTCAGCATGACATCGATGCAGCCGGGCAGCGAGATCAGGGGAATCTCACTGTTGTAAATGTGGGAAAAGCGCTCAGGGCCGCACTTCATCAGGCCGTCAAACAGGAAGCCGCCCCATTCATGGGTCGTGATATCCAGCACGGCCTGAATTTTCCCCTCCTGCGCGAGCTCGTCTACGACCTCGGAGCCGATTACATTGGTATGGCACACGATTGTCTCATACCCTTCCGCGTCGAGCTGCTGCTTGACCCCCATCACACAGGGCGTTGTAACGCCGGCCATCGTCAGGGCTACGACCGGCTTTCCCTTCGGCACCTGCACGGATGCCTGCGCCTGCGCCATGCCGACGACAGCGCCGCAGCCGGAGGCGAACACCGGGATGGTAATGGAATTCAGGCCGCAGATATCTGCAATGGAGGGAATCATCGCAATGTCGCGGTTTCCGACATAGTCGTCGAACTGCGCGCTTCCGCAGGCTACGGTAGATACCATGACCTTCGGAAAGCCGATCGGCAGGCCCTGCATGGCGGCCGTGGAGATTGCAGTGCCCTGTGCGCCGCCGACGGACAGAATGCCCTGAATCCGCCCTTCGTCATGCAGCCTGCGAAGCGTTTTCTGCAGACCTTCGCGCATCTTGTCCTGTGTTGCGGCCTTTCCCTGCTCCGCCAGATAGGCGCGGCAGTCGCTGACGCCTGCCTCTGCAAACACGGCATCCCGTGCAAGATCCGGCGTGATGGTCGGGGCGGCGCCCATACCGGAGTCGATCAGCAGTACGGAGCAGCCCATCTTCTCAATCGTCTGCTTTAAGAATGCGGCCTCTGCACCCTTGGTGTCCAGCGTCGCGATCACAGCAATCACTGCCATAATTCATGCCTTCTTTCCGGCCAAACGGCGCAGAGATCTGCGCCGTTTGACAAAGTATTGACCTTAGAGACCCAGAACCGGGGTTTCCTTGAAGCGCTCGATCAGCGTCGGTTCATGCGCAGGAAGCACCATCTTGATATCCGGGCAGCGGCGCTTGATTTCGCGCACGCTCTCCCACCACTCGACGATGTTGGCGAAGCGGGCGGTCGGCGTCAGGTCATAGTGGATCTGGGGAACCGGCTTCAGGTTGTCGAGCAGGAAAATCGCATCGCCGACGCAGTGATAGGTGCCGTCTTTGGTGTCGACCTCAACGGCCTGATGTCCGGGGGAATGACCCGGCGTCGGGTAGACGCGGACGCCCGGAACGATCTCGGCTTCGCCGTCAATCAGCTCGAACTTGACGCCGATAAACGGAGCCTCGATGCCGAGGTCCTTGTACTCATAGGACTTGTAGTACAGGGGGATGGGGTTCATGGCGAACTCATATTCCTTGCGCTGAGCATAGTACTTGGCGTTCTTGAAGTCCTTCATATAGAAGGTATGGTCCCAGTGCAGATGCGTGAAGATGATTTTCGTCACATCATCGGGATTGTAGCCCGCCTTCATCACCGCACGCGGCATGGCCTCGTCCGGAAGCTGGACAGAGCCGGGATGATGGTACGTGTTTGCACGGTCGGTGTCGGACATGCCGGTATCAATCAGGATCAGCTCGTCGCCGGTATTCAGCAGGTAGCAGAACACGGGCAGGGCCTTATCCTCGTTGCTCACGTTGGTGTAGTACTTGTGGGTTGAAGGATGGTAGTGGTAGGTCTTGGGATTCGACGTGCACATACCGGAATTCAGCGGGGTGATTGTAATGCTCATTTTGTTTTCTCCATTCAATATAGAAATTTAAATCAACTTGTTTTTCTCAGATCAGAGGACTGCGTTGTTCCGATCCTGCAGCAGCTCGATCCGTTCGCCGTCCGGGCCGCGCAGGAAGGCAACAAGCAGATCCATCGGGCCGACGTTTGGGACCCGGCGGATATCTGCCTCCTCAAAGGTAAGCTCCGGATCCTGCTCCAGACGCCGCCGCGCTTCGGCGACGTCGCTTACCATGAGAGAAAAGTGGGTGTTTGTGTTCAGGCATGCCGTCCGCAGACGTTCGGTGGGCCATTCGTCCACGGACAGCAGCTCAAGCACGATGTCCTTCAGCTTCAGCATGGCGACCCGCTCATGCGCCGCTTCCACATAGCCGGTGAGGCAAAGCCGGAAGCCAAAGCAGCGCTGATAAAATCGGATACTCCGTTCCATGTCACCCACAAACACGGCGACATGATGCTGGCGGAGGACAAGCTCCTCGATCATATTACTGATTACCTCTGTTCTTCTGGATATCCAGGAACACGGCCAGCATGATCACGACGCCGCTGACAATATCCTGCCAGTACATATTCACGCGCAGCAGATCCATGCCGTTGTTGATCACGCCGATGATGCAGGCGCCGACGATGGTATATAGCACGTTGCCCTTGCCGCCGGAAAGGCTCGTTCCGCCGATGACCGCAGCTGCGATGGCTTCCATCTGCAGGCCGTCGCCCAGGTTTGCAAGACCGGACTGCACGCGGGAGGTAAGCAGAATGCCGCCCACGCCGGACATCAGGCCGCAGAAGGAATAGGCAACGATCTTGGTAAAGACAGTGTTGATGCCGGCCATCTTGGCGGCGTTCTCATTGCCGCCGACCGAAATGATGTGGTAGCCCAGAGTCGTCTTGCGCATCAGGAACCAGCTGAGCAGGACCACGAGCAGCAGCACAAAAATCGGGGCAGGGATGCCAAGCAGCTTGCCGCCGCCGATGAAGTTGAACGCATCGCTGAAGTGATTGATTGGGGTGCCCTTCGTGATCAGAAGAGCGATGCCTGCGAAAATCGTCATGGTAGACATGGTAACGATGAACGGCGGAATCTTCAGCTTGGCGACTGCCAGGCCGTTGATCAGGCCGCAGACCAGACCGGTCAGAAGGCCGACCATGATCGGCACGATCAGCGGGAAGTCGCCCGGGTGTGCCGTCGATGCCACCAGGACGGAAACGAGGCTGACGATTGAGCCGACCGACAGATCCATGCCGCCGGCAATGATGACCGCCGTCTGGCCGCAGGCCAGCACGCCGATACAGGCGATCTGCTTCAGAATGTTGAGCAGATTATTTTTTCCGATGAATGTTCCTCCGGTCCGAATGGTCAGGAAGGCCATGATCAGAATCAGAATCAGAATGATACCATACTTGCTGTAAATATCCAGCAGCGTTTTTTTGGTGTTCCGCTCTCGCCGCTTTTCCACTGTTCTTTCCCCTTTCATCCGACGTTCTCCGCATATCGCATGATCTCGTCCTGTGTTGCTCCGTCCCCGGATAAGGTCCCGGTGATCTTACCCTCGAACATGACGACGATGTTGTCGCTCATGCCGATGACCTCCGGAAGTTCCGAGGAAATCATGATGATTGCCTTGCCCTGCTTGGCAAGCTCGCGCATCAGGTGGTAGATTTGCGTTTTTGCACCGATATCGATACCGCGTGTCGGCTCATCCAGAATGATGATATCGGGATCGAGCATCATCCAGCGCGCCAGGACCACCTTCTGCTGATTGCCGCCGGACAGATGGCAGACCTCTTGATTCAGAGAGGCCATTTTAACCTGGAACTTCTCCGCACCCTCCTTGCAGGTGCGGTTGATCTTTGCATTGCTCACGGCAATCCCTTTGAGATAGGACTTCAGGTTCGGGATCACCATATTGTGACTGATGCTCAGACCGAGGAACAGGCCGGTCAGCTTGCGGTCCTCCGTGACCATGACCATGCCGCGGTTAATGGCATCTCTGGGGCGGGTGATCTTTACCTGCTCACCCTTCAGCCAGATATCGCCGCTGTCGGCCGGATTATAGCCAAACAGCGCTTCCATGATCTCGGTGCGTCCCGCGCCGACCAGTCCGGCAAAGCCCAGAATCTCACCCCGGTGGACTGAGAAGCTGATGTCCTGGAATTTTCCGGCCTTCGTCAGGCCGCGGACCTCCAGCAGCTTTTCGCCGCACTGGGAATCCCGCGGCGGGAAAAACGTGGATATTTCACGTCCCACCATTTTGGAGATCAGCTCCTGCATCGGCATTTCGTTGACCGGCTTGCAGTCGATCGTCATGCCGTCACGCAGGACGGTCATCTCATCAGCCACGGTGTAGATCTCATCCATCTTGTGGGAAATGAAAATAAAGGTGATGCCGTTGCGCTTGAGCCGCTCCACGATGCGGAACAGCGTCTTGCACTCGTCCTCCGTCAGGGAGGAGGTAGGCTCATCCATAATAATCAGCTTCGAGTGATAGGACAGCGCCTTGCAGATTTCAATCATCTGCATTTTTGCAGTGCTCATGCCCCGCAGCGAATCCGTGGGGCGAAGGAAGGTGATCTCAAAGCTGTCCAGCAGCTCCTGCGTCTGCCTGATCAGCTTCTTGCGATCGACGATTCCGGTCTTGCCGATCTTCGGCTCACGCCCGATAAAAATGTTTTCAGCCACGCTCATGTCTGGCACAAGGCACAGCTCCTGAAAGATCATGGAGATGCCCTTTCCCAGTGCCTGATGGACCGTCAGCGTGGATGGCTCAAGGTCTTCTCCGTTGAACCGGATCGTTCCGGAGTCTGCGCGATGCGCGCCGATCAGGATCTTCATCAGTGTCGATTTCCCGGCGCCGTTTTCTCCCATCAGTGCGTGCAGCGTTCCCTTCCTGACCTTCAGATTAACATGATGCAAAACCTGTACACCGGAAAAGCTTTTGCAGATGTTATCCATCTCTAAGATATATTCACTCATACGATTTCTCCCTTATTTTCTTCCGCGGGGAGGACTTTCCCTTCCTCCCCGCGGTAGTGCAGCGAAGCCGTATCAGCTGTTCAGCATTGCATTCAGATCGTCCAGCGTAGCCTGTGCGGTCTCGGGCGTGACCAGAACGCCCTCCGTCACATAGCTCTCCTCCAGCGTTTCGCCGTTCAGATACTTGACGGTGAAGTCGATTGCATCATAGCCGTTCTGATATGCGGGTTGGAAGACCGTGCCGTCGAAGTCGCCGTTCAGGATCGCGGTCAGACCTTCCTCGGTGCCGCCGACGCCGATGATGATCGGGCGCTCAACGTTCGCGTTGGCGTAGGCAAGAGAGATGCCGATAGCCATGGCGTCGTTGTTGGAGAGGATGATGTCGATATCGCGGCCGGAGGTGATCCAGTTCTCTGCGATGGCCATGGCGTCGTCGCGGTTCCAGCTGCCGACCTGCTCGTCAACGATTGTTGCGTTTGCGTAGTTCTTCAGCTGCTCCTCGTAGCCCTGGCAGCGCTCCACGGCGTTCTGGTTGTCCAGCTTGCCGGTGACGATGCCGACGTTGATCGTGCCATTCATGTCGCCGCCGCTCTTCTCGAAGATCTCCATGGCGTAGTCGACCTGCATTTTGCCGAAGCCGACGTTGTCAAACAGAATGTTGGTGATGGGAGCGCCTTTGACCTTGGCATGGAAGCAGATCAGCGGGATGCCCGCATCCTTGCAGGCGTTGATGATCTGGTCGCAGCCTGCGCCGTCGACCGGGGTCAGAGCGATTGCGTCAACGTTCTGGGAGATCAGGTTTTCGCACTGCTTGAGCTGGGTGCTGACGTCCTTATTTGCGTTGTACTCGATCAGCTTGACATTGGAATGCTCTGCAGCATAGGCCTGGCAGCCGGCCGTGGCCTCGCTCAGCAGGACCTCCTGGTCCAGATAAAGAACGCCGATGGTATAGGTATCTTCGCTGGAATCTGTGTTCTTGTCGTCTGCATTGGTGCCGCCCGAGCAGGCAGCCAGTGCAAGGACCATCGCCAGTAACAGGATCATTGCAGTAATCTTTTTCATGGTCTTTCAATACTCCTTTTTGTTTTTGGGTCTGATTGGGTCTGCACAGTGCTTTGGGTTAACGCTTTGGGTCATCCGTATTTGTTTGGGGAAACTCACATTTCCCTTTGACTTTCTCAACAATAGCATGGATTTCCAACGTTGTCAACTTGGAAATTGGAATATTAGGGATTTAAGGGTGGATTTCGTTGGATTAAACAAAAAGATCGCGGAATTTTTGTTGATATCCACGAAAAGCCGCATTCCTGAGGCAGAAATCCTCTCTATATCCGGCGAAAATCAGGGGTCACAGAAGAGGCTTCGTCATTTTTTACGACATTTATTGTGAGAAAAGACCTCGATTTCTGCTTGCTTTTTCTGCAAGTATCTGATACTATAGCAACAGAAACAGCGAGAATATCCACATATCCAAGCCCCTTTGCAGAAACGAACCGGTTTGCCTGCTGCACAAAAATCCACAGGTACCAAACGATAAAGGAGAGATTTCTATGCTTCCAATGCAGCGCCGCGAAAAGATCAAGGCAATTCTCCGCGAACAAAAGAGCGTGACCGTTCTGGAATTAATGGAGTATTTCAATGTGACGAACGAGACCATACGGCGTGACCTTCTGGCACTTGAGGAGGAGGGCTTCGTGAGCCGCGTTCATGGCGGAGCATATATCGAGGGCGGAACAACCAATGAGATCAATATTTCCCTGCGCCGCACGACGCACTCGGCGCAGAAGCAGCAGATCGCCGCGGTCTGTGAAAGAATCATCCAGAATGGCGATTCCATCTTCCTGGATTCCTCCACCACGGCGAATTATATTGCCGAAAAGCTGACCAACTACCGTCTGACGGTCCTGACCAATTCCATTCAGATCATCAATACGCTGGCCTCCTTTTCCGGGATCTCCCTGATTATGGTCGGCGGCAACTTCGATAAGAAAAGTCAGTCCTTCTATGGAACGCGGGCTTTGGAATTTGTCAGATCGTACCATGTGGACAAGGCGTTCTTCTCCTGCCGTTCGATTAACTATAAATCCGGCGTAATGGATTCCAATGAAAAGACCTCTGATATCCGTCGGATGATCATTGATCAGTCGGACCGGGCCTATCTCTGCGTGGATTCGTCCAAATTCGGTGCGAATTCCTTTGTCAGCATCTGTAATTTCGATGCACTGACCGGTCTGATCACCGATCATATCCCGTCGGAAGAATGGCGTACCTTCCTTTCCAAATCCGGCCTGAGTACCTATGCCTATGACGAGTTGGACACTGCCGCCCCGCTTGCGTCCCCTGCAGAGGAGCAGCAGGCAGAATAAAAACAGGAATCATGAAAAAGGAGCCGGGCGTATGCATACGCCCGGCTCCCGCTTTTGTTTCTGCCGTGTTGGATTAGTAGAGGAAATCGAACACCATCTTATCATAGGAAGAGGCGCTCATATAATCGCGTATCGCCACATGATCCGGATAATAAAGATAGTACTCCAGCGTCGGCTGATCGGCAAAGGTTTCGTCGACGCAGAGATCGAATGCTTCCTCGCCCTCATGCAGGTTTACGCCGATGGAGCAGCTGAGAATTTCCGGAAGGATCTTCTGCAGGTCATCCATCATCTCGCGGAACCGGCAGACCACGCGCTCCTGCTCCTCCGCCGTTCCCTTCAGCTTCCAGCAAACAATATGTCGCAGCATCGTTTTCACTCCTCCTGCTCCGCGCACTGCAGAGCTGTATTCCTGCTCATTTTATCGTGATATGCTGAAAAAGTCAATCGTGAAATTGGATTTCTGTTGAGAACAGAAACGAATTTCCCCGAATTTCACACTGTAATCCATTTAATTCACTAAATTACACAAAATTATTTTGCGATTATTATTGACTTGTGTGGAATATTGTGTTAATATGGGTTCAACGTCATCCGTAACCGCATTCATTCGTATACGACGATTCCATGCTTCAACCGCTGCGGGAGCAGCACAGATTTCGAGAGGAGTGTTTTTCCGGTGAGTATCCCCAAAATGATGAAAGCAATGACCCTGACTGCCTATGACCACCTCAAGCTTGCAAGTGTTCCGGTTCCCCAGCCCGGCCCCGGCGAGGTCCTTTGCAGGATTAAGTCTGTCGCGATCTGTGGCTCGGATCCCAAGATGATCCATGGCGGCTATGCGTTCACCAACTGGCCCCCCTATTACCCGTTTATCATGGGTCACGAATGGGCCGGTCAGATTGTTGCACTCGGCGAGGGCGTTGAGGATTTCAAGATCGGCGACCGCGTCGCGGGTGAGGCGCATGTCGGCTGCGGCAAGTGCGATAACTGCAAGCGCGGCCATTACACCGTTTGCCTGAACTATGGTCATGACGGCCACGACGGCGGCCTGGATCTCGGCCATCGTCATTACGGCTTCTATTGGCAGGGCGCCAATGCCGAATATAATGTCTATAAGACCAGCGCACTGCACCGGATTCCCGACAACGTGAGCTACGATGTTGCCTCCATGTGCGACTGCGCGGGCGTTGCCTTCCACGGTGTGCAGCTCGCGGGCGTTACGCCCGGCGGCACCAGCGTGGTGTTCGGGCCCGGCCCCATCGGCCTTTGCGCCATGCAGGAGTGCAAGGCGCTCGGCTCCGGCCGCGTGATCATGATCGGCCGCGGCAAGAAGCTGGAAAAGGCACGCGAGCTCGGCGCAGACGTCTGCATCGACTTCGAAAAAGAGGATCCTGTTCAGCGCGTTCTGGAGCTGACCGGCGGCGTCGGCGCGGACGAAGTCATGGAGTGCTCCGGCGCTGCCGACTCTCCCATGAAGGCCTGCAAGCTCGTGCGCAAGACCGGCAGCGTCGCACTGATTGCGACCTACCATGATCCGGACGTCTTGATCCCGGTCAACACGGTCAACTTCAACGAGATCCGCATTGTCGGCTCCAAGGCAAACCCGAACGTCTCCGAGGAAGTGCTGAACTTCTTCTCGACCGGCGCGATCCAGGGCGAAAAGCTGATCACACATACCTTCCCGCTTGAGGAATATGAAAAGGCTGTTGATATCTTCGAGCATAAGAAGGAGAACTCGATCAAGGTCGTGATCCATCCGTAAGCCTTCCGCGTGTGCCGCGCGGCCGGCGCCGCAGAAGCGCCCCGGCAAAAGAAAATGGAAGTCCGGTCCTCCTGAAGGTCTTCAAACCCCCATGTGCCATCCTCCGGCACATGGGGGTTTTGCGCATTGCGCCGCAAGGCGTGGCGCCCTGAGCGCGCAGCGCGAGGAAGTGCCCTTGTTGCAATCTCGCAGTACCAGCCCGCAGCAACAGGAAAGTCCCCGGCGAATTCGTGACAGCCTCCCTGAGATTGCCACGGATGGAGATTCCTGCGTCGGACTCACCCCCGGCAATGAAACGGGAAAAAAACGCAGGTACTCTGCTTTCACGGAACAGGAGCCTGTATTTGTCTTTTGAATAAGCTGCAGCCGGGACGAAATAACGGAACTGCATAATTTGTTCAAAACAGTGAAGAATCATGAAAAAATATAAATGATTGGTTGCCAAACTATGAAAATAGTGACCGGGTGTAAAATGAAGTTGGATACCTGAGAAAAAGAAATCCATAGTGATTTCCCGTATGGTAGAATGAAGTTCCCCAACACAAGCGGGGGATGTTTTTTGCCGTTCCGGCAATTCTGTTGTTCCGGGAAATGCGGCCGCCGCCCCTTCCCGGCTGCCCGGCCCGGCATTTGGAAAGGAATGCGGGAACTTTTCCGCCCGATTCTTCCCTTTTCCCGGGAAATATGGTATGATAAACTAGTTAAAAAATGTGCCGCTGCGGCGGCAGGATCGGGAGCGAAAAAACTATGGACATCCATCTTCTGGAACGTTTGAAGGACATCGTCCGCTCGGCCGGCACGACGGTCCGCTCGGCGCAGGATGCCGCCATGGGCATCCGCGAAAAATCCTCGCATGTCGACCTCGTCACGCTGTATGACCCCATGGTGCAGGAATTCCTGCGCAGCCGCCTGATGACGCTGCTGCCGGAGGCGGGCTTCCTCGGGGAGGAGGACGCGACGCATGACATTGCGGGCAGACGCCAGCTGTTCATCGTCGACCCCATCGACGGCACGATGAACTTTATCCGCGGCCTGCACCACAGCTCCATCTCCGTCGCACTGGCGGTCGACGGCGTCGTGACGCACGCCGTGGTCTACAACCCCTATTACGACGAGATGTTCTCCGCCCAGCGCGGCAAGGGCGCGTGGCTCAACGGCCAGCGCCTGCATGTCACGCAGCACGCCGTCCACGACAGCCTCGTGCTGTTCGGCAGCGCCATCTATTACCGCGAGACCATCCCCGAGACGCTCCGCTTCGTCGAAGCCCTTCTGCCGAACTGCCTCGATTTCCGCCGCGGCGGCTCGGCCGCGCTGGACTGCTGCTATGTGGCCGCAGGCCGGGCAGACCTGTTTTTTGAGTGCAAACTGTGCCCGTGGGACTATGCCGCGGGAGGCCTGATCGTCACGGAGGCAGGCGGCATCGCCACCCAGCTCGACGGCAGCCCGCTGGCTCTGACGCAGCGCGGCTCCGTCGCCATGGGCAACGCCGTGAATCATCCGGAGCTGCTGGCCATTGCCCGCCGCATCCGGGAAGGAGGCGACGCATGAAAAAGCGCTGCTTTGCTCTGCTGCTGGCCCTGTCGCTGCTGCTGACGGGCTGCAGCCCCCTGTTTGACCTCTATTCCGCCTTCCGCGGCGAATATACCCGCCCGGATTATTCGGACGGCGCGATCTCGTACCGCGAGTTCCAGCGGCCGTATCAGCCCCGCGTGAAATACACGGCCGAGCCGGACATCGAATACGTCCGTCCGGACGTCGACGGCCTTTGCAGCGCGCTCAAGTCCATCGGCGCATCCGCGACCGGCGGCAAGGCCGCTGCGGCCGACATCATCAACCAGTTCGACGCGGCCTATGACGACTATGTGCTCTTCAACACCATGGGCGAGCTTGCCTACCTGCGCTACACCCGCGACCTGAGCGACAGCTACTACGAGGCGGAGTACACCTGGTGCACGGACCAGACGACGCGCGTGGAAAAGGCCATGGAGGACTGCTACACGACCATGGCCAAAAGCAGCCTGCGCAGCGCGCTCGAGGAGCAGTATTTCGGCGAGGACTTCTTTGCGTCCTACGACTCGGACGGCGTGTATTCCGACGCCCGGACCGTCGCCCTCCTGCAGCAGGAATCCGAGCTGCAGGCGCAGTATGTCGCCCTGCAGAACGACCCGGCGATCGAGTGGAACGGCAGCACACGCTCCGTCTCGGAGCTGCTGGAAAACGCCGTGACGGCCGACCTCTATTACGAAGTTCTCGGTGCGTATTACGACGCCTACGGCGCGCAGGCGGGCGAGATCTACATCAAGCTCATCCAGACGCGCCGGGAGCTTGCCGGGCGGCTGGGCTACGGCAGCTACGCCGACTATGCCTATGACGCGCTCTATTACCGCGACTACACCCCGGCGCAGGCCGAGCGCTATGTCGAGCGCGTGCGCACGGAGCTGGCCCCCGTCTACACGGAGGCGGCCGAGCCGATGCAGCTTTCCGCCCTTTCCGCCGACGAGACGATGCAGCACCTGCATGAGGCGGCCGACACGCTCGGCGGCGAGGTGCAGACGGCCATGGGCTTCCTTGATGCCTACGAGCTTTATGACATCACGAGCTCCGCGAATAAAATGCCCGGCTCGTACACAACGTACCTTGAGTCCTACGAGATGCCCTACATCTATATCTCGCCCGAGGGGACGCTGGCGGACCTGCTGACGGCCGCGCATGAGTTCGGCCACTTTGTCGACGGCTATGTGAACTGCAATCAGACGTTCTCCATCGACTGCTCCGAGGTCTTCTCGCAGGCGCTGGAGTACCTGACGCTCGGCAGCACGTCGCTGGGCTTTGCCCGCGCGGCAGAGCTGCGGCAGTACAAGCTCTATGACTCGCTCGAGACCTTCCTCACGCAGGCGTGCTACTATGCCTTTGAGTGCAAGGCCTATGCCCTGCCGGACAGTGAGCTGACGGTCGGGAAGCTCAATGAGCTGTTTGCGGAATGCTGCGTGGACTTCGGCCTGTTTGACGAGGCGTCGGCGGAGCAGGCCGCGCGCAGCTGGATCGACGTGCAGCACTTTTTCTCCGCGCCGTATTATGTCATCAGCTACTGCGTCTCGAACGATGCAGCCCTTCAAATTTACCAGCTGGAGCAGGAAACGCCCGGCGCGGGTCTGAAGGCCTTCAGCGACCTGCTGTATGCCGCGCCGGAGTCGACGTTCCTCGCCATGCTGCAGGACGGGAGCCTGACCTCGCCGTTTGACGAGAACCGGATGCAGGACCTGGCGGCATATTTTAAGGAAACACTGTAATTTATAATTCTTTGTAGGGGCGGGGACAGCCGGGCCCGGCTGCGCACTGCCGAGCGAAACAGGCCTCCGTTAAAATGGTAACCGCTCCCGAATTGTCATTGCGAGGAGCGAAGCGACGTGGTAATCTCGGGAAGGCACTGCCGATATACACAGAGTGCCGCCGAACGCAATCGCCACCAAATTTGACTGCAGCGGCGCTCGTTGCGCAAGGCCGCCGCGCGAGAGAAAATGTAGCGGCGCTCACTGCGCAGCCGTTGGCGGCTTTGCCGCCTTACGGATGCGGCGTGCCCCTTGCGGGTTGTGAGCGCCCGGTAGGGGCCTATTCAACCGCGCAAGGGCACTGGTGCACCGCCGCACCACCCTGACGTGTCATTGCGAGGAGCGAAGCGACGTGGCAATCTCGCGGTACACAGCCGGATAACAGGGTACTCCCGGCGAAATCGTAACTGCCTTCCCGAGATTGCCGCGGGCGCAAAGCGCCCTCGCAATGACAATTCTGATAGCCTCGCGCCGCCGAATCACTGCTGCAATACCTGCAGCTGCCAAAGGCGCTCAGTGAGCGCCGCTACAGACGCAATTGGTGCATGCCGTTTTAACGGCGGCCTGTACGGGCTGCAAGTGCCTTCCCGAGATTGCACCCCAAGGGCACTTCCTCGCGCTTCGCGCTCAGGGCACCACGGGCGCGAAGCGCCCTCGCAATGACAAATCGGGGCCATCCTCGTTTTATCAACAGCCTGTTTGGATGGCAGCATTGCGCCACTTTCCATTTTCAAATTTCCATTTGCCTCATTTCCCGCACTTACCGAAAGGATCACATCATGTCTGACATCATTGCTGCCATTGCGACGGGGCGCGCGCCCTGCGCCATCGGCATTCTCCGCCTGTCCGGGCCCGGCTGCGCCGCGCTGACGGGCCGCGTTTTCACCCCGAAGCAGCCGTTTGCGGACGCGCCGGACCGCCGTCTCGTCCTCGGCCTGCTGCACGACCGGCAGGGGCGCGTCATTGACGAGTGCCTCGGTGTCGTGTGCCGCGCGCCGCACAGCTACACCGGCGAGGAGACCGTTGAGCTGCAGTGCCATGGCTCGCCCGCCATGCTGGCCGCCGGGCTGGAGGCACTGCTGGCCGCCGGAGCACGGCAGGCGGGACCCGGCGAATTCACGCGCCGGGCCTTCCTGAACGGCAAGCTCGACCTGACGCAGGCCGAGGCCGTCGTCGACCTCATCGACGCCGAGACGGCAGACGCCGCCGCGAACGCCGCCGGGCAGCTCGGCGGGGCGCTCAAGCGCGCCATCGGGCCGGTCTATGACGGGCTGACGGACCTGTGCAGCCATTTCCACGCCGTGCTCGACTATCCGGACGAGGACATCGAGGACTTCGGCGCGGCGGAGCTGAGCGGAGCGCTGGACCGCGCGGGCGCGGCGCTGCAAGAGCTGCTTGCGACCTACGAAAAGGGCCGCCACCTGCGGCAGGGCGTGCGCGCCGTGCTGCTCGGCAAGCCGAACGCAGGCAAATCATCGCTGCTGAACCGGCTGGCGGGCTATGACCGCGTGATCGTCACGGACATCGCCGGGACGACGCGCGACACCGTCGAGGAGCCGGTGCGCGTCGGCCGCGTGCTGCTGCGCCTGACGGACACGGCCGGCATCCGCGAGGCCGGAGACGCCATCGAG
>ERZ809296.2106-NODE-2106-length-20234-cov-6.137866_pt1 | contig 20234 bp, 18 predicted proteins | sample MGYA00520511_ERZ809296 | MGnify/ENA primary metagenome ERZ809296 (study PRJEB31576, sample SAMEA3212662) | Homo sapiens | biome: human-gut; feature: human gut; material: fecal | place: Sweden | collected 2012 ... | reverse complement strand
AGAAAATATCCCGTAATTTTCAATAATATGCAGTGCGGTAAATGGAAAAAGTCCCAGCAAAATCGTGACTGCCTTCCCGAGATTGCCACGGGCGCAAAGCGCCCTCGCAATGACAAATCCGGCAGTCTCGCGGCGCTAAAACTGCCGCGGCCTTTTGGGCCGCGGCATGGGAAACGATATCAGCTATTTGGTACGGCGCGGAACAGCCGCTGTGCCTCGGGGTAGAACAGGCAGAAGCTGCCGTCGCCGCTGGACAGGATGCGGACCTGCACAGAGGTTAGCTCACCGGGCAACTCCGTTACACCGCGGCAGCTGACCGTGCCATCCTCGGAGAGCTGCAGGAGCTGAAGCCCCCAGCTGCCATTCACGGCAAAGCCGCAGCCGTTTGCAAAGCGGAGCTGATACAGCGCGCCGTCCGCAGCCGGGCGTGTGACCTCGTGCGTCTCGCCAGAGGCATAGCGCGTGAGCAGCCGCTGCGCCTTGCCGTTCTGCTCGACATATTGGCAGACGAGCGGGCCGCCATCGGTCAGCCAGAACGAGTCCAGCTTCGCAGACTCTGGCAGGGCAAGAGCGCCCTGTGTGCCGTCGGCGGAGACGGTGCACAGGGTGACTTGGCCATTTTTGGCATAGGCATAGCAGAAGCGGTCACCGCAGACGGCAAGATCGCCGCCCATCGGCTCGGTGTTCGCATCAGCCTGCAGCAGCAGAGCATCTGTGCAGCCGTCCGCGGAGAGACGGTAAACACCGAAAGCGCCGCCGTCCGTGCGGTAGCTGGCAAGAGCCTCCTTGCCGGAGAAGGGGAGCAGCCACTGCAGTTCACCGGTGAATTCTACGAGGCTGCGCTGCGAACCGCCGAAGTACATGGCCGCAAACTGTGCGGGGTAGGCGTTTGTGTAGTCCAGCTGGAGGGCGAGAATGGCAGCATCTCCATCCAGCAGGGCTCCGCCGAAGTAGTTGCCGGGCGTCTCCGGTTCCCAGACGGCAAGTGATTTCTGGGCATCGACATCGTAAATGCCGACTTGTTTTGTCTCGTAGTAGGCGTAACCGCCGTCCTTTGAGAGCAGCTTCTCCTCCTGCACATAGAGGATCCGGCTGCCGCGGGCATCCAGAACGGAGACTTGACCTTCCGTTACGGCGGGGAGAGTGAGTTCGTGGAAGACATCGCCAGCGGGAGAAACAGCATTAGTCGGTTCGCTGCGATCGTTGGAACATGAACAAAGTGTAATTATGACAATTATAATGACGAGCAAACCAGCGCACAGATGACGAATGTTCTTCATGACTTAACTCCTATAATTCTGCTCGGGATTAAATTAAGTCGAGCGGATGAAATAGCCTGCATTTGCGTTAATTGCAGATAGCATTTGAGACATTGTACATGTATAAGTTCCGTAGTACTTTGAATTGTAATGCGGGTCATTGTACTGGCATGTCGTAGAAGACGAAGTGCCCGAGAACGAAACTGAATAAGCTCGTACAACGATGTAATGACCAGAATTACTTTGGTAATTGTAATTAGGAAGCCCACCGGTCATTACATGTGCGATGATGGGGCGGCCCTTGTTGATACTGTATATTAAACTGTCGGAGAAGGATGCCTCGCTTGTGTGTACATACTGATATGTTCCACTACCGCAACGAGAATTGAGTTCCTGAGCAACGCGGTATACATGAGTCCCACCGTTGGATGCGGTTCCCATGGAACTAGCAAGTGTGCTTTGCTGGATATAAACACCGGTAATATACTTAACAACCATTTGAACGCTGGCAGGACCGCAGTAATAACTGTTGGCCTGCTGATACAGCGGGACGGAGAGCCCATTGCTGGAGTTGCTGTATGGAACGACAGCGTTGTTCATGAATTCATCAATCTGAGTATTTACGGCATCTACTTCTGCTTGGCGCTGCGGGTCATCAAAGTCGGGAGCATGCGGAGAAATGTCGGCGGCAAAAACGCTTGAGGTGGCCAGACATAATGCGGCTACAAGAAGTAGCGCGATTAAACAGACGCTTCTTTTCATATCAATACTCCTTTCAAATCAAATGTTTTTTCGGATTTACTTACCTGCTTGAAATAACGAATACTACTGAGTTGCGATTATCTTTCGATTGGTTACGGCAGCCACCTCCTCATGGTAATTATATGTACATAGAGGCAGCGCGGGAACTAGCAATCAAAACATATGAATTTTTGTTACGCTGCTTCTGATGGCAGTATAGCACAGACGGCTATTCAGAACAAGATACATTTGGGAAATTACAATGGAAATACATGTAGAAAATAATGCATATCTTTCGTGTATATAAATGTGCAATCCGACGCGCTAAAAAAGTTAGGTATAGCTGCCTTTGATAATATCGACATTATTTATTCAATTAAATATATTATAAAATTTTATACGAATATAAAAAATTCGATTTTTCTATAAACGACAAAAAGAATCGGCGCATAAATATTGCACAAAGACAAGAAACCAACGCGCATGAGCTAGAGAGAATGTGTTAGGCAAAACCGCCTCCGTGTCTGAAAATCCGGCAGGGGAGCGGCATTGTCTATGGCGCGGGGGTGGGCGATGGGGTATACTCTGGACTGTTCCAAGGGGCAGGCCCGGCGGGGTTGCCCAAAAATCGAAGGAGGTGCTTTCATGCGTTCCGTGAAATTCATGCGCGCGGCGAAGACGAGCTACATCGTCCTTTCTGCGCTGTACTGCGTGTTCGGTGTGCTGCTCATTGCGGTGCCCGACTTTTCCATGAAGCTGCTCGGCATTCTGGTGGGCTGCATGATGATCGGATTCGGCGCGGTGAAGCTGATGGGGTATTTTTCCCGCGATCTGTACCGGCTGGCGTTTCAGTTCGATCTGGCCTATGGGATCCTGCTGATCGTGCTCGGGCTGATCGTGCTCGTGCGTCCCGTGCAGCTTGTGAGCTTCTTCTGTCTGGTGCTCGGCATCTGCATTCTGGCCGACGGCCTGTTCAAGATCCAGGCGGCATCGGATTCGAAGCGCTTCGGCCTGCGGCCGTGGTGGCTGATCCTGACGCTGGCGATCATGGCGTGTCTGGCCGGGCTGCTGCTCGTGTTCCGCCCGATGGACGGCGCGCGGGCGCTGCTGGTCCTGCTCGGCATCGCGATGCTGGCAGAGGGCATCCTGAACCTCTGCGTCGCGTGCAGCATGATCAAGATCATCCGGCACCAGCAGCCTGATGTTCTGGATGCGGAATTTTATGAGAAAAGAGGTTAAACCATGCGATTTTCCAAAGCGGTCGTGCGCGGCCGCGTCGCGATCCTGATCCTCACGGTGCTTCTGATGATCCCGGCTGTGTTCGGCATGCTGGAGACCCGGATCAACTACGACATGCTCAATTATCTGCCGGACGACATGGACACCGTCATCGGGCAGAACGCACTGCTGGAGGACTTCGGCAAGGGCGCATTCTCCTTCATCGTCGTGGAGAATATGCCGGAAAAGGACGTTGCCGCCCTGCAGGAAAAGCTCGAATCCGTCGAGCATGTGGAGACGGTCCTGTGGTACAACTCCCTGATGGACACGTCCATCCCGATGCAGCTTCTGCCCGACAAGCTCTATGACGCCTTCAACACCGGCGACGCGACGATGATGGCCGTGTTCTTCGACACCGCGACCTCCGCGGACGAGACGATGGACGCCATCCGTGAGATTCGCTCCATTGCGGGCAAGCAGTGCTTCGTCTCCGGCATGTCCGCCCTCGTGACGGATCTGAAGGACCTGTGCGAGCAGGAGGAGCCGATCTACGTTGCCATTGCCGTTGTGCTGGCGTGCGTGGCCATGATGGTCTTCCTTGACAGCTGGCTCATCCCGTTTGTGTTCCTTGCCAGCATTGGCGCCGCCATTCTGCTGAACCTCGGCAGCAACTGGTTCATGGGCGAGATTTCCTACATCACCAAGGCACTGTCCGCCGTGCTGCAGCTGGCCGTGACGATGGACTATTCCATCTTCCTGTGGCACAGCTACAATGAGCAGCGCGCGATCTACCCCGACAAATGCGAGGCCATGGCTCACGCCATCAGTGCCACGCTGACGTCCGTCGTCGGCAGCTCCATCACGACGATCGCGGGCTTCCTGGCCCTGTGCTTCATGTCGTTCACGCTGGGACGCGACCTCGGCATCGTGATGGCGAAGGGCGTCCTGCTCGGCGTGCTGTCCTGCGTGACGGTCCTGCCGTCGCTCATCCTGCTGCTCGACAAGCCCCTGCAGAAGACGCGCCATCGCTCCATCCTTCCGAAGATGGATGGCTTGGCCAAGGGCGTGACGAAGGTGTTCCCGGTGTTCCTGGCGCTGTTCGTGGTGCTGGCTCCGGTGTTCTACTTCGCCTATGACAAGACGAACGACGAAGTGTACTACGACATGGGCCAGTGCCTGCCGGAGGACATGGAGTATGTTATCGCAAACAGCAAGCTCTCCGAGGAGTTCGATATTGCCTCAACGCACATGCTGCTCGTGGACGCGTCCCTGCCGTCGAAGCAGGTGCGCAGCATGATCTCCGATATGGAGCAGGTGGACGGCGTGAAATACGTCCTCGGTCTCGAATCCGTCGTCGGCGTCGGCGTGCCGGAGGAGATCCTGCCGGATTCGGTCCGCTCTATTCTCAAGAGCGACAAATGGGAGCTGCTGCTCATCAACTCCGAGTACAAGGTCGCGAGCGACGAAGTGAATGCCCAGATCGATTCGCTCAATGCCATTCTGAAGAAATATGATCCGACCGGTATGCTCATCGGCGAGGCCCCGTGCATGAAGGACATGATCGAAACGACCGACCACGACTTCAAGGTCGTCAACGCGGTGTCGATCCTTGCGATCTTCCTCATCATCCTGCTCGTGGAGCGCAGCATCTCGCTGCCGTTCCTGCTCATCGCCGTCATTGAGCTGGCCATTTTCATCAACCTCGGCCTGCCGCATTTCCTCGGCCAGTCGCTGCCGTTCATCGCCCCGATCTGCATCAGCACGATCCAGCTTGGCGCGACTGTGGACTACGCCATCCTGATGACGACCCGCTATAAGGCCGAGCGCCTTGCGGGCAAGGAGAAGCGGCCTGCCGTTATCACCGCGCTTTCGACGTCGATCCCCTCGATCATCGTCAGCGGCATGGGCCTGTTCGCCGCAACGTTCGGCGTGGCCATCTATTCCGACATCGACATCATCAGCTCGATGTGCATGCTCATGGCGCGCGGCGCCATCGTCAGTATGCTCTGCGTCATCCTCATCCTGCCGGCCCTGCTGCTGCTGTGCGACCGGCTCGTGTGCGCCACGACGCTTGGCATGCGCCATTGCAATCATTCCAGAAAACACGCGGAGAAGCAGGATGCTTCTGCCCGCTGAGAATCGAAGACAGGAGGAACGAAGATCATGACAAAGACCGGATATAAAATTCTCTCCGGCTGCCTGTGCGCTGCGCTGATCTGCACGATCACCGGCGCGTCGGTCCATGCGGAGAATGGGGCGCTGCACGCCCCGCAGGATACGAAGGCGGCCTCCGCTGCGGCGGAGGAGCGCGCCTCGAAGGAAGAGACCGTTTATGTCATCGCCGGAGCCGACGGCAAGCAGCAGAGCGTGATCGTCAGCGACTGGCTCAAAAATCCGAACAAGGAAACGAGCCTGCAGGACGTCTCGGACCTGACGGACATCGAGAACGTCAAGGGCGACGAGACGTGGACCGCGAACGGCACGAGCCTGACGTGGGATGCGCAGGGCAATGACATCTACTATCAGGGCAAGAGCGAAACGGAGCTGCCCGTGACCATGAACATCAGCTACCAGCTCGACGGCAAGGACATTGCCCCGGCCGAGCTGGCGGGCAAGAGCGGCAAGGTGACCATCCGCTTCGACTATGAGAACCACTGCACGACGACCGCGACCGTGGACGGCAAGGAGGAGACGCTCTATGTCCCGTTTGCCGCGCTGACCGGTATGCTGCTGGACAACGAGCGCTTCACGAACATCGAGGTCACGAACGGCCGCGTCGTGAATGACGGCTCGCACACCGTTGTCGTCGGCATCGCCTTCCCGGGCCTGCAGGACGACCTGAACATCGAGCGCGATACGCTGGAGCTGCCGGACTATGTCGAGGTCAGCGCCGACGTGACGGACTTCGCACTCGACACGACCCTGACGCTCGCAACGAACTCCGTCTTCAGCGCGCTGCAGGACAGCGACTTTGAGACGGTCGACGACCTGAAGGCATCCTTCGCCAAGCTGACCGACGCCATGCAGCAGCTCCTCGACGGCTCTTCCGAGCTGTATGAGGGCCTTGAGACCCTGCTTGAGAAGTCCCAGACGCTCGTGGACGGCGTCGGCACGCTGAACAACGGCGCTGCCGCCCTGAAGACCGGCGCGGGCAGCCTGAACGCAGGCGCTGCCGAGCTGGCAACCGGCATGCAGACCCTGAACGGCGGCCTTTCTACCCTGTCCGGCCAGAGCGCAGCCCTGAATGCGGGCGCGCAGCAGGTGTTCCAGTCTCTGCTGGCCGCTGCCACGACGCAGATCAACGCAGCGGGCCTCAGCATCCCGCAGCTGACGATCGGCAACTATGCCGAGGTGCTCAACGGCGCGCTGGCTTCTCTTGATCAGACCGCCGTTTATGAGCAGGCTTATCAGACGGCTCTTGCCAAGGTAACGGCTGCCGTCAATGCACAGGAAGCGACCATCCGCGCGGCTGTTACTGCCGCCGTGCAGCAGAATGTGACCGAGCAGGTCACGGCTGCGGTCCGTGAGCAGGTCACGGCGAAGGTCCTTGCGGCCATGGGCCTGACCCCGGAGACATATGCGGCCGGTATTGCCGACGGCACGATCCCGGAGGAGCAGCAGGCACAGATCGAGGCTGCGATCAACGCGCAGATGGCCTCCGACGATGTGCAGGCGCTCATCTCCCAGCAGGTCGCCGCGCAGATGGCAAGCGCCGATATCGCGGCCCTCATCGACCAGCAGACTGCGGCGCAGATCCAGACGCTCATCGACCAGAACATGAATTCTCCCGAGGTGCAGGATCAGATCACGGCTGCTCTGGAGCAGGCAAGCTCCGGCGCAGCCAGCATCAGCGCCCTGAAATCTCAGCTTGACGGCTATTATCAGTTCTATGTCGGCCTGCAGGCCTACACCGGCGGCGTGGACAGCGCGGCCGCGGGTGCTGCGAAGCTGCAGAGCGGCGCAGCCAGCCTGCAGAACGGCGCTTCCAGCCTCTATGCCGGTGCAAGCCGGCTGGCAGACGGCACGGCCACGCTGAGCAACGGCGCGTCCGCCCTCATCGACGGCGTGACGGCGCTGCGCGACGGCGCGATGCAGCTGTCCGACGGTCTGAAGCAGCTCAATGAGGAGGGCTTCCAGAAGCTCGTCGACGCCATGGACGGCGATGTGGAGCCGCTGCTGGAGCGCGCCCGCGCGCTGGCCGGTATCTCCGGCGACTACCAGACCTATTCCGGCCTGGACGCCGCAATGGACGGCAGCGTGAAGTTCATCTACCGCACCGAGGCCATTGGCTGAGTCAAACAGACGACCCCCTTTCGCACGACCGCCCGGCGGGAGCAAAGCTCCCACCGGGCGGTGTTTTGTGTTGTAGGGTCGGGGCATGCTTGTGCCGTTACATTATTCACTATTCACCAAACCGCCCCCGCCTGCACCAGCGGACTTAGGAATGCCTGCCCTGCGGATAATCCATGCTGGCAGTTTTCCCCAAAAACGACAAATGTTTCCCGTGAGGGCATTTTGCATTGACGAGCTTAGAATAAACAGGTATAATGGAGACATCACAAAAATGAGAGGAGCAGACACGATGAAAAAACGTTTGTTCAGCCTGATTCTTGCCTTTGCCCTTCTGCTGTCCGCCGTCCCGACGGTTTTTGCAGCGACGCATCACGAGGTCGTGATCGACGGCGTTGTCTACTGGGTCTATCCGGAGGAAGGCTATGCAGAAATCCACAGCACGGTGAAGGGAAGCCTGCCGCAAGTGCTGGAGATCCCGCAGTATGTGAACGGATACCCTGTTACGAGGCTCGACACCTTTGGCCTGACCGATCTTGAAGGCGTTGTCGGCGTTATCCTGCCGGACACCATGACCTTTATCGACCATATTTCCATTGCCGGATTCGATCTGGTATTCGTCAGCTTGCCCAACAATGAGGTCAACATCGAGAAAAATTTCGTGGGGGCCCATGCCCTCGACTACTACTATCTGCCCCAAAACTTCTCTCTTTCGCCGGAGTGCAGCGCCTATGGCTCCAAGCTGTTTGCCAGTCACACCTGTGTCGGCTATGAAAAGCACAGAGCCTTTGCCCGCGACCTGATTCCGATGGACGCCCATCCGGATAGCCAGTATGTGCCGGCCAACAGCGGCGTGTTCCGCGTGGACGGCAACGAGCTGACGGCGATCTACCTTGTCAGCCTGCGCGATCCGTCCTTCAATGGCAATCTTTTCGTGATGGACTCTGCGGTCAACGGAATGCCGATCACCAAGGTGGAAGGCACCTGCAAAAATTACAACACCTCACTCGTTCTCGGCGACTATGTCCGCGTGGTGGAGGATGGCGCGTTCACCGAGGAGTGGGGCCAAATCATCAACGACCTTTACACGCCCGCATGCCTTGAGCGGCTTCCTGCAAATCTTCCTGTTCGATCCGGCGTTACCACCGTCTACGGCACGACCGGTACTTATGCCGAGCAGTACGCAAAGGAGAACGGGCTGGAATTCCTCGACATGGCAAAGACGCCCTTCGTCGACGTTCCGGAAAACGAATGGTACTTCCCATATGTCCATGATGTCTACTGGCTCGGCCTGATGAACGGCACGAGCGAAACCACCTTCGAGCCGCTGGCCACCACGAGCCGCGCAATGGTCGTGCAGGTGCTCTACAACATGAGCGACCGCCCGAGAGTCTATGCGCAGAAGGCCTTCGACGATGTCGTAGAGGGCCAGTGGTACTACGACGCCGTCAACTGGGCCAAGGCAGTTGGCGTCTGCAACGGCACGAGCGAGACGGAATTCTCCCCGAATGACCCCGTGACCCGTGAGCAGCTGGCGGCCTTCCTGTACCGCTACGCTGTGCTCTGCGGCTATACCTGCATTGCGAGCGGCGACCTTTCGGGCTTTAGCGACCGCAACCGAATTTCCGATTACGCGCGCGAGCCGATCCAGTGGGCCGTCGGCGCCGGTATCATCAACGGCACCTCCCCGACCACCCTTGAGCCCCGCAGCAACGCCACCCGCGCCGAAATCGCAACCATGCTCTGCCGCCTCGTAGACTTCCTCACAAACAACTGATCAATCAGCCCCTGCAAGGCCAACCGCCCCGCAGGGGCTGATCCTTTACCACGCAGGCACGATCGACAGAATCCGTAGGGCGGACTGCCCCCAGCCCGCCGGTGCAGGCAGTATCGTTAGACGCCGTAGGGGCGCTCATCGAGCGCCCGTGTGCAGGCAGTATCATTTAATGCGTAGGGGCCGATGCCCCGACCGGCGCAATGCTGCCGGTCTGTACCGATCGTTCGCTCGTCGCCGGTATTTCTGTTGGCCGGTCAGGGAAGCTGCTCCATCACGGGCGCGACGAATTCGCGGGCGAGGCTGCCTGCGCCGGTATGCTGCAGGAAAACGACATTCAGCTTGTGCCGTCCGGTGAGCGGGGGACAGGTGAAGCTGCCGATCTCCGGGCTGCCGCGCACCACGGCCTCATAGAGAAAGCTGATGCCGCAGTTCGCCGCCGTCAGCGCGCGGATGACGGGAAAGCTGCTGATGCAGATCGTCCGGGAAAATGCCGCCGTGTTGTAGCTCACCTGCATCAGCTCGCGCTCGAGGATGCTGCGCGTGCCGGAGCCGGGCTCCCGCAGCAGAAGCGTTTCGCTCAGCAGCTCCTCCGGCGTGACGCGCCGTCCGGCAAAGCGGTGCCCGGCCGCGCAGATGCCGATATACGGCTCCTCCCGCAGCAGGAAGCTGTCATAGCGGCGCTTGTCGAAAATGCCCTCCACGACCACAAAATCCAGCTGCCCCGCCTCGAGCTGCCCGAGCAGGCGCGTCGTGTTGTCCACGGTGAACTGCAGCTCGTGCTCCGGCGCGCGGACAAAGCTGCAGATGGCGGGCGGGAGGATATAGTCGCCGATGGTCTTCGTCGCGCCGACGCGGAGAATTTTGCGCGGAGCGGCGTGCAGCGCACGCTCCAGCTCCTGCTCCTGATAGCGCTGCGAGATGGCGAAGACCTCCAGCGCGCTGCCGGGGGCGGTCTTCCTCAGCTTCCGCCCGTCATAGGAAAACAGGCGGACGCCGTAGGACGCCTCCAGCGACTGGATCTGCTTCGTCACGGCGGGCTGCGTCAGGTGCAGCGCCTCAGCCGCGCGGCGGTAATTCATCGTCTGGCAGACAGCCAGAAATGTCTCGAGCCTCCGGTCCATGAATGCCCTCCTTGATAACGACATGGAATCGTTTTATTCTAAAGAATAATTTTATTTTATCACACGGGCGTGCTATAATGCAATCGCTACAGAAAAAACGGAGGGTTCTTATGAAAATGATCTGGAAAATGGTGCCCGGTCTGGCAATGGCGCTCGTCATTGCGGCCGCGGCCAAGGGACTGGAGTATCTCGAGGGGCTGGCTGGCCTGCATTTGATCGGCGCGTCCGTCATTGCGCTGTTCATCGGCATGGTCATCAACCGCTTCTTCAAGCCAAACGCGGTCACGTCGCCCGGTATCCGCTTCACGTCCAAAAAGGTACTGAAGCTCGCCATCATCCTGCTCGGCGCGAGCCTGAACATCATGACGGTGCTGAAGGTCGGCCGATTTTCGCTGACGGTCATGCTTTTCACGCTGGCCACCTGCTTCGGTGTCGGCTATTTCATCGGCAAGGCGCTCGGCCTGAACTGGAAGATGAGCAACCTCATCTCTGCCGGAACGGGCATCTGCGGCGGCTCTGCCATTGCGGCCATCGCGCCCGTCATTGACGCGACGGATGTCGATGTGGCCTACGGCATGTCTGCAACATTCCTGTTCGACATGGCGATGATCGTGCTGTTCCCGATCCTCGGCCGCTGGCTCGGCCTGTCCGACGCCGCCTACGGCCTCTGGGCCGGAACGGCCGTGAATGACACATCGAGCGTTGTGGCGGCGGGCTATGCCTTCAGCGAGCAGGCGGGCGATTTCGCCACGATGGTGAAGCTGACGCGCACGCTGGCGATCATCCCGACGGTGCTGATCTTTGCTCTCATCGGCATGCATGTAAAGAAGAAGGAAGCGGCGGGCGACCCGTCGGCCGTCAGGGTCAATATGAAGTCTGTCTTCCCGTGGTTCATCCTCGGCTTTCTCGCTCTGTGCGGCGTGAACAGCCTCGGCTTCATCCCGGCCTCCGTCGTCTCCGTGCTCAAGGATATCAGCAAGTTTCTCATGGTCACGGCATTGGCTGCCATCGGCCTGAACACGAGCTTCTCCGACATGCGCAGGGCGGGCCTGAAGCCCATGCTGCACGGCTTTATCATCTCGCTGCTCGTCGTGCTGGTCGCCATCGCAGTCGAATATGCCATCGGCGTTGCACCGAGCGGCACGCTGCTTTGAAAGTATATAAAAATCCGCGCTGTCCTGCTGCAGGATGGCGCGGATTTTTTTATGCGATCCGTTTTTCCTTCCACTTTCCGGTGCGGTAATGTGCGAAGGAGATGACAAAGTTTGCCAGCCAGCCGACCGGCACGGCGTACCAGACGATCTCGACGCCCCAGAGCGGCGCGCAGAGCCACGACAGCAGCACGCGGATGGCCAGATTGACGAGGTTTGCGATCGTGAACATTTTCACGTCGCCCGCGCCGCGCAGGATGCCGTCTACAGCCATTTTGAAGCCGATGAAGCAGAAGAAAAAGCCGATGAACTGCAGATAGTGCTCGCCGGTCGCCACGGTCTCGGGCGAGGGGGCGGCATCGAGGAACATGGCGATGATCGGCGTGCGGAACAGCTCCAGAAGGACGCACAGCAGCACGGAGATCAGCACGATCATCCGATTGGCCGCGCGGTAGCCCTGCGGCACGCGCTCCGGCTTCTCCGCGCCGATGTTCTGCGCCGTGTAGGAGGACAGGGCATTGCTGATGGCGGCCATGGGCACGATACACAGCGATTCGATGCGCGCCGCAGCGGAAAAGCCCGCGAGGATCTGCGTGCCGAAGCCGTTGACCACGGACTGCACGAGCATCATGCCGATGGAGACCGTGGACTGCTGCAGGATGGACGGCAGGGCCACGCGCGTCATAGCGCGCAGCTCTCCGAAGCGGAACAGACCGTTCGAGCGCTCCGGGATGCGCCGCAGCTCCAGCAGGAACACGCCGAACGACAGCACGGCGGACAGGCCCTGCGCCAGAAACGTGGCATAGGCTGCGCCGGGCACGCCCCGGTGCAGCACGGCGACGAAATACCAGTCCAGCACGACATTCAGCAGCGAGGAAAAAATCAGGAAATACAGCGGGATGCGCGATTTTCCGAGCGCATTGAACAGGGAGGAAAGAATATTATAGAGGAAGAGAAAGGGAAGACCATAGAAATAGATATTCAGATAGGTGACTGCGATCTCCAGTGCGTCGGGCGGAGTCTTCAGGGCGATCATGATCTGCTCACTGCACAGCAGCCCGACGCCAGCCAGCAGGACACTGACGGCCAGAAACGTCAGCAGGGCGGTGTAGACGGCGGACTTCATGCGGGCAAAGCGCTTCGCGCCGAAATGCTGGCTGATGATGACGGAGGCGCCGATGCCGCCGCCGATGGCCACGCAGATGAAGATCGTTGTGAGCGCGGAGGACGCGCCGACGGCGGCCAGCGCCGCTTCGCCGTTATAGTGGCCGACGATAGCGGAGTCCACGATGGTATAGGCCTGCTGGAAAAGGTTGCCGACAATCATCGGCAGGGAGAATTTCAAAAGCGCCCGCGCGGGCCTTTCAGTGATCAGATAGTCGGTTCCGGATTTCAGGACAGTCGCTTCCTTCCGCAGGTAATCATTCCTTCATATTGTACCGAATGCGGAGAAAACTGTCAAGCCGGAGCCCGATCATGCACGCCGTCTATGATTCTGATGCAAAAAAACAATTGGATTTTTAGGAAATATTTGATATTATTGAATCGATAAAACAATATTGAATAAACAATGGATCGATGGAAAGGAGCAACGGATATGTTAAACGGAAAAATTGCGATCGTGACCGGCGGAACGCGCGGCATCGGGCTTGCCGTTGTCCGGACGTTCCTGCACAATGGGGCAAAGGTGGCGCTGTTCGGCAGCCGGGAGGCCTCCGTGCAGAGAGCGCTGGCGCAGCTGCGGGAGGAGCAGCCGGACTGGCCGGTGATAGGCCTCTGGCCCGATCTGACGGACTATGCCGCCGTGGAGCGGGCGGTGCAGGAGGTCGCGCAGACCTTCGGCGGGGTGGAGATTCTGGTGAATAATGCAGGGATCTCCGCGCGGGAGCCACTGGCGGACTATTCGCCCGAGGCGTTCCGGAGCATCATGGACCTGAATGTCACGGCGGTGTTCCACGGCTGCAAGGCCGTCGAGCCGATCATGCGCGCAGCAGGGAAGGGCTGCATCATCAACACCAGCTCCATGGTCAGCCTCTATGGTCAGCCGAGCGGCGTCGGCTATCCCGCCAGCAAATTTGCCGTCAACGGCCTGACGCGCAGCCTAGCCCGGGAGCTTGGCCGCGCAGGTATCCGCGTCAATGCGGTCGCGCCCGGCGTCACGCGGACGGATATGGTCGCGGCCCTGCCGAAGGAGTTGATCGACCGCATCAGCGCGCCCATCCCGCTCGGCCGCATCGGCGAGCCGCAGGAGGTCGCCAACGCCTATCTGTTTCTCGCCAGCGATCTGGCAAGCTATGTAACGGGTGAGATCCTGTCCGTCGACGGCGCAGCGCAGACCTGAGCGGAAAGCTGCCGGGGGGATACTTGATCCGGAAGCCAGAATAAAAACAGCCCCTGCGCTGCCGGTGGGAAAGAGTCCGGCAGCGCAGGGAAATTTTCATGCCGGCCCGCGCTGGAATGGCTGCGGGAGAACGGCCGGGGCCCGGCTTTTGGCAGGTCCTGCGCGGCGGGCGATGCCTCTTCGCCTGCGGGCAGGGGAGCGGGACCCCTTCATCCTATATATGTCTTCAGAAACGCGTTCCTGACAGGTTTTTTCAAAAAAATTTTTCAACAGATGCGAGAAAGATATATTTACAGGTGATACGTCGCTTAAAAATATACAAAAACGAAACCGAGACATCAGACGGATGCCCCGGTTTTACGCTTCTGCGTCTTCCATATAATTCGGATGCAGATACAATAATGTCGGAATGCCGTTCATGACTTTTTCTTTTTTCAGCACAGTCAGAACAGCCTGGTTTTCCAGATAATCTATCGTGGTTCTTTCAAATGCGGACTTGCAATAATATCGCTGCCCGGTACCCTTGTCGATAAACACGAAGAAAACCTCGCCGGAGTGCAAATTTTTAATGATGTATTCTGCGTCAATTTTGCAGTGAATGCGTACCAGGTTCGGACGAAAACGTGCAATCAGGAACTCGGTGTCAAGCGTTTCCTGAAGATGAATGATCGCATTGAGTCGGCCTTTGATCTGCAGCCAATTCAGGCTTCGCTCCATGTTTGCCGCTTCAAGCTTTCCGCTCAAAATGGAAGGGATCAGCCTTTCGCCGTAGTATTCGGACGGGCGCAGACCGAAGTCTACATCCTGCGCATACTGCATCCCGGCAACATGTGGGAAATCAGCAAAGGAGAAGCTCAAGGCAAAAGAAGATTTCTTTCCTCGCCTTCCAACGGTGATCCGGTATTCTGCTCCTGTCAATTGCTGCCATGCATGGGCAGCTTCCCGTAAAAGACACATTCCGACCTGCTTTTTTATAAAAAAGCGGAACCCTGCATTAACAGAGCTCCGCAAGAGGCGTTTTCATTCGGGAAAAACCCTACGTCAGCCTGTGGAAACCGCCTAACCCTCGGTCAAAGCTCCACAAGTGTACGGCATGCTGACCCCATCACTTGCTTCAACGCTGCGACAGACAAACCTGTTGCTGTCTACGGGAATTTTCATTCCCTAGGCCTAGTATACACGCTCTGAACTGAAAAATCAACATGAATTTCGAAAAACGAAGGCCCCTGCGCTGCCGGTGGGAAAGAGACCGGCAGCGCAGGGAAATTTTCATGCCGTCCCGCGCCGGAATGGCTGCGGGAGAACGGCCGGGGCCCGGCTTTTGGCAGGTCCTGCGCCGCGTGCGATGCCTCTTCGCCTGCGGGCAGGGGAGCGGGACCCCTTCATCCTATATATGTCTTCAGAAACGCGTTCCTGACAGGTTTTTTCAAAAAAATTTGAAAAATTTTTCGGAAGAGTTCTGTAACAGGATGTAAAACGATTTTGGGAACAGGAATGGTGGCTCGTTTTTCTGCTGGGAGGCAGCAGAAGCGCTAAGGGAGCGGTTCCGTGCAGGCGATTTGCTCATTGACAAACAGCAGTCTGGTCAGGCTAACAACGAACAGATAATTGTTGCCATTCTTCCGGACGTAGGCTCCAATATAGGACCGCGTTAAGTCAATGCTTGCCTGTACGTTCTCCTCAATGGTAAGACTGTGAGATATATTGTAATACCAGTTGTCGTAGGTGTGCTTTTCCTGCGGCGTGATCACGTCACCACCCAGAATGACCAGATTTTCAGAGTGTGCGTATTCCAGCACATCCGGAATATCACAGACGTGCCATGCAAGCTCACCCCAATATGTTTCCCGCGCCTTCTGCAGCAATTGCGGCGGATAGTATTGAAATGTCATAGCAGCCTCCGGCAAGCGAAAATGATATCAATACAGCGCTCTCAGCAATGCTTCCGGTGCAAATTGAAAGCCGATCAGCGTCGTCGCCATAAAGAAAAATACGAGCGTAATAATAAAGAAGGTCACAGAACGTCCACGGTGGAACGCGGCTGCGCTTTCCAGCTTCTTCCATGGAAGCGCACGAAGCGGGAGCCAGTGCGCCAGTGCAAGCACGAGCAGGACTACAAGCACCCAAAGAGGCAGCAGTCGGAAGGTCCCAACCGCAGAAAGGGTGAATTCCAGCCGCAGGAGCGGCGTGTAAAGAAGTCCACAACCAATGCTGAACGCCAGCAGTAGAATCAGCTGTACGATACGCTGCAGCATCGTGGGCACATATCTCGCGCCGCAGTGGCTGCAGGAAAGAGCCAGATGGAACCGGTTTGTCAGAAAAAAGCTGAATGAGAGCGGGATATTCCGCTTGGCGGAGCATTGCGGGCAGCTGCTTAATTCCATAAGAATCCCTCCTTTATCGCATCAGGGCCGTCACGGCAAACACCAGCAGGGACAGCCCCAGCGCCGTGAGCATGGACCAGACGATCGTGGGCAGCAGATATTCCTGCTGTTCCAAGGGCTTATTTCCGGAAATCGGACGCCACGTTCCGAAGCGGCGAAGCAAAATTCCGACAAAGGCATACTGCAGAAAGGCAAGCAGGAATAACACAATCGTTGCCACCGGAGAGTGCCAGCTGTTGCTCAAGTAAAAACTCACCCAAAACCACAGACAGCAGTTCAGAGTGATGATCACTCCCGATTTGGGCGATGGAACATAACGCGTTCCGCATTTTGTGCACTGCACGACCGTTGCAAATGAGTTAAAAAAGCAGTGTTCCTGTGCAGGGAATGGGTCCTGCGTTTCTTCCGGTTCGCATTTGGGACAATAATCCAGTTCCAGATCAACTTCGCGCATGTGGGGCCTCCTCTCATCCTATGTAGATATCGTGTTTTCACAATTTTGCAGTTTTCTGAGATTCTCCTCCCATACCTCGTCCCCGAGCGCCTGCGCGCACAGAAGGCTTTCCGCGATTGCCCGATGGAGCGCCGCCGAGTTCTGAAAAGCCTGCAGCCTTTCGAGGATGAGAAAAGCGCCCGGCCAATTCATGTCGCGCAGCCATGCCAACAGGTTTTCCAAACAGGCGTCTAATTCCGCATCCGACCGCATTGCCAGAGCTTTTGCGCAATTGTCCCACACGTTTTTGTTGTAGTGCTCCGTGCAGGGCTGCAAAAAGACTTGAAAGTTTTCCACCTGCGCCGCCTGCGCAAGTCCGGCGGCCTGCTCCTCGGCACTGTTGTTCCAGTCCAGCATCCCCATGATCACATCGATCTCTTTCATTCTTTACATCCTCCGGTGCTCACACGAACCACACCGGGCTGAGCGCAATTGGGGGCCACCATGCCCGTTCCTTCAAAGCGCGGGTTCTGCCGAACGGGGAATAGTACAGGCTTGCCCTGCCGTTCAGCCACGCGGTACTGACCTTTACGCGCCAAACCGATTCGCCGAGCTTCCGAAAGCACAGCTTTACCTCCGGTGGCTGGGAATAGTCGGAAAAGCGCTTTTTTTCGCTTTCCGTCAGCGCAGCAAGCAGCGGCTCTGTGATCTCAGCGGCCCTTGCAGCGCAGTCCGCCGGTGCGTTCTCCTCCGGAACGAAATACAATGGACCGATTTGGAGCGCCTGCTCCCGGAATTTTCTGGGCAGTGCCGTTCCAAGATAGCGGATCGGCATGGCGGAAAGCTGCTGGCATACGTTCTCAAGCTGTGCCTGATTCCCACGCAGGTAGCGCCGCGTGATGCCCTTGCGCCAGATCATGAATGCAGCGGCAAGTGCGGTCCAGAATGCGGCCCGGTTGGCAAAATACAAAAATATGACCGCGTTATGGATCTCAATGTCCACGTGAAAGAGGGAAAGAATCGGCAGGACGGTCCGAAGCAGCACATAGCTGCCGCCAATAGCGACCATCAGGACAAAGGGAATCCGTCTCAGGGCAAGCTTCATCGCAGGGTGCTCCTTTCTTTCTGTCGGAAGTTACTGCTGCGGGGAGGGTGGGACATACGGCGTTGTCAGCGACGGAAAAAGCAGATCAGCGCAAAATAGGCAAAATAGAAAGTCAAAGAAATGCCAAACCAAATGAAAATCCGCTTTTGGCTTTTTCGGTCGCTGCGAAACTGCAGCTGTTTGGCTTTCAGACCCGTGGGAAACTCCTGCCACCGCCCGAAGGTCAGAATGGCACGCTCGATCAGCTCGCTGATCGCGAAGAGTGACAAGCAGGTGAGCAGAAGCAGAACGAAAGCCAGATATGCCGGACCGTCAGTCCTGACAGCCAGGTTGAGGAGCCAGATAAGGATCGGAAAATACGCTGCAGCGGGAAGCAGAAAAAGGCCGTTCCGGTACCAGTACCACAGCTTCGGCGGGCGGATCAGCTCGCCGCAGATCGCGCAGCGGCCATACCATACGTCCTCCAGAAAAATGTCCTGCCCGCGCCGAAAGCGCGTTTTCGCGTCGGGAATGCTGCCGTCCTTTGCGGCAGGGATATGCCGATGCTCCATATGCTGCACGCCCCTCTTGCGGTTAATATATTGTTACGAGTTGCAAAAAAACAAAATACATCTTAAAATTAGTATATCATAATCGAATAGAAAAGATATCTTTGAAATTAATCGAAAAAATATTTTTTGAGAGTGCCTTTTCACGTTAATGACCCGCGGCGGCAGAATTGCAAAACAAAATGCTTCAAAACTCTATTTGCGATTCTGAACGCAGCGAGATCCCGAAGGACTTTTTTGGCAAGCTGAGAGAAGCCCCCTGCGCAGCCGGGGGAAAGAGACCGGCCGCGCAGGGGAGACCCCGCCGCCTTGCCTGCCCCACGGCGGGAAAACCGCGGGAAGGACAGCGGGGAAAAGGAGGGCGGTTCCGATATCCGCGCGGCCCTGCCTCGTGGCCTGCGCGGGTACCCACACTCGGATGCCCTTCACCCTATATATGTCTTCAGAAACGCATTCCTGACATGTTTTTTCAAAAAATTTCAAAAAATTTTTAGACAGATGCGCGATAAATATCATTACAAAGCATACGTCGCATTCCGAATGCGGGAAAACTGCACGGAATGCAGAAGCAACAATTCTGGGAGTCCTATTCAATATTCGATATGGCCTCGGCCTGTATCCGGACGATCCTATCCTCCGTTGCCGCAAAAGGCAGCTTCAGTGTGGACACGCTCTCATCCTCGAACATCACGGTAAGTTATTTCAGCGGCAATTATATATGCGCGTCCTGTTCAAGGACCTGCGGCAGGAAGAAACAGCAGGCCAAAACCACCGGCGTAGCCGGTAATTTTGACCTGTAAAAATTAAAAATCGGTAAGTTTCGACAGAAACTCACCGATTTTTGGCAAAGAACCGTAATTTTGATAGAAACCGTGCAAGGGGGTGCAATTACGGTTTAGAGGGGGGTGCATTTTTGATTATAGGGGGGTGCAACCACGGCTTTAGGGGGTGCATTACTCTACCCATGGGGACAGCAATAAACCGCAGGCGTTGAAACCTGCGGTCTTTTCATTTTTCTTGGGACTCACGCCTCGATTTCTGTGCCGCCCTGGAATTTGAAGGTCATTCGTCCGTCGGCGTGGACGGTCACTGTGTCAATGACGGTCAGCCAGAGCTTATCGTCGAAATTGGTGAGGGCATCCAGTTCCTGCACCTCGAACATAAATGCTCCAATGGCTTCCGCCTGGGCTTCCCGTGCAACCTTTGTGGCGCGAAGTTGCTCAAGCTGTGCCTTGGCTTTTTCGTACCGCTCCACAAATCCATTGTACCGGGCGGCGTATTCATTCTGGTTCTGCGCCGTCTGCGAATTCTCTGCGATGCAGCGTTTTGTCAGCTCGGCCACCACATCGATCTCCTCAAGCAGGCTCTCGATCTCTGCATCAATGCCCGTGCAGTCTGTCAGCGTGGTTTGCATCAGACGGCAGTCCTCAAGGATGTTGTCCTTGCTGTCGATAATGGCGTTGATAGCAGCAACAAACCGTGCTTTGATGGTTTCCTCGTCCAGATGCGGCGTTTCGCATTTGTGCTCACCCTTAAATTTGCCGTTGCATTGCCAGATGACCCTGCGGTATTTTGAGGTTGAGTTCCAGACTTTTGAGCCAAAGTAGGAACCGCAGTCCCCGCAGACGATGCGGGAGGAGAAAATGCTCTTTCCGCTGTACTGGCGGCTTATTCGCTTGCGCCGAGCAAGTTCCGTCTGAACTTTGTCGAACTCTTCCGGCGTAATGATTGGCTCATGGCTGTGTTCCACATAATACTGCGGCACCTCGCCCTCGTTGACCTTCCTCTTTTTCGTGAGGAAATCGACTGTAAAGCATTTTTGCAGGAGTGCAGCGCCCTTGTACTTCTCATTTTGGAGGATGCTTT
>ERZ809296.2093-NODE-2093-length-20348-cov-4.953432_pt1 | contig 20348 bp, 13 predicted proteins | sample MGYA00520511_ERZ809296 | MGnify/ENA primary metagenome ERZ809296 (study PRJEB31576, sample SAMEA3212662) | Homo sapiens | biome: human-gut; feature: human gut; material: fecal | place: Sweden | collected 2012 ... | reverse complement strand
TCGCCCTTATCGCCGATGAAGTGTTCTTCGATTACTCTCTCGAACCTTTCCCCGGCAACGCACGGTTCGCGGGGGAGCGCGGCGTGCTCACCTTCGCCCTAGACGGATTCTCCAAAATGCTGGCCGCGCCGCACGCCAAAGTCGGGTGGATTCAGGTATCTGGACCCGACGAGGACGTTGCCGAGGCACAGCGTCGACTGGACGTCATCGCCGATGATTATCTGCCGATGAGTGACATCATTGCCGAACGGATTCCCGCATTATTGAACGCCGCGCCCGCACAGACCAGACGGGTGGGGGAACGCGTGCGCAATAACCTGGCCAAGTTGCACGAGTTGCTTGACGCCGATCCCAACGGGCTGGTCAGCGTGCTACGGGCCGAAGGCGGCTGGAACGTGCTGCTACGAGTGCCTTCAGTCATCGATGAGAACGAGCTGGTGCTGCGGTTGATTGACGAGCACAAACTGACCGGACAGCCCGGCTACTTCTTCGACATGACTTCCAATGGATACCTGGCCGTTTCCCTGCTACCCGAACCGGACGAATTCGAGCGTGGCATCCGCGCCGTGCTCAATACCGTCGCCGCTTTGCTGCGATAGGCCGGTGTTTGCCGGCACCACACATGTACTCCACGTACAATAGCGGCATGGGATTCTTGTTTAGACCGAAAGAACTGCCACGCCCGGCGTCGCTGACGTTCACTTTGGATCAGGCCGGGCATACGTATGATGATGGGCACGTGGGACTTGCTCCCACGGACATCACCGTCAGCGAGCGGCGGGTGGCCGTGATCGGACTGAACGGCGCAGGCAAATCCACATTGCTGGGTCTGCTGGACGGTTCGTTGAAGGCCAACGCCGGCACGGTGACCATTGCGGACGGTGAGGAACGTCTTGACCCGGCTGTGAAGAAGGACGCGAAGCGCATCGATAATCTGGTCGGCAAAGTACGACGCGAGGAGATTTCGAACAGCTTTTACCAAGCGGCGAATATTTCCGAAGCGCTGAAAAAGCACAAGGTGCCCGAGTCAGAACGTCATGCGCGCATCGGCAATCTGTTCGCGCATTTTGATTTGGCGCAGGTCTCCAAGGCCAAGGCCAGCGAACTGGACTCCGAGAAACGGCACCTGCTGGCTATTGCGGCCGCGCTGAGCTTTGAGCCGAGTGCGATTGTGGCGGATGAGCCGAGCAAGGGATTGGATGAGATTGGCACCGCGCATGTGGCCAAGGCGTTGTTCAGCTACAACAAGCAGGTGATTTTCGCCACGCATGACACGGATATGATCCGTCGGCCCGAATACGCCATCGACCGCGTACTGGTGCTGGACGAGCACGCGGTCGCGTTTGACGGAGCGCCGGCTGAGGCTGTGGCGTTTTATGAGGATCTGATTCGCCGCAAGTATGAGGCTGCGAAGCGGTAGCAGATAGAAATCGGCCGTTGGGGGATTGGCATCGGCCTCAGGCCGATGCCAAGGCTCACGCGAAGTAGAAGCCGCGGAAGCCGTACTGGTAGACGCGGTAGATGTATCCCGAACTGAGCACCATCTTGACCAGCTTGCCTAGACGGTTCATGCCGACGAAATGCTTGGTGGAGGCGGAGAACCACATGATGCCGTCATTGTCGAACAGCAGACGGTGCGAGCGGTAGTAGAGCACCGGGATTTCGCCGCGAATCACACCGTTCGCGTCATAGTAGTACATGAAATTCTGCTCGTTGGAATCATTGCCGAGAATCGCGTACAGGCCATTGCCGAGCGGTCCGGTCCTATAGCAGGGTGAACCAAGACTGAACCTGATGCCAGAGCGTCGGATTGTTGTCGATCATCGAATCGCTGCGCGACTGCACGAAGCAACTTAGTATGGCTATGCCCAGCGCCCACAATACGGCCAGCACCACGACCCAGCGCATCAGCCAACGCCACGGAGTGACGCGGGCGATGCCATCGCCTGAAACGGCGTCGTTGGCCCCCGCCAATGAGCGGCTCGGTTCGCGCCCATTGACCAGCCACAGTAGCCCCGGTATGGACGCCAGCGAGATCAGCCAGCCGAAATCGGCGGAATACCGCCATCCCAAACCGCCGACGTGGCTGTCGAATACGACCAGCACCGCCGCCACGGCCAAGCAAGACATCAGCCATGGCCGCATGCCGTGCGTCTCCAATCTGCGCAGCAGGGGCAGCGCCAAAGCCATCAAGGTCAGTGGCGTGGCCGTGAAAATCGCGCCGACCATCACCTCGTAATAGCCCCATTGCGGCATCGGGGCGGGAGAGCCCGCCAGCCACGGGAAACGTTCCATGAAGCGCAGCGGCAGGAACAGGTAATACCAGATGTTGGCGGGCATATCCGCGGACGGGGGGGTATGCCGGGTCATATCGGATATGGAGAACTGATACGCATTGCCGAAATTGAACGGGGAATCGAACCGAACCATGTTCCACGCCATCAGAGGCGTCACGACGAGAATGGCGGGGATGATTACCGCCAGCGGCGCGCGCAACGCCTGCAACGGCTTGATACGGCGTGTGCGCAGACCGGTGCCCAGCGCGCGAATCTGCGGCCAGAACAGGGGGAACGCAAGCAATGCGGTCAAGGTGAACGTCGGCCGGCATCCGAAATTCGCCGCAATGCACAAGGCACCCAAGGCCAGTCGCGGCAGGGAGAGAGGCTTGGCATCGCCCGCCTGCCATCGGTCCGATGGTCTCAGCGGACGGCGGGACGTGTCCGCGCCGAGCCATAGCCATAGTCCCAGCGACGTCAACGTCAGCGATGCGGCGAACGGTATCTGATAGAAGTTCGTGCGATACAGCAAATACCCCATTTGCGCGCTCACCAACGATGAGACCACTACTAACGACGCGGCCGCCACCGAAGTCTTCGGCATCACGCGATGGATGACGCGCAGCGCCAGCAAGGAGAAGAAGATGATGAACAGCAGCACGAGAATATACTCGGCGGCGGATGTCGGCAGATTATGACCGGTCAGCAGACGATAGGGGACGAACAGCAGCACTGCGGGCAACACGCCAAAATAGGAATACCAGTGACCGTCATAATACGCGTAATCCCAATAGAGCGGACTGGCTCCATTGGCGAGTAGCTGGGCACGTGTGGCTACGTCATAGGGGTGCTCGGTGGCGGCCAGTTGTTCGGGAACCGGCAAGTCGAGCCAGGGCCGGCCGGCGACCAGCGCATCGGCCACATGCCCATACTGGTCGAAATCATAGGTGTAATCGCCGGAAACGTGGGAGACGAGCGGAGACGCGTACCACAGTTCGTGGATGATGGATGCGCCGATAAGCAGGGTAGGAATCGCCATAAGCCCCACGAAAGCAAGTCGTTGCCGAGTGCTGGACGGGTCAAGCGTGATACGCCACAGGCGCGATCCCGGCCTCCAGACGGCAATCATCAGCAACACCAAGGCCATGGCGAGCACGCGCATCCAATTGATGACGAACGGTACGCGCACGTTGGCGCGGGCGTCGGTGACCGGTACGATCGCGCCGCGCTCTTCCTGAATCCAAATACGTACGATGCCGGCACCCGGCGCCTTGACATAATAGCTGCGAATAGCGTCGGGATTCATCGACTGGGCCTGGCCGGTGATGCCATCGACATCCGCGCGCACATGGATGGTCGCCAGCGGTTTGAAGACTTCCTTATCGTCGTTCGCTTCGGATTCGGCCTCGGCCTGCTCACGGGCCTTATCGATGACCTTGCTGCTCGCGGTATCGATGCGTAGGTAATCCGACGTGCCGTCCGCGGTCAGTTCAAGATAGGCCTTGGTCGGATCGGTGACGGTCAACATGCCATCATTCCGGCGCGTGAGACCCGAACCCAGCGTGTTATGCACGGCGTTCGTATCCGTGCTCGCTCCGAGCGTACGCCAGAACGGCAGGTTGAACACGATGCACTCCATGGCGGCGATGGCGGCGACGGCGGCCAGCAAGGCGATCAGCAGACGCACCAAACGCAGCCGGTGCCGGATATCCGGGCGGCTGGGCAGGTGCCGTTCATGATTCGACGGCATCGGACAGTCTGCGCGAGTGTGGTCTATGGAATGCACGCATTTATTCTATAGATTTTATTCGGGCTTGATGTCGGGCAAACAAGAGATAATGTGAATCATGCCAAAACGTACATCGGACCATGGGAAGCACAACCGCACGCCACTGCTGGGCGGACTGAAGGATTCGATGAACGCGCTCGCGGCCGATCTGGGACTGTCCAAGCCGAAGAAGCACGATACGAATCCGTTCGGCGATGCCTTACGGGAGACCAGTGAGCGTAAAGGCGGCATTATCGACGAACTGACTCGCCATGCAGTGGCGCTGAGTCCTGTAATCAAGCGACGCACCTTCCCCGAATTGGAGAACGTGCCGGAAAGGCTGGTGCTTGGATGGGCGCAGCTGCCCTCCACCAGAGGCCGTGGCTTTTCGCTTGGCATTTTCCCCGACCGCGATCATTTTGCGCAGGTGGCGTTCGCCGATACGCATGGCCGCGTATTCGTGGGCACCGACCCCAACGTGGACGTGCAGGATATGCAGGCGCGATTCATGTTCGGCAAGGAAAAAGAAGTGACATTGCCGGACGGTGAGCGGCTGGGCGAAAGCGACGAGCCGCGTTCACGTTCCGGTTTCTCCCGTGCAGACCGTGGTCTGGGAAGTGCGCTGCATCATGGGCGTGGTTTGGGGCGTGGCCTTGGTCATGGTGCTGACGGTGTGAAGGCCATTACCGGTGGCGTGGTGGGGCGCGACGACACCGGACGCATGACGTGGCTCGCCTCATGGCTCAAGGCCGGCAACCGGTACACGCTTGAGCAGATGCGTGCCAATCTGCCGCCTGCGATGCGTCATGATTTGGAATACCGCGATGCCATTACCATCGCGTTCTTCGCCACGTATATGTTGCCGCAGATCAATGGTCTGCTCATCGGATTCGGTTCCGGCAATATCTTCCGCCGTCTCAACCGTGAGGCGCCAATCGGTGCGATTCGCCGTTCGGTGCGTGACACTTTGGCGGCACGTGCCCACGGCATGCGGGCCTCCGGTCTGGAGGATCATTTCGCCGATCTGATGCGCGAAGCCGGCGCTCTCGACACCACGCCGGGACTGGAAGCGGTGCATGGCGCCGAACCGTTGCACCTGTACACCTCGACGTATTCGAGCGGCTATTTCTTTACGTGGGATAAGTCCTTGGCATTCGGGCAGGCGCTGAAATCCTTGAAGATCGAAGGCAACCTCAACCGATTCGCTGCGGTGAGCGCTTGGTTGGAGCGCAACGCTTCCTTGGGACGCAACCCTACGGAAGATACGGTGACCCGTGCCGAGGCCGCGCAAATCGACATGAAACTCATCGAAAACCCTGCGATTATGGCGCTTGACCCGTATGATGGCGAGCAGGAGCGTCGGGCCGTGCTGAGCCTGGTCGATATCGCCGCACGCACGGCTGGACAGATTCGCAGTGAATTCCCCGATCCTCGAGATGTGCTGACCCAGCAGAACGTGCCGGATTCGGGTGTGACGAATGCTGCGGACGCTGAAAGTACTGAGAGTGCTGAGAGTGCTGAGGGTGCTGTAGAGCGGACCAATAAGAGCGACACCAACACTCAAGCCGCTCGTCCTTCGTATTCGCCGGCGAGGAGCGACGAATGGGTGTATCGTCAGACCCTCTCCTCACTGTTGCGCCGGTTACGGTTGCCGTATCGGTTTGACGTGGAGTTCCGGTCGCGCTTGGATTCGGGTGAAGTGGCCATTGGCTTCACCACCGCCGGCACCTCGATGATGCCCGATAGCCGGTATGACACCACTCGACGTACGTGGCGTGCGCTGAGCAGCGCCGAACGCGCGTCGATGAGCGCCGCCTACAACCTGCGTGTCGGCCTGATGATGGCCGCGCTAAGTTTCGGCACCAGCGAATCCGTGCGCCAGATGTCGTTGCACATCGATTCCATTGGTCTTGAAGAGGCGATTGCCGAACAGGATTCCGCCATCGAGGCGATGATGAGCGAGGCTTTAAGCGCTTTTGAACATCTGCGCAGTGGCGATTTGGGGCGTGTGGGTTCCAAAGCCGATCCCAAAGATGGTGATTTCCATGGCGACCCGACCCGCCCCATCACTCATGAGGAGACGTTGGGGCAGACGGCATCCGGTGACGAACGCGGCACGGCCGGGGGAACCGGCAACGGTACCGGACCGTCTGCGGATGCTACGGATCAGGCCGCGGCCGAATCCGCTGACGCCGATGGCGCCGCGTCCATCGATTCGCAGTTCGAAGACCTGATGAAGGGCGTCGATATCGACGAAATGGCGTTCGGCATGCCGGACGATACCGGCGCAGGCGACGACTTGGGCGGTATCGGCGGCGAGGGCGTCGGCACTGACGGTGCTGATGGGGCCGTCGGCATGGACGATGATCCGATGAGCGTGCTGCGCCGCAATCCCACCGTGCGCAATATGGTCACCGTCACCTTCACCCGTGATGCCTTCCTCAAGCGACTGGACACCGCTGGGCTTGACAATCCCGAGGAAACCTACCGCATGTTCGGTGCCGTGATGGACGTGGACGGCGAAGGTGGTCTGAAACCCATCAGCGCCGACTTCGACTTGGCGGACAGCCGGTTCTCTCCCACCGGGTCCCAGGAGGAGCCCGAACTGGCCGACCGTCAATTCAGCCCGGCGACTGCTCACGTGCTGGGCGCACAGGTCAGTTCCGGACTGGCTATCCAGCGAGTGGACCTGCTGCAGCATGGCGTCAACGAATTCCACGATATCGCCAGGAACACGTCGCTCGGCTCCGTGGAAAAGGCCCAGCGAGCCATGCAGGTCATCGAATCGATATGCGATCCCGAACTGACCGGCTTGGCCTCTCAGGTCACCAGTGCGTTGATCGATGGCAAGGACACACCGGACTTCACGTTCACGCTTGCCGACGATCTTGACAAGGAGCGTCTGCGCGCCCGAGACATGCTGTTCTCGGGCCAAGCCGATCAGGCCATCGAAGCGGACGAAGCGGCCGTGGCCCATTTGGATCAGGTGTATGCGGCAGGCCATGGCGTACCTCGATACTTCAACTCCTATGCCGAGCGCGTGGTCTACAACCGGCTGTTCGCCACATTGGACGAGCGTACGGTGCTTATCCCGGACAATCTGTTCTACGCGCACATGGAGCTGGCTGACGTGTTGAGTCAGATCAAGGGTGCCGAGGCGGCTATCCCGCATCTCAACCGTATGGTGGCGTACGCGCCCGCCTACCCGCTCTCACATCTGAAGCTCGCCATCCAACTGGCACGCAATGAGGATTGGGATTCGGCACGCGCCGCCTGCCTGAATACTCTGCGCGTGGCCTTGGACCGCGACGATGCCGCGTTCGCCTACTACCGGTTTGCCTACGCCGAATGGATGCTTGACCGGTTCGACACAGCCGCCGCAGCCTACATTATGAGCGATCACATCGCTCCCGGGGCCATTGGTTCGCTGGAAAGTGAACTGCAGGAACTGGTTTCCCGTGCGGACTCGCAGTGCATACCGGTGCCTGAATCGGTGGAGGCCGCCGCCCATGTGCTTGCCACGCATGATCTGCCGGTCTGGCCGTATATCGAAGTGGCTGACATCGTGCGTGACGCCGCTCGCGTGTGCGTGGATGAGGGCATGTTCGTGCCGGCCCGCACGCTCTCGGTGGCTGTGGCCCGCATGAATGACGACGAAGGCGATAACATCGACATCATCCAAGCCCAGTTCCTGCGCTCGCTATCCGCGTAGCCGCCTGAGGGGAGTTGACGGTATAGCCGGCCGAGGGGAGCCGAGCCCGCTAGGATAGACAACCATGAGCACGAACGAACAACTGGCATGGGATTTCGACGATGGGGATGTGGCCGAGGTCCGGCCTGATACCGGTATTGCACGTTTTGCCCCTGGCTCCGAACAATGGATAGCCGCACTGCAGCCCACTGACGACGACGCGATACGCCTCGACCGTTTCGACGTGAACACGATGACCGCTGAGGCCGCCGCCCGCCTGTGGGCTCGCGTGGCCGCATGGGTGGAATCCGATCAGATCGCCTACTACATCGACGACTCACCCGTCAGCTCCGACGCCGCCTACGACGCGCGCATGCGTTGCCTCGAACGACTCGAAGCGGCGTTCCCCTCACTGGACGATCCGCAGTCGCCCACCCATCGCGTCGGCGGCTCCTTCTCCAACGACTTCGCCTCCGTGCGCCACCCCAGCCGCATGATGAGCCTTGACGACGTCTTCTCCATCGAAGAGCTCAAGGATTGGTACGATGCGGTGATTCGCGACCTCGATTGGCCCGAATCCAAGCCCCTGCCTATGAGCTGCGAGGTCAAAATCGACGGCCTCGCCCTGAACCTCATCTATCGCAACGGCGTACTTGAACAGGGCCTGACGCGCGGCGATGGCGTTACCGGCGAAGACATCACCCTGAATGTGCGAACCATCGGCTCCATTCCCGCCAACCTCGGCGGCCCCAAGGAAGACGTTCCGGACTTCGTGGAAATCCGAGGCGAAGTGTTCATGCGCTGGGATGACTTCCACACCCTGAACAACGAGCAGGAGGACGCCGGACGAGCGCCCTTTGCCAACCCGCGCAACGCCGCCGCCGGCTCGCTGCGTCAAAAAGACCCTCGCATCACCGCCACTCGTCGCCTGAGTTTCTATGCGCATGGTCTAGGGCAGCTCACTTGGGGGCCGGACCATCCGCGCGGCACCCATGATGTGGTCGCCGACCAGTCGCAGGCCTACGATTTATACATCAAGTGGGGCGTGCCGGTCTCCCCGCACAATCGTGCGGTGACCTCATTCCAGGAGATCCTGGACATGATCGAGTACTACGGCGAGCATCGCGGCGACATCGAGCACGCGCTCGACGGCATCGTCGTCAAGGTCGATGACCTGGGCCTGCAGCGTACCCTCGGTGCCACCTCGCGCGCGCCGCGCTGGGCCATCGCCTACAAATACCCGCCCGAAGAGGTCAACACCGAACTGCTCAACATCACCGTGCAGGTGGGGCGTACCGGCCGTGTGACGCCGGTCGCCGTGCTCAAACCTGTCTACGTGGCCGGCTCCACCGTGGCTCGTACCACGCTGCACAACGGATTTGAAGTCAAACGCAAGGGCATTCTGATCGGCGACACCGTGGTGGTGCGCAAGGCCGGCGATGTGATTCCCGAACTGGTCGGCCCGGTGCTTGAACGGCGCAAAGGGCGTGAGGACCAGCTGCGCGAATTCGTCATGCCCGAGTTCTGCCCTTCATGCGGTGCGAAACTGTCACCCGCCAAGGAGGGTGACAAGGACATTCGCTGCCCGAATGTGGAAAGCTGCCCGGCCCAGTTGACCGAGCGCGTGATTTCGCTGGCCTCACGCAAGGCGTTCGACATCGAGCACTTGGGCGAACAATCGGCCATCGCTCTGACCAACCCGGAGGAGAACCGGCCTGATTCGGTGGCGACCTACGCGCCGAACATCACCGAGGTTCTGGTCGCCCCCGGCGAAGAGCCTGACCCGTACGAGCCGGTGGAAGGGCTGGAATTGCCGGCCGCGCAGAAGCCGGTGTTGTCTAACGAATCCGGGTTGTTCAACCTGACCGCCGCCGATCTGCGCGACGTGCGCGTGTGGCGTGAGGCCGCAATCGTCGAGGTGCATGAGACGGTCGGTGCGAACGGTAAGAAGAAAAAGGTGCGTAAGCGTGTCGGCGGCTCTGGCCTGTGGCATCAGGTGCCTGCTTTCTGGACCGCGCCCACGCCGGCCAAAAAGCTCACGGCCAAGCAGCTGGCCGAACGCGCGCAAGGGGAGGCCGCAATCGAATCTGCCGAAACACAGGGAGGTACCGCCAGCGAGACGACCGGCGCACCTACCGGGGCTGAGGCTCCACTTGGTGCTATGCCGGGCTTTGCCGCAGCCTCCTATCCTGAGTATGACGTGCCGGCCGACGCGGTTATCGTGCGCGTGGATCACAAGGCCACGCGCACTGGCGTCACGGATGTACCGGTGATCATTCGGCCCGGCGAAAACACGCGCAAGATGTTCGACGAAATGGACAAGGCCCGTCACGCCGACCTGTGGCGTGTGCTGGTCGCGTTGTCGATTCGCCGGCTCGGTCCGCCTACCGCACGCCTGATTGCCTCGGCGATGGGCTCGCTGGCAGCCATCGAAAACGCCACGATTGAAGATCTGACGGCCATCGACGGGGTGGGCCCGGAAATCGCCGAATCGGTGGTGAACTGGTTCGCCGCCACCCGCGAACCCGGCGACTGGCGCGGCGCGACTTTGCGTGCTTGGCAGGCCGCCGGCGTGGGTGTCGACGAGGCCGAGACCAGTTCGTTGCCGCAGACGCTGACCGGCAAAACCGTGGTGGTCACCGGTTCGTTGGAGGGCTATTCGCGTGATTCCGCCAAAGAGGCGATTATCGAGCGCGGCGGCAAGGCGGCCGGTTCGGTGAGCAAGAAGACCGATTACGTGGTGATTGGCGCAAACGCCGGCTCCAAGGCCACCAAGGCCGAGGAACTCGGCATCCCCATGCTGGGCGAAACCCAATTCGCCCAGCTCCTAGCCACCGGCACCATCTAAAATAGCCCCCTCAGACGCTTCATTAACCCCCTCTGATGAGGGGGCTGTCAGCCTTTAGGCTGACTGGGGGAGAGAAAAAGCGAATCCCGCCCCAGTGTGACTTATCCACTCCCTCTGGCATGCCGCCGCATCACACGCTAGGGTAGAACAGGCCCTAAAGGAGGATACGGATTTATGAGCGACGCACGTCAGATCGAAGCCGACATCTACGAACGCCTGAGCAAGGTCATCGACCCCGAGCTCGGTCGTTCGGTCACCGACCTCGGCATGATTGCCGCCATCGAAGCCGCGCCCGCATCGTCGGACACCGGCACTTACGACGTCACCGTGCACGTTGAGCTGACGGTTCCCGGATGCCCACTGAGCGAGACCATCACCAACCAGATCAATGGCGCGGTCAGCTCCTATCCGGGCGCACAGCTGCTGCCCCATATCGAAGTCGGTTCGATGAGCCGTGACAAGCTGGCTGATCTGGTCGCCGACCTCAAGGCCGAACGCAAGCAGAACCCCTTCAGCAAACCGGGTGTCAAGACCCGCATCTTCGCCATCGCCTCCGGTAAGGGCGGCGTCGGCAAGTCCTCGGTTACCGCGAACCTGGCCGCCACGTTTGCGGCCCTCGGCTTCGACACGGCCGCCATCGACGCGGACATTTATGGCTTCTCACTGCCGCGCCTGTTCGGCGTGCATACACAGCCCACCAATCTGAATGGCATGCTCATGCCGGTCACCGCGTGGGGCGTGAAACTGATCTCCATCGGCATGTTCGCCGGTGCTGACCGGGCGATTCTGTGGCGTGGGCCGCGACTGCAGCGCTCCTTGGAACAGTTCCTGTCTGACGTATGGTGGGGCGAGCCGGACGTCCTCTTGCTTGACTTGGCTCCCGGCACCGGCGACATGGCGATTTCCGTGGCCCAGGCGCTGCCCAACGCCGAACTCGTGGTGGTCACCACCCCGCAGCCCTCCGCCTCTGACATCGCCGTGCGCTCCGGACTCGTGGCCCTGCAGGTGCCGATGAAGGTGCGTGGCGTGGTGGAGAACATGAGCTACTACGAGCATAAGGGCGAGAAGCTGGAGATTTTCGGTGCTGGCGGCGGTCAGCGCGTGTCTGAACAGCTCACTCAGGCGCTGGGCTATGACGTGCCGCTGATGGCCCAGCTGCCGCTGGAACCCGAAGTGCGCGAGACCGGCGAGGCCGGCCGGCCGGCGGTGCTGGACGCCGACGGCGCTTTGCGTACGGATGGCATTGGCCAGACCTTCCGAGGGTTGGCTGAACGGCTGTTGGCAGTGTGAGCCCGCGCAGCTTCACACTTTTGTAGGCGGCGCTGGCGTTTAAGTCCGGCTCGCTGCTGGTGGGCGAATCGCTTGACCACAGCACCCGCGACCTGGTGGTCGAGGCAATGGAGCGCACTGTCGGCGTGGATAGGCTCATTAACCTGCAGGCCATTCGCATGGACGAGGACGCCGTGCCGCGCTGCCTTGGTATGAATGGGAGATCTACGTCGAGCCCGATATCTGGCGGGCGCCTCGCAGTAAATAGCGGTATAGCGCATTATCGGTGCGATGCTAAGAGGTAATGGCCCATGAGCGGTTCCAATCGGCGAGATTGCGTTGCCGGGACACCACGACATGGGCCATCTCGATAAAACGATGCCGCGTGTCGGCTGTTCTCAGGTCATCCGCAGTGACGAGAATGACGATCCAGCCGAGCAGTTGCAATGCGTTTCGCTTTGCCGCGTCGATTCGCATTTGTGCCGGATCGGCGTGATAGGCTCCCTGATATTCGAACGCGACGCGGCAGTCCGGATATGCCATATCCAATATGACGTATGAGTTGCCGATATTCACGCGATAGTTGGCGGTGGGGCATCCCAAGCCCGAATCCTTCAGCATCCCAAACAGCGTGTTTTCCGGCGGAGAATCCGTGTTCTCTGTCATGTAGGGCAGTGCCTCGTGGCATTTGTTACGACCTATGAACCGCGGACTGATTTCCAAGTAGGTATCGAAATCCTTGCGAGTGGCCATTCTGCGCCGTTTATCGCGGCTCATCAAAGAGGCTCCAATGGCCGCAAGTTCCTCCAGTGTGGAGTATTGGGCCATCTGAGCCCACATCATGACCGGCGAGGCAATCCAGAACTGCTCATAATCCTTTTTGCGGATATCCAGTTTTCCCTTAAACACATGGAAGACCACGCCTTTGATTCGTCTGCGTTTGTTGGCACTGGAAACACAGGCGTGCACGGCATCAACAGATAGCGTGCAATGTCGGGGGATGGGCGCGCCGTAGTAGTTGGCCGCATTGATGTATCCCACCAGCAATGGACCTTTCGAACGGCGCGCAGCATCATTGCAGCGTTCACGTTCTGCTCGGCGTCGGCCGACAATATCCTCATGCATAAAAGAGCTCATGATGCGACCGTAAAGCTGATTTGGACTTGAACGCAAGCCAGGCAGGGCAATGTGGTTCCAGCTTATGGAGTTATCCACATTGTCTATTTGCGCAGAGAACGGTTCTCAGTAGTATCTGTGCGCTCAAATGAACAAGAACATAACAATCTCACATCATCGCAAATGGCGACATGGCAGTGATTAGGGCATATTCCATGTGCGCTTCGGGCGTAGAGAAGTGTGCACAGATATTATTGAGAACCGTTCTCTGCGCGCCTATCTGGCCAAGACCTCGGTGGGCAGGAACACCGTGCGCTGGAACGGCCGGCCCTCGATCTGGCCAAGCACTAGGGTGGACAAGCTGACGCCGAATGCGTCCATTGGCTGGCGCACGGTGGTCAGCTGCGGGTGCATGGCGTCGGCGTCGGCAAGTACGACGGTCCGATGATATAGGCGATTCGCCGATACCCGCGCCCCAACATATGCTCGGTGAGCTTGCGTGAAGCGAGTCGGTTGTCGATGTCGACGGTGGGGAAGGGGGTGGCGCCGCCATAGCCGACGCCGGAAATGGCGACTGGCACGCTGATATTGGCGAATCCCTGAAATAGCGGGTCGTCCTTATGAAATGTGTTGAGAATCCATCCGTCAGCGAATCCGCTGGAGGCGAGTCTGGCGATACGCGCGCCGGCCGCAGGGGAGACGGAGATCAGCGTGATGAGTTGATAATCGGCGTTGCCGAGTGTCTGGTTGGCGTTGAGCAGGATGGTGCTGATATTGGGGTCGGCGATCAGTGAATCCGGCTGCCCGTGCACCACGAACGCCACGGTTTGCGTGCGTTGGCGCACCAATGAGCGGGCGGCGTTGTTCGGCGTGTAGTTCACCTGCTTGACGGCTGCGGCGATGCGCTCGGCTGCCTTGGCCGAGACGTGCGGATTGCCATTGAGATAACGGGAGACGGTGGCGTAGGAGACGCCGGATGCCGCGGCGACGTCCATGATAGAGGACCTATGAGTACGTCAATGAGTGCAAGTCCTGCACAGGCCGTACCGCATGGCGCAGCGCAGTCCGCATCGCCCCGCCGCCGAACCAACCCCGGCAAGATCGCGCGCCGCGCCGGCACCACTATCCTCGACCTGCTGTTCTGCGTCGTATGGTTCTTCCCGGTCTACTGGATGATTATCACCGCCGTAAAGCCGCGCGATGAGATCATGACCACGACCCCCGTGTTCTGGCCCATGCACCTCTCGATCGTCCTGTCGATTATTGTCGCGTTCTTCGCGTGCACGGCCCTGACCCTGTACCGCTTCCGCGGGCGCAAGCCGATCATGGTGTTCGTGCTGGCCATCCAGATGACCTCTGGCGGCATCATCCCGCAGATCATCATCTACAACCAGCTCGGCCTGCTCAACAAATACAGCGGCCTGATCCTGGCGTACATCGCCATGGTGCTGCCGTCCGCGATCTGGAACATGCGCGGGTTCTTCCTGAACATCCCGAAGGACATCTTCGAATCCGCGGGCGTGGAAGGCGCGAACGACTGGCAGATCCTGTGGAAGATCACCTTCCCGCTGGCCGCGCCCGGCATCGTCTCGACCTCGGTGTTCGCGTTCATCAACGCCTGGAACGACTACATGATCGCCTATACGTTCATGAAGGACCAGTCGAAGTATACGCTGCCGGTATGGCTGTCGTCCTTCTCGACACCCACCATGGGCACCGATTTCGGCGGGCAGATGGCCGCTTCGGTGATCTTTTCGTTGCCGGTGGTGGTGTTCTTCATGCTCATCCAGCGCAACATCATGAAGGGCGTGACGACCGGTGCCGTGAAATAGCGTATGCCGCCGTACCTCACCAAACGATTCGTCCGCTGATGGCGGCGCGACCACGTGTCGCCTGCCGTCAGCGGACGAACGATAATAAAAACAGTATGAAAGGGACAGCTGTGCCCACATTCGAATATAAGGCCGATGCCGCAACGTCGTGTCTCACCCTGATTCCCGCTCCGGTGACATTGGAATACACGCATGGCACGGCTATGATCGGGTCCTTGGTGACGATCGAGAAACGAATTCCCGAATATGCCGTCACCGAAGATGCCGATGAGGCCTGGGAAACGCTGCCGATTGAGCAGCTGTCCAGCGAACTCGAGCGTTACTGCGGCGTCACCGTCCGTACGCGCCGAGTCCTCACAGCCACAGATGAAGCCGACGCCGGCGCCAATGCCGCCGAAAAAGCGCGAGATGCGGGCGCGGGTGCGGGTGCGCCGGCAGCGATGAACGGCACCGTCATATCGCTGTGTGTGGATGCGCGATTGGCACATGACGAATACACGCTGGATGTGTTCGCCTCAGATACCATCGCCGTGCGTGGTGGCAGCGAAAGCGGATTGCGGTACGGCATGCAGACACTGCGGCAGATGATCAGGCAAACCTCGCGGACCTTGCCCTGCCTGCATATCCAAGACAAGCCTGCGTTCGCGGTGCGCGCCTACAGTCTTGACGTGACGCGCGGGCGTGTGCCGACGGTGGCGTTCCTCACCTGGTTCATCGACCAGCTGGCGTTGTATAAGTACAACCAATTCCAGCTGTACGTGGAACATGCCTTCGCTTTCGGCGAGCTCAGCGAAGCGTGGCGCGGCACTGACCCGCTCACGGCAGGCGGCATCATGTTCCTGGACGAATATTGCACGCACCACGGTATCGAACTGGTGCCGTCCTTGGCCGCTTTCGGGCCCATGTATATGAACCTGCGCATCCGTGAACATCGTGGACTGGGAGAGTTCCCCGAAGACGCCGACCGTCCGTTCAGTTTCATCGAACGAATGGAACACCACACACTGAACGCAGCCAACCCCAAGTCGCACGATTTCGCCTCGCGCCTAATCGAGGAATACGCGCCGCTGTTCCGCTCGCGGTCCTTCAATATTGGTGGCGATGAGACTTTCGACTTGGGCCGTGGCCGGTCCGTACAGGACTCGCCGGGCGCCAGTCGCGATGAGCTGTATGCCGATTTCGTCAAAGACCTATGCAGCACGCTTGCCCATCGTGGTCTACAACCGATGCTGTGGACGGACATCGCGCTCGAGAATCCGCACACCATGGACTTGCTGCCCGGCGACATCACGATGCTCAACTGGATGTATGAGCCGGATATCGACGAAAGCAAGATCCAGACCATCGCATCACAAGGCCGCCGCCAATTCGTGTGCCCTGCTGTGCGGGCGTGGAGCCGGTTCTTCCCCGACTATGGCGGTGCCTGGCTGAACACGTACCGCATGGCGGTGGCTGGGCTCAAATATGGTGCGGAAGGCATGGTGGTCACCGATTGGGGTGACTATGGGCATGTCAATGATCCGCGGTTGAGCGTGCCGGGACTGTGCTACGGTGCGCAAAACGCATGGAACCCGGTTGCAATTGACGCATGCGAAATGAACCATCGGATTTCTAATCTGGCGTATGGCGACGAATCCGGTTGGCTTATGGATTCACTCGCTCGCATCGACTCCGATGGAGTGTCGTTCCCCTGGGACCTCGCCGTGCAAGTGCTGGAACTGGAATACGGTTCCGGCACCGGCATGCTGAATATGGATGTGGCATCGTATGTGGAACGGTCGTGCGGGGGAGAGCTCGTGTTTGACCGTGCGCTGGGATGCGCCGACGCGCGCCGCCGACTGCTCTTGCGGAACCATGCCCGTCTCGAACGACGCCGGGATTGCGACCGGACGTTGATCGATTGCGGCAGTGCGGTTGTCGCGGTGCTCGATGGCTCGGCACGAGGAGGATTGAACCCGGAGCTGCTGTGGGTGATGCTGGATGGGCAGCGGTTGTTCAATAGGCTGGTATTGGCTGGCGGCGAGGACGCCTGTGGCGCCAAGGATGTGACCGGCCGTGCGCTGGATGCCTCGCGCCGCGCCCGTCTTGCCGCCGATTTGGAGTTGTGGTTCGAACGGTACCGTGTGCAGTGGCTGTCCATCGGCCGTTACGCCGAGTTGGTGCGTATCGCCCATGTGGTGTGGTCGTTTGCGGACATATTGCGTAGGGGAGCGCTATAGGGGGCTCACAGAAATTCGGTCCTGCTGAGAACAATGTGAGGCTTACGCGCCGTCAAACGCACATGGTGATTTCAAAAATGGCGAATTGCTGCCATTCTTGCACCTGTGCGTTTGATGGGGAATGTGCGTATGCCTCACAGTTTTTGCATAAAGCATGAAAATGTGTGAGACCGGCGTATATAACGTATGATAAAGAGTCGACATTCGTGGTGTGGTGGGTCCATTAAGGGGGTGTGGTGGTGGCAGGTATCAAAAATGTGGCGGCATGTGCCGGCGTATCGATTAGCACGGTGTCGTATGTGATGAGCGGAAAGCGCTCCATCAAAGAAGAGACTAAACGAAAGGTGCTGAAAGCGGCGAAAGAGCTGGGATATATGCCAAGCCGCACTCAGGAGCTGCGGCATAGAGGCCCGACCAAGGTTCTGGCGTTGAGTTCGCCGCTCCATGAATACACCGATTATTCGAATTATGCCGTGTTCTTCTTTGCACTTGCCATGCGCGCCAAGCGATATGGGTATGACCTCCTGCTGCTCATGCACGAATACGGCGATCAGGAACTGACCCGGGTCGCCGCCGAAGGCATGGTCGATGGCATCCTGCTGTTGGATGTGCTGATGTGCGATGCCCGTGCCGATGTGGCTCGCGCTCTCGACGTGCCTGTGGTGGCGGTCGGGTACCCGAGCAATTCCGATGCGGTGTATTCGGTGGATTTGGATTTCGAGCGTATGGGTCGCGAGGCGATGGAGAAGGCGTATGCGCTGGGGCATCGCCATGTGCTGGTGGCCGGCGCGGACAGCAGCGCGTATGAAGACGGCTCCAATTACCTGGTCCGTTTTCTTGACGCCGCAAAGAAAAAGGGCGATGACCTCGGCATATCCGTGATCTTCAAGCCATCTACCGGCAATGGACGTGACGACGTCAATCTGATGTTGGATGAGACGTTCCTTGAAAACCCGGCGATTTCCATGATCATTTGCCAGACGAATGCGGTGCATGTGGCCAACGTGCTCAACGGTCTGCAGGATCGTGGATTGTGCGTGCCCGATGACGTTTCGGTGATGGCCGCATGCACGCACGGGCTGGGATCTTTGCCGCGAGGCGTGGATGAGATGCCGATGATGCCGACCGAAACCTGCTCGCGTGCAGTGGATCTCATGATGGAGGTGCTCAACGGCGACCGTGACGATGTCGGCCGTGTGGAGATGCTTTCTTCGCGTTATATCGCACGTGGCACCATGGCGAAATGCTCGCGCAGCTGACAAGAGCTCGGGTGTTTGTGGCTATTCGCCTTAGGTGAATAGTCGCATTTTATGCAGTATTCCGAATATGAATTAACAGTGTTAAGAATGAGAGTGCTCACATCGAAAAGTCGTTGAAATAATCGTCGAAATTATCGAAATAATTTGAGAACGTCGTTACCGGTCCCTTATATTTCTAGTGGATGGCATTTCGACCGGTTTCAATAATCGTCGAAATGTTCTCTCATCAGTAAAGAAGCTGAAAAGGAGAAAACGATGAAGTTGACTCGCAAATTTATCGCCGCTGGACTTGCAGTTGCGACCATGATCGGTGTTGCTGGCTGTGGTAGCAGCGATGAAGTCGCACAGGAGGAGAACCCCACCTCCATCAAGATCTAGCACTACGAGGAATCGACCACCGCGCAAGGCAAGGCGTGGGACAAGGCTATCGAAATCTTCGAAAAGGAGACCGGCGTCAAGGTCGAATTCGAGAAGAAGGCCTTCGAACAGATTCGCCAGAACGCCTCCCAGATCCTCAACTCCGACGACGCTCCGGACGTTATGGAATACAACAAGGGCAACGCCACGTCCGGCCTGCTCGCCAGCCAAGGCCTGCTCACCAACCTCAACGATTACGTGTCCGAATATGGCTGGGACAAGATCATCACCGGTTCCTTGGCCGACACCGGCAAGTACGATGAGCAAGGCGTGATGGGCTCCGGCGACTGGTACGGCATCACCAACTACGGTGAGGACTGCCTGCTCTACTTCAACCAGGACATGTTCGACAAGTACGGCATCGCGATTCCGACCACCTTCGACGAGCTGGAAAGCGCGATGGCCAAGTTCAAGGAGAACGGCATCACCGCACTGTCCGTCGGCTCCGCCGAGTACCCGACCCAGCACCTGTGGTGGCAGCTGGTGCTCTCCAAGGCCGATGACAAGTTCATCAAGGCCTACGAGATGTACGACGGCAAGGTCGATTGGAATTCCGAACCGCTCACCTACGCAACCGAGAAGATCAAGGAATGGGTCGACAAGGGCTACATCTCCAAGGATTCCACCAACCTCAAGGCTGAGGACGCCGGCCAGAACCTCATGACCGGCACCAATCCGATCCTCTTCTCCGGCACCTGGTGGCACGCTCGCTTCAAGGAAGAGGCCGCCGGTCTGAACGTTTCCTACTCCAAGTTCCCTGACACCAAGAAGATTGTCGGCTCCTCCGGTAACGTCTGGGTCATTCCTCAGAACTCCGCCAAGAAGGATCTGGCTGCCAAGTTCATCAACATCACTCTGAGCAAGGCAGTCCAGAACTACATGGCCGAGCAGGGTGGCTTGGCTATCAACTCCGACGTCGATTCCATCAAGGATGAGGACACCAAGGAATTCGTGGCCCAGTTCGATGACGCCGTCAAGGAAGGCCAGCTCGGCTTCTACCCGGATTGGCCGACCTCCACCTTCTACGATGAGCTCAACGCCTCCCTGCAGGAGCTGGTCAACGGCACCGCCGACGTGAAGACCGCGCTGAACCAGATGAAGGACAACTACGACAAGGGCCTCGAGGCCTCAGGCATCGTCGTCGAGTAGCATTCGATCCTTTCCTCTTCCCTTCTTCCAATAGGCGAACGAAGGCGTGTGGTCGGTTTCTCCTTCCCTTGCCGTCACACGTCTCCGTTCGTGTCCCAACAGTCTTGCACACTCTACCGTTTGGAAGTGTCTGATGAAAACAAAGACCAATAAAGCCAAGCACCCGGAAGAAACCGCAATGTCGCGCATCCCGGGCAGCCCTTCGAATCGTTTCTGGCTGTACCTGATTCCCGGTGTGGCAATGCTCACCTGGATCATCATCGTTCCGGGCATCTGGAACATCTATCTGAGTTTCACTAACTATCGTGGCATTAGGCCGCCGGCCTGGGCCGGCCTCAAGAACTGGGCCCGACTGATGAAGGACGATACCTTCTGGATCTCCTTCCGCAACTCGATCTGGATGATCATCGCCATGGTGGTGATCCCGATTCTGCTCGGTCTGATCCTCTCCTCGCTGATCTTCGACGTTGTGCAGAAGAAGTTCGGCCCCAAGGCCGCGTCCAC
>ERZ809296.2081-NODE-2081-length-20419-cov-10.382783_pt1 | contig 20419 bp, 19 predicted proteins | sample MGYA00520511_ERZ809296 | MGnify/ENA primary metagenome ERZ809296 (study PRJEB31576, sample SAMEA3212662) | Homo sapiens | biome: human-gut; feature: human gut; material: fecal | place: Sweden | collected 2012 ... | reverse complement strand
CTAATTTGGTGTATGTGGCCGGTCACTTTGTCGAGTGGCCGGCTTTTTTTGTTGCTGTAAGGAGGCAAAACAAATGGCTCTGCCCAATGACCCCATCATGCTGCTGAGCGTGGTGAACCTGAAGCTGCGGGATTTTTACAAAAATCTCGATGCTCTGTGCGAAGATCTGGATGCCGACAAGGCAGATCTGTGCGCAAAGCTCAAAGCTGTGGGCTACGAGTACGACGCCCAGCGCAACCAGTTTGTGTGATTTTACCAGAAAGCTTTCTTTTGATCGCTAACGATCAGTGCCGGTGCGCAGCGACTGTGCCCGGGCTGGTGAATATAGAAACAAGGAGTGCTTGATTTATGATCCAGGGTACCTATTACAAAGAGTGGAGCAGTGTGCTGAACCGCGAAATGGAGTTCAAGGTGTATGGCAGTGCCGGTGTTCCGGTGCTGGCTCTGCCCGCCCGCGGCGGCCGCTTTTACGATTGGGAGAACAACGGTATGCCGGACGCCATCGCCCAGCTGCTGAACGAAGGCAAGGTGCAGCTGTTCTGCGCTGACAGCATCGATGGTGAGGCCGTGCTGAACGGCGATGCCCCGGTGCGCCGCCGGGCCGAGATGGAAGAAAAGTATTTCGTCTACCTTACCGCCGAGCTGGCTCCCCGTGTGCTGGCCCTGAACGGTGCCGCAAAGGGCACCCGGCTGTGGTGTGTAGGCATTGATCTGGGCGCTGTACATGCAGTGAACTGCCGCCTGCGCCGCCCGCAGCAGTTTGCGGGGGCCATCGGCCTTTCCGGCATCTATGATCTGGCCCGCTTCTGGGGCAGCGAGAAGGATGATCTGGCACTGCGCTCCTCTCCTCTGCTGTATCTGGGCGAAAAGGGCATTGCCAACAAGCTGACTCTGGCAAAGGCCGAAGAAAACAGCCTGATGCTCTGTGCCGGTCAGGGTGCCTACGAGGACGATGCCAAAGCCGACACGCAGGCGCTGGCCGACCTGCTGAAGGCGGAAGGCCTGCCTGCACATCTGGAACTGTGGGGCGGTGATGTCTCCCACGAGTGGTACTGGTGGGGCAAGATGCTGGGCCTGTTCGTGCCGCGGATTCTGGAACAGTAAAATAGCATTTTAACCCTCTCAGTCATTGTTGCGCAACATCAGCAAGACTGAGAGGGTTCTTTTTTGTTTTGCTGTATACCCTGCCACCCTATTTGTGAAAATTTCAAATCCCTACTTGATTTATCGGATATGCCGTGCTATACTCACATTGTAAGCCATATACCCCATTAGGGTAAAGGAGATTTTTATGGATAACGAAAAAAAATCCTGCTGCTGTTGCGGCACGCCCGCCCAAACAGCCCCCGAGGCAGCTGCCGAAAGCTGCTGTCCCGCTGCAGCCGACACTGAAGGTGCAGCCTGCTGCCGCCACAAAGACCGCACCCCTGAGGAGCACAGGGCCCTGCTCAATCGGCTCAGCCGTATCGAGGGTCAGGTGCGCGGCATCCGCGGAATGCTGGAAAAAGACGTCTACTGTGTGGACATCCTTGTGCAGGTGGCGGCAGCAAACTCCGCGCTGAACAGCTTTTCCAAAGAGCTGCTGGCACAGCACATCTCCACCTGCGTCGCTGACGACCTGCGCGCGGGCAGCGAGGAAAAGCTGGACGAACTGATAAAGCTTCTGCCAAAGCTCATGAAATAAAAAGCTCCTTTTACAAGCATACTGAACGCAGGAGTGATATTTTATGGAACAATTCAATGTTACCGGCATGAGCTGCGCGGCCTGCTCTGCCCGGGTGGAAAGGGCCGTGAAGAAGGTGCCCGGCGTCACCAGCTGCTCGGTGAGCCTGCTGACCAATTCCATGGGAGTGGAGGGCACAGCATCCGACGCTGCCATCATCCGGGCCGTGCAGGATGCGGGCTACGGTGCCAGCCCCAAAAAGGCGGGGACGGCTTCGGCTGCTCCCGGCACCGGTGCCGACCTTGACGCCCTGACCGACCACGAGACCCCCAAGCTCAAGCGCCGCCTGATTGCATCACTGGGCTTTCTGCTGGTGCTGATGTACTTTTCCATGGGGCACATGATGTGGGGCTGGCCCCTGCCCCACTGGTTTGATGGCAACCACATTGCCATGGGCCTTGTGCAGCTCCTGCTGGCAGGCATCGTAATGGTCATCAACCAGAAATTCTTCATCAGCGGCTTCAAAGGGCTACTCCACGGCGCTCCCAACATGGATACGCTGGTGGCCATGGGTTCCATGGCAAGCTTTGTGTGGAGCACCTACGCCCTGTTCGCCATGACCCGTGCTCAGGTGGACGGCAACAATGAGCTGGTCATGCACTATATGATGGAGTTCTACTTCGAATCGGCTGCCATGATTTTGACCCTCATCACGGTGGGCAAAATGCTGGAAGCCCGTTCCAAGGGCAAAACCACCGATGCCCTCAAGAGCCTGATGAAGCTGGCCCCCAAGACCGCCAACCTGCTGCGGGACGGTACCGAAGTGACCGTGCCCATCGAGCAGGTGCAGAAGGGAGACATCTTTGTGGTGCGCCCGGGCGAGAATGTGCCCGTGGACGGCATCGTGCTGGAAGGCAGCAGCGCCGTAAATGAGAGCGCCCTGACCGGCGAGAGCATCCCCGTAGACAAAGCCGAGGGCGATAAGGTAAGCGCCGCCACCACCAACCAGTCCGGCTTTCTCCGGTGTCAGGCCACCCGTGTGGGCGAGGATACCACCCTGTCCCAGATCATCAAGATGGTCAGCGATGCCGCTGCCACCAAGGCCCCCATTGCAAAGATTGCCGACACCGTGTCCGGTTTCTTCGTGCCTGCGGTCATTTCCATTGCAGTGATCACCACCATCGTGTGGCTGCTGCTGGGCCGTGAGCTGGGCTATGCACTGGCCCGCGGCATTTCCGTGCTGGTCATCAGCTGTCCCTGTGCGCTGGGTCTGGCTACGCCGGTGGCCATCATGGTAGGCAACGGGTTGGGTGCCAAAAATGGCATCCTGTTCAAGACCGCCGCTTCGCTGGAAGCTGCAGGCCGCACCCAGATCGTGGCTCTGGACAAGACCGGCACCATCACCAGCGGTGAACCCAAGGTCACCGACATTTTGCCCGCTGAGGGCGTTTCCGAGACCGAGCTGCTCACCCTTGCCGCTGCACTGGAACACAAGAGCGAGCATCCGCTGGCCAAGGCTGTGCTGGCCTGCACTGACGAGCAGAAGCTCACCGCCCCCGAGGTATCCGACTTTACTGCACTGCCGGGCAACGGTCTGACCGCAAAAATGGACGGCGTGGAGATCTTTGGCGGAAGCGCGTCCTTTATTGGTACCAAAGTCACCGTGCCTGCACAGCTGCAGGAGAAGGCCGCAGCCCTCTCCGCACAGGGCAAGACTCCCCTGTTCTTCGGCGGGGCGGGCCGTCTGCTGGGCATCATTGCAGTGGCCGACACCATTAAGGAGGACAGTCCCCGCGCCATCCGGGAGCTGCAGGCCATGGGCATCCGCGTGGTGATGCTCACCGGCGACAACCAGCGCACTGCCGACGCCATCGGCAGGCAGGCAGGTGTGGACGAGGTCATTGCGGGTGTGCTGCCTGACGGCAAGGAAGCTGTCATCCGCCAGCTGCAGGCCTACGGCAAGGTGACGATGGTGGGCGATGGTATCAACGACGCCCCGGCTCTGACCCGTGCCGACACCGGCATCGCCATCGGCGCAGGCACCGATGTTGCCATTGACGCGGCAGACGTGGTGCTGATGAACTCCCGTCTTTCGGACGTACCTGCTGCCATCCGCCTGAGCCGCGCTGCCCTGCGCAACATCCACGAAAATCTGTTCTGGGCCTTCATCTACAACATCATCGGCATCCCGCTGGCGGCCGGTGTGTTCATCCCCTTCGGCCTGACCCTGAACCCGATGTTCGGTGCCGCCGCCATGAGCCTTTCCAGCTTCTGCGTGGTGAGCAATGCCCTGCGTCTGAATCTGTTCGATGTGCACAGCACCAAGCACGACCGTGCACCCAAAAACGCCGCTTCCCTGCCCGCTGCCCTCACGCAGCCCGCAGTGGATGAGAATAAAGAGAGTTCCATCAAGGAGGATACTGTTATGAAAAAGACCCTGAAGGTTGAAGGCATGATGTGCGGCCACTGCGAGGCCCGCGTAAAGAAGGCACTGGAAGCCCTGCCCGAAGTGACCGAGGCTGTGGTGAGCCACGAGGCCGGCACCGCCATCGTCACCCTGAACGCCGATGTCGCCGATGACGTGCTGAAAAAGGCCGTTGAGGATCAGGACTATCCCGTAATCGACATCCAGTGACCCAAACAGCCTGACCGTAAGCGAAAGACCGCTGCACGAAACATCAACGTGCAGCGGTCTTTTTGTGTTGGTCATGGAGCACCCCGCACTGTCCGCTGCACCTCTTCTGCAGCTCTGCCACAGTAATGCAGCACACGGCAAAGGCCAGCAGCGCGCAGTCCAGCGGCACGCGGTGCATGACCGCCACCCGCCCGGACAGGGTGCTGAACGCCTGCACAGCCTGCTCTGTGCCCGGCACCACCAGCCAGAACAGTGCCAGTGACAGGGGCAGATGCAGCACCCGCGCGGCCAGCAATGGCCCCAGTGACACCTCCGGCGGGCAGATGGTACGCACCTGCAAAAGCACCGAGGCTCCCTGCACGCTGAGGGCTGCACAGCAAAGGGTGCTGGCCCACAGTCCGGTGCGGGACGCGCAGTCGCAGCCGGAGCAAACCTCTAACAGCATCGCGGGCAGCACCGACCACGGTTTTGGCAGCAAAGCCTCCGCTCCCGCCGCCAGCAGCCGGAAATACAGCACAAAGCCGCACAATTTCAGGTACGTGACCGCTGCCTGCGCCACCACGGCATCCAGAGTGGGCGGCGGGATATCCTCTGCCTTTGCGGGCAGGCACTGCCCGGCACCGCCCTGCATCCGGCAGAGCAGCGCAGCCGTAAGATACCCCGCCAGCAGCTGGGCCGCAAACAGCCGCACCCCCAGCGCCCGGCTGCCCAGCATCTGCTCCCCTACCGTGAGGATCACAAAAGATGGCCCGCTGCACACACAGGCGGGCAGCAGCACCGATGCCTGCCGGGGCGTCAGCTGACCGGTGCGCACCGCCTGTGCCGCTGCGGCCGCTGCCGGTGCAAACCCGCCCAGAAAGCCTATGAGCAGCACACTGCCTGCGGCCTTTGCCCGCACCCCAATGACCCGGGCTGCCGGCTGGAACGCAAAGCCCAGCAGCGGCCCGGCCCCGCAGCCCATGAGCAGCGCCGAAACGATGAGGAACGGAAACAGCGATACCAGCAGCGGCCCGCCGCAGAGCACAAGGCCTGCGTGCAGGGCATCCGCGCAGCGCTGCGGTGCTGCAAACACCAAAACTGCCGTGAACATTGCCAGCGCCAGCAGCATTCCCTGCCGGAATTTGTGGGTTCGATTCATAAGCAAGCCCTCCGCATCCATATATATGTAGCAGCGCGCCGCGGGCAGAACTGCGGGATGGGAGGGAGTGGCATGTGGGCCAAGCACAAAACGCAGCCGCCGCACCGCTGGCTTGCAGCACTGTTCCGTCAGCCGCCCAAGGGGTTTTACCGCACACCCGCCGTCTACCTGAGCGGCGGACAAATGGAGATCGAGCATTTCCGGTGCATCCTGACCTACAGCCCGGACTGTCTTTGCCTGCAGATGCCCCATGGCCGTTTCACCGTTCACGGCGACGAGCTGAAGATCATCACCCTCACCGCCACCCGCCTGACCCTGCAGGGCCGCTTTCTGCGGACGGACTTCGCAGATGAATAGGAGGTGCCCCCATGGAACCGGTAAGGCTTTGGGCCGCAGTAGAGTTCACTGCACGCAGCGGCAGCACCGAGGCCCTGCTCACCGCTGCCGCCCGGGCCGGGCTGCATCTCTACGGCGTGACGGCTCTGCCCGGGGGTTTCTGCGGCTACTGTGCTGCCCGGCAGTATCCGCGCCTTGCTGCTCTGGCCCGCAGATACCGGGTACGGCTGCGGGTACGCAAAAAGCAGGGGCTCTACTTCCGGGTGCGCCCGTTGCTGCGCCGGGCCGGGCTCTGGGCCGGGCTGGCGGTGTTCCTGCCGCTTTTGCTCTGGACGCAGCAGTTCGTCTGGTTTGCTGACGTCTCCACTCTCACCGCCGGACAGGCTGCGCGGGCGTCTTCCATCCTGCGAGAGGCGGGCCTGCAGCCCGGCTCTGCCGTGACCGAAGCAAAGCTCGCCGCCGGGGAATACGCCCTGCTGCACAGCGGTGAGTTCTCATGGGCCAGCCTGAATTTTGCCAAAGGACGGCTGGAAGTGGAAGCCGCCGCCGCAAAGCCCAAGCCCGACATTGCCGCCGGAACGCTGCACGGCATCCGGGCCCGATGCAGCGGCACTGTGGTGCGCACGAACCTTGTCAGCGGCACCATGCTGGTGGTGCCCGGGCAGCAGGTGGAAGCCGGACAGGGCCTCATTGGCACGGCACGCAGTGAGCGCGACGGTACGCTGATCTTTGCCCCCGCCGCCGGGACGGTGCTTGCCCAGTTTGAATGGAACGACACCCGCACCGTGCCGCTGGAAGAGAATGTCTTTCAGTACACCGGAGGCTGTACCCGCAGCATGGAGCTTTTGGTGTTCGGGCAGGCATTTGCCCTGCCTGCCGCGTCTGCGCCGGAAAACGCCGTTCTCACCGCCCGGCATTACCAGCCGGAGCTGCCTTTGCTTGGCCTTGCGCTCCCCTGCTCCATCCGGGAGACCTGCCGGTACGGGCAGCAGCCGGAAAGGCTCTGCCGCACCGAGGAGCAGGCGGCGGCACTGGCCCGGCTGCAGAGCCTGCAGGCTTTGTACGCCGCATGGCCGGATGCGGAGCGCATTGCCCGCAAAGAGGACTGCACTGTGAACGACGGCAGGCTGAATTACACCGTGACATATACCGTTGTGGCAGATATTTGCGGGTGAGATGTAAAAAGGGCCTTCCCATTTCCGGGAAAGCCCTTTTGCATTTTGCGTCTTATTTGTTTTCCGCCGCCTGCGCGTCATACTCCGCGAGCAGGTCGTTCAGGTCGTACTGGTACTTGCTGTGACAGAAGTGGCATACCACCTCACAGTTCGGGTCCTCGTCACGCATTTTCACCAGCTCCTTGCGGCCAAGGCTGAACAGCATTTCCTTCGTACGTTCCGCACTGCAGTCGCACTGGTAGTGCACGTCGCGCTCGTCCAGCACGTTGGGTTCAAAACCCGCCAGCGCCAGCTGCATCATATCCTCGGGGGTCTTGCCCTCGTGCAGCATGGTGGTGACGGAAGGCATGGCTGCGATATTTTTTTCCAGCTGATCGATCTCTGCATCGGTGGCACCGGGCAGCAGCTGCACCATAAAGCCGCCGGCACAGAGGATGGACAGGTCCTTGTCCACCAGTACGCCCAGTGCCATGACGGTGGGCACCTGCTCGCTGTAGGCGTAGTAGGCGGTCAGATCCTCGGCGATCTCGCCAGAGACCAGCGGTACCTGACCCACGGTAGGCTCCTTTTGCAGGCTGTTGTCCCGGATGACAGTGAGCACACCGTCTTTGCCCACAGCGCCGCCCACATCCAGATGGCCGTTCGGCTTTGCAGGCAGCTCCACCAGCGGGTTATCGATGCAGCCCTTCACGTTGCCGGTACCGTCGGTGCAGGCAATGACCACGCCGGCGGGGCCGCCGCCGGACACACGCAGGGTGATCTTATCGCGGTCGTCCTTGAGCATGGAGCCCATCAGGGCTGCACCGGTGAGCAGACGGCCCAGTGCCGCGCTGCAGGTGGCGCTGGTGGTGTGCAGCTTTTCGGCCTTGCGGACGATCTGGGTGGAGTCCACGCCGCAGAACACGACGCCGCCGTTCTCCGATAGGCCGCGGATCAGATTTGCCATAGGTTATTCCTCCAATTGTGTATACTGCTTGACTGCGCAGAAGAAATAGCGCTGGCTGTCCTCGGTCAGCGGGCCGAAGGTCTCGCCGTCGCAGACGCTTTCCAGCGCAAAGCCGTGCTTTTCCAGCGCGGTGCGGATGGTGTCAAGGTCGTAGGTGTACTCGTAGAACTGCTCGTGGAAGTGCTCGCCGGTCTCGTGGTAGTCGATGTCCACGGTGATCTCCACACGGCGGTTCACGGCATCGTAGTGGTTGCGCCACACACAGGCGGCATCCTCTTCCTCAAAGGTGAATTCGTTGTCGCCCAGCACGTTCCGGTGCTTGTAGGGCGTGTTCATATCAAAGAGGAACACGCCGCCCTTCTCCATAAAGAAGCCTGCGTTGGCAATGGCCGTATCCAGATCCGGGATGTGGTTGAAGGTGTCAAAGGTTGACACTGCGCCCCGGATGGTGCCGTACAGATCCAGCTTGAGCAGATCCTGCCGGAGCAGCAGCAGCCTGCCGGAAAGGCCCAGCTGTTCGGCCTTATCGCGCACAACGCAGAGCATCTCCTCGGACTGGTCAATGCCGATCATATCATAGCCCGCCTGCGTGAGCATCAACGTCAGCTCACCGGTGCCGCAGCCAAGGTCGGCAAGGATGCCGTCCTGGATGCCGTGGGCTTGCAGTTCGGCACGGATGTGCGCATACAGCGCGTCATAATCGGCCTCGCCGTTGAATTCATCGTAGAAATAGGCAAATTCGTTGTAGGCCATGGTTTACTCCGCTTCCTGTTCCCCGGCCACAGCGGCGTTTAGCACCGCCTGCAGCTCCGGGATGCCGTAGCCATTCTCGCCGCTGGTCAGCACCACCTTCTGGCAGCCATAGGGGCGGCAGAGGTTTTCAAAGTCCTCCTGCGTCTTGGCCAGCTGGCTCTTTTTGAGCTTATCAGCCTTGGTCAGGGCCACCACATAGGGAATCTGGTGATAGTGCAGGTAGCGCAGCATCTGCTCATCGTCAGCGCTGGGTGCATGGCGGCAGTCCAGCAGCTGCACCAGCAGGGTGTGGTGGCGGGGTGCTTCAAAGTAGCTGTTGATGAGGTCGTCCCAGCGCTCACGGTCGGCGTTGCTCACCTTGGCGTAGCCGTAGCCGGGCAGATCCACAAAATAGCAGTCGTCCACCGAATAGAAATTGATGGTGGCCGTTTTGCCCGGTGTACTGGACACGCGGGCGAGGTTTTTACGGCTGCACAGCTTATTGATCAGGCTGGATTTGCCCACATTGGACCGCCCCGAAAAGCTCAGTTCCGGGCGGTCGCTCTCGGGCAGCTGGCTGGAAATGCCGTAGCTGGCAATGAAATCAGCTTTGTTGTAATTCATGGAGCTTTCCTTTCTGTTCTGCGTTCAAGGGACTGTGTGTCGACAGCCCCGGTCAGATGCAGCTTGTCCGGCGGGACGGCAGATAGTTTCTCCAGCGAATGTCCTGGGGGTGGGGCCCCGGCGCGCAAGCGTTGGGGCGGGACTGGAGTCCCGGGCTGTTCGCGGAGAAATCCATCTGCCGGCCTGCCCTATTCTCAGCACACCGCGCCGGACTGGGGCTTTTCTGCAGTGGGCGGCACAATGGCGGCGTCTGCCGCCTTTTTCTTTGCATGGGTGCGGCTGGGAGCCTTGGCCTTCTTTGCGTTCTGGGGCTTGAGCAGGGCTGCGTTCAGCACCTGCGTCAGGCTCTGCATGGGCAGGAAGGTAAGGCTCTTCTTCACCTCATCGTCCACATCGTAGAGGTCGGGCTCGTTGTCCTTGGGGATGAGCACCGTTTTCATGCCCTCACGGTAGGCAGCCATGCTCTTTTCCCGCAGGCCGCCGATGGGCAGCACATTGCCGTGCAGGGTGATCTCGCCGGTCATGGCAACATCGCCGCGCACCGGGATGCCGGACAGGCAGGATACCAGTGCCGTGGTCAGGGTGACGCCTGCACTGGGGCCATCCTTGGGCACTGCGCCCTCGGGGGCATGGATGTGCAGATCACATTTCTTGAGCTTTTCCGGGTCGATGCCGTACTCGTCAGCATGCACCCGCACCCACGTAACGGCCAGCTGGGCACTCTCCTTCATCACGTCGCCCAGCGAACCGGTGACGGTGATCTTGCCGCTGCCCTCCGGAATGACCTGCACCTCAATGGGCAGGGTCTCGCCGCCCACGCTGGTCCATGCCAGACCGTTGGCAACGCCCACCATGTTGGTACGGTTGAGGAAATCGGGCTTGACAAAGCGGGGGCCCAGCAGATCTTCCAGCATGGTGCCGGTGACAGACACGCTCTCCACCTCGCCGGAGGCGATCTTACGGGCGCACTTGCGCAGCACACTGGTGATGGTGCGTTCCAGATTGCGCACACCGGCCTCGCGGGTGTAGCCGTCGATGATGCCGTAGAGTGCGCTCTGGCTCAGAGTGACCTTGCCGGTCAGGCCGCAGGCCTTGAGCTGCTTGGGCAGCAGATGCTTGCGGGCAATGTTATATTTCTCCACACGGGTATAGCTGGGCAGTTCGATGACGTCCATGCGGTCACGCAGCGGACCGGGGATGCTGCCCAGATCGTTGGCCGTGGTAATGAAGAATACATGGCTCAGATCAAACGGGATATCGATGAAATGGTCGTTGAAGGTGCTGTTCTGCTCCGGGTCCAGCGCTTCCAGCAGGGCTGCGGCCGGGTCTCCCCGGAAGTCGCCTGCCAGCTTATCGATCTCGTCCAGCAGCATCAGAGGGTTCGCGCTCTTGGCGGTGATCATGGCATTGATGATCTTGCCGGGCATGGCACCGATGTAGGTGCGGCGGTGGCCGCGGATCTCAGCTTCATCCCGCACGCCGCCCAGACTGATGCGCACATACTTGCGGCCAAGGCTTTCGGCGATGGAGCGTGCAATACTGGTTTTGCCGACGCCCGGAGGGCCCACCAGACAGATGATCTGGGCTTTGACGTCCGGTGCCAGCTTGCGCACGGCCAGCGTTTCCAGAATGCGGTCCTTCACCTTTTTCAGGCCATAGTGGTCGCGGTCCAGAATCTGCTGCGCACGGCCGATATCAAGGTCATCCACCGTGAAGGTGTTCCACGGCAGGTCCAGACAGGTGTCCAGATAGGTTCGGATGACCGTTGCCTCCTGATTGGAGCCCTGCATCTTGGAAAGACGGTCTACCTCCTTGAGCAGCTTCTTCTCGCTGTCCTCCGCAAGGTGCAGTTCCGTGATCCTGCGGCGGTACTCGTCCGCCTCAGCGTGGGTGTCGTCGCCCTCGCCCAGTTCATCGCTGATGATGTGCAGCTGTTCGTGCAGGTAATAATCGCGCTGGTTCTTGTCCATGGACTCGTTGACCTTTTCCGCGATCTCTTTTTCAATTTTCATCACCTGACACTCGCGGCGCAGCATCTCGACCAGCTTTTTCAGCCGCCCGTTCAGGGTGCCTTCATCCATGACAGCCTGCTTGTCCTCGTAGCGGAACAGCAGGTTCGCGGGCATATACTCGCTGAGAAAGGCAGGGTCGTCGCTGGAAACGATGGCAAACACCACATCCTTACCAAGGCGCGGGTTCATGCCGAGATACTCGTCAAACCCGGTCTTGAGGGCACGCAGCAGCGCTTCGGTCTCCACGGCTTCCTCGGGCTTGCCGGGGCGCACCGGGGCCGGGCGCACTTCCGAAAGCAGAAAATCACCGCTGGCATCCAGCTCCGTGAGCTTTGCGCGGTACTTACCCTCCACCAGAACTTTTACAAGGTCCTCGGAGACCCGCAGCACCTGCTTCACCTCGGCCACTACGCCGTAGGTGAACAGGTCGGCCTGAGCGGGGTCCGTGGTATCCATGGACTTCTGCGCCACCAGAAAAACGTTGGAATTATTTGCCATTGCCCACTCCACGGCGGCAATGCTTTTTTCGCGGCCCACCTCAAAGTGGACAAGATTGTTGGGGAACACCACCAGACCCCGCAGGGCGATGGTGGGCAGATGCAGCGTTTTGCGCTCCACCTTGATGGTAACTTTTTCACTCATTGTGCAAACACCTCCCGGCTGCCGCGTACTTTCCCACGGCGGCAGCGCCGTATGCAAGAGTTCCTATCTATAAAGTATGTTGTTTCCTTATTATACTGATTTCCGGCCAAAATGCAACTGTGGTGCATGGCTCGTTGGTTTTTTCGTCAGCGTCCTTGCCCTCTCAGTCTCACTCCGTTCGCCAGCTCCCCCAAAGGGGGAGCCTTTGGCAAAACCGGAAAGTTTACCGTACTGCCAAGGCCTCTCACTTTGGGAGAGGTGGCACGGCGTAAGCCGTGACGGAGAGGGCGAGGCCGTTATAAAAACAGATGATTATTTATTTCTCTCCCCGCTTTTCCTGCGTGGAAAAGCCCATTTTGCCCAGAGCGGGCAGCAGCGCCTTGAGGGTGATGGAGGTCAGTGCGCCCATCACAAGGCCCAGCACCAGCATGACCGGCGCATAGTAGAAGGACAGCGAGGACGAAATGATCACACCTGCACCCAGCAGCTGGCCGATGTTGTGGGCCAGTGCGCCGCATACGGACAGGATGAACCATGTGGGCCGCACCGGCAGCAAATAGTAGAGCACCCACATCACCAGCAGGGACAAAAGGCCGCCGCACAGCGAGAGGAGGCCCGCCGTGAAGCCGGACACCAGAAACACGAACAGCGCCTTGAGCACATCCAGCACCAGTGCCTGCTTTGGCCCCATGAAAAACAGCGCGTACATCACTACGATGTTGGCAAGGCCCAGCTTCATGCCCGGCAGCAGGCCCGGGATGGTGAGTGTGCCCTCAATAAAAGACAGCGCCATGGCCAGCGCAAACAGCAGGCCGGAAAGCGCAATGTGCCGTGTTTTTTCATAGCTGCGTCGATTCCCTGGCATTCTGTCCCCTCCTTTATTCTTCGGTCTGGCTCTGCTCATAGCTTTCCTGCTCTTCCATGGCAGCTTCCCATGCGGCAAACAGCTCCTCCTGATGGAAGCGCAGATCGCTCAGCTCGTCGCTCTTCTGGCGCAGCAGATCGGGGTCGTTGTACACCTCGGGGGAATTGATCTCGTTGTCCAGTTCCACCTCGCGGGCACCGCAGGCTTCCATCTCGTCCTCACAGGCTTTGATCTTGGCCCGCAGCTCGGCGCGGCGGCGGCGCTGTTCCTTGCCATAACCGATCTTAGCGGGCTCGGCGGCCTTCTGCACGGCAGGGGCCGGGGCGCTGCGGCCCATCAGGGCGTCGTAGCTGGGGTAGATGGTGGCCTTGCCGTCCTCAAGGTAGAGGATAGGACAGGCCAAACTGTTCATCAGGTGGCGGTCATGGGTAACCAGCAGCAGCGTGCCGGTGTAGGCCATGAGGGCCTCGGTAAGATTTTCGCGGGTGTAAATGTCCAGATGGTTGGTGGGCTCGTCCAGAAACAGCAGATTGGGCCGTTCCAGCACGATCTCCGCAAAGCGCAGGCGTGCCAGCTCGCCGCCGGAAAGCGCCTCGCAGGGCTTGAACACCGTCTCCCCCCGGAAGCCCAGCTTTGCCAGATGGTTGCGCACTTCCAGCTCGGTCATGCGGGGGTACTTGTTCCAGATGACATCGATGACCCGGCCCTGACCCAGACGGTTCTGCTGCTGAGCAAAAATGCTGGGCCGTGCACCGGTGCCCAGCCGCACCATACCGCCGGAAGGACGGCGCTTGCCGTCCAGCACCTGCATCAGGGTGGATTTACCCGCGCCGTTGGGGCCTGCGATCACCAGTCTCTGGCCGCGGCACACCGTGTAGGTGAAGGGCTCCAGCAGGGTGCGCTCCCCGATCCGGATGGTCAGGTTCTTGAGCAGCACCAGCTCATTCCACGGTTCTACGTCATATTCAAACCGAAACTTGAGCTGGTTGGTCTCGTCCTTGGGGGCTTCGGTGATCTCCAGCTTTTCCAGCTGCTTGCGGCGGCTCTGGGCCATTTTGGTGGTGGAGGCGCGCACAAGGTTGCGGTCCACGTAGTCCTGCAGCTTTTCAGCCAGCGCCACGTCCGCATCGTGCTGCTTCTGGCGCAGGGCATCGGCAGCTTCCTTCTGGGGCAGGTAGGTCGAGAAGTTGCCCTTGTAGGTGGTCATGGTCTGGAACGAGACTTCCCAGATCTTTGTACACACGTTATCCAGAAAATAGCGGTCATGGCTGACCACCAGCACCGCGCCGGAATAGCCCTTGAGGTAGTTTTCCAGCCATTCCATAGTGGCAAAGTCCAAGTGGTTAGTGGGCTCGTCCAGAATGAGCACATCCGGCTTTTTCAAAAGCAGCTTGGCCAGCCGCAGTCTCGTCAGCTCGCCGCCGGAGAGCACCGCAATGTTCTTCTGCCATGTATCCTGCGGAAAGCCCATGCCGGACAGCACCTTTTTGATGTTCACATCCATGTTGTAGCCGTCGGCGGCATCCACGATGTTCTGCAGCTGGTCATGCTGGGCCAGCAGGGATGCGTCCTCCGGGTTTGCAGCCATCCGGCGTTCCAGCACCTGCATCTGAGCCATGGCGTCCAGCACCGGCGCAAAGGTGGAGCGCATTTCGCCGTAGATATCCAGCGTGGCATCCAGCTTTGCGTTCTGTTCCAGATAGCCCAGCGTCACGCCGTGGGTCACGCTGAATTCCCCGTCGTAGTCCTGATATTCGCCGGTAAGGATCTTGAGCAGGGTGGTCTTGCCCGCGCCGTTCTGGCCCACGATGCCAATGCGGTCCTCCCGCTCGACGCTGGCGGTCACATCATGCAGGACGATCTTTTCGCCAAAGCTTTTGCCTAGTTTTTCCAAATGTATCAGCATAGTTTTATGATCCGTTCTCTATCCACTTGTTGGGTCAGCACTGGTGGCGGCGGTTTTTCAGGCCCACATTGGCCAGCTCTTCCTGCTCCATCACCAGAGGATACAGCTCCTTCAGGTCTGCGATCTCGTAGGTGGGCACCACCCTGCCGGGATTTTCAGCGTGATCGGGATTATACCAGCAGGTGTCCAGACCTGCATTCGCGCCGCCCTGAATGTCGCTGCTCAGGCCGTCGCCCACCATCAGCACATGCTCCCGGTTCTCCACGCCAAGGGCGCGCAGGGCTGCGTCAAAGATCTTCCGGTTGGGTTTTTCGGCGTCCATCTTCTCGGAAACGAACACATCCTCCATAAAGTTCAGGATGCCGCTTTCTGCCAGACGGCGGGTCTGCACCTTCTGGAAGCCGTTGGTCACAACGGCCAGCGTCGCCACCTCGGAGAGCTCCCGCAGCACGTCCAGCACTTCCGGCCCCATCAGATCCGGGTGGGTGGAGAGCTGCTCCAGATAGAAGCGGTTCATCTCGGCTCCGTCACCGGCGGCATCAACGGCCTTGAGGAAGCGGGTGAACCGCTCTGCCATGAGCTTTTCCCGCTTGATCTGGCCCTTTTCCAGCTGACGCCACAGCTCCTCGTTGATGGTGCGGTAGGTCTGCACGGTCTCAGCGTCCGGCTCAATGCCATAGTTCACCAGCGTTTCGGCCAGTGCCTTGCTTTCTGCTGCGTCAAAATTCAGCAGCGTGTTGTCTGCATCGAACAGGATGCAATAGTATTTTGCCATATGTCTTCCCTCTTTTCCTTCTGCCATGGCCGCAAATGCCATGCGCTCAACAACAGGGAGAAGCCAGCCCTGCCCCCGCAGAGCTGGCTTCCGGAAGCTGCTTTCATCGTCAGGCGCTCTGCACTGGCTGCAAAAACAGCTTCATATTATTCTGAGATCATTTCGTACATCGGTGCATCGGTTTGCTCCGGGTCGTTATCCGGGCAGGTGGTTTTTGCATCGCAGGGGGTGGCGGCGCACTTTGCCATTTCCTCTTCCAGCGCGCCGTTGTCCACATTTTCCCAATCGGTGCCGTAATCGTCCACACTGCCGTCGGTCACGTTCTCTTCGCCCGGCAGAGCCGGGGTGCGGGGCTCCTCGTAGTACATCAAAACGCCTCCCTTCCTGCCAGCCTATGCGGCACGGCAGGCCAGGGTGACAGCCTCAGGACGCGGAGTCCGTGGGTGCTGCCTGCTCGTTGGTAGTTTCCTTGCTGGCGTTTGCTTCCGAAGACTCGGTGCGAGAACCGCTTTCCGTCGCGGACCTGCTGTCTGTGTGAGAACCGCTCTCCGTCGCAGAACTGCTATGGGAAGACGAGGTGCTCTCGCTGGAAGAAACGCTGCTGCCCGTACTATGAGAAGAGCCGGAAGAGGTGCTGCTGCTCGTACTGTGGGAGGAGCTGGATTCACCGTTGGAGCTGGACGTGCTTGCCGAGGGAGCCGTGCTCTCGCTGCTGGAAGTGCTGTGCGAGGTGCTCTGGGAAGCGGATGTAGATCCGGAGGAAGCTCCGGACGAAGCAGCGGAAGAGCTGCCAGAACTGCTGGTGCTTCCGCTGGAAGAGCTGGACGTGCTGCCGGAAGAGCTGGCAGAGCCAGCGCTCACGCCGCTGACCGTCACGTTCAGGGTGTTGCTGGCAACGGTGCAGCCGTTGTAGCTTGCCACTGCATAGACCTTGAAGGTCGCATTGAGCATGGAAGGATCGATCTCCACCTTCACAGCGGTCTTGCCTGCAGCCTGCGGCACTTCCACACCGTTGGCGTACCAGCGGATGCTGTCGGCAGTGAGATGCTTACCGCCCAACTTTGCAGTAAAGGTGTAGTAATCGCCCAAAACCGCCTTGCCGGTGCTGCTGATGCTGATGGATGCCTGTGCAAACATGGCGGTCACATCCACATTCTGCTTGAAATTGGTGTCTGTGCGGGTCTTCTGGGTGACACCGTCGCTCCAGCGGACGAACACATGACCCTCCTGCGGCACGGCAGTCACGCTGACAGACTGAGCTGCGCTGGTCACATCATAGGTCAGTGCCGTCTTGCCGCTGTCGCTGCCACTGGACAGGGTACCGCCGCCGTTCTTATCCACACGATAGGCGGCCTGATACAGCACGCTCTGTCCTTCGGAAGAGCTTGCAGCCTCCGAGCTGCTGGGTGCTGCCACCGCAGAACTGGGATTTGCCGTGTATTCTGCGCGTTTGGGAATGTTGGCGGTGTCCGGACGGCGGTCGTCGGTCTGGTAAGCATGGGTGCGCAGGTAGCTCAGCAATGCCTTGAGGCCGGCGGGCTTCAGGTGGATGTCCCCGCTCTGATAGTAGTCCTCACGGCCATAGCCGTTGGCATCCTTCAGCACCTCGGCCGTATTGAGGAACTTCAGTCCCATCTGCTCACACATGGACAGCAGCGCCATGTTGAAGTCGTCGATCTTGGTCTGATCCATATTGGGATAGTTGGAGTGGTTTGCAGGCACCGGCGGCACCGTGTTCACGATGATGTCGGTATAGGGGTAGCTTTCCTGAATGGCCTGCACCAGCGCGGTGTAATTATTGATGAACTCCTCCACCGCCATGCCGTTGTCGTTGGTGCCCAGCATGATGACCACGCGGCGGGGCTTCATTTTGGCCACTGCCTGCGCGATGGTGTAGCTGTTGTTGTCCTTTTTAAAGGTGACGATGCCCTCGGTCAGGGCCGCGTGGGTGCCAATGCCCTCTTTTGCGCAGAACTGCTGCAGGCTGACAAGGCCGTTTGCATACAGGCGCACCGTGTTGGAATCGCCGATGAACAGGGTCTCTTTCTGATAGTCCTCGCCCGCATCGGCGGTCTCCGGCAGCAGGGCGCTGGAGGTCTCGTTGATCTGATAGTGATCCGAGATATCCTCTTCACCCGGCACCAGCACCTCGCTGGAGGGCTGCTCCACCGGGGCGGAGGGGGTCTTGCCGCGCTTGAGCAGGGTCAGCGTAATGCCGATGGTCAAAACAGCGGCCAGCGCGCACACCGCGCACACCAGCACCGCCTGCTTCTGCATGGGGGTAAGTGATTGCTTTTCCGGTTGTGTTTTTTTCATATCTCTCACCATTCACCTGAAAACCGTTTTTCCGGAGCATGGTACCGTTTACGCGGTTCCTTCTGCTCCCGGAGCGGCTTCTTATTTTCCGGCGTAAACACTGGGTCTATGCGTTTCCACTTCAGTCCAGGATCTGCGCTGCAAGGTCGGCACAGCTTTCTGCCAGCAGCACGGGGTGGAAGGGGGCCAGCTCCTCCCTGCTGCCGTAACCGTACAGCGCACCGGCGGCGTCCAGACCACAGTCTGCCGCGCCGCGCATATCGTCGTTGCGGTCGCCCACCATCAGCACCCGCTTGCCCTGCATCATGGGCTGAGCAAGCACATGGCGCACCACATCGGTCTTGGTATCGCGGCTCTCGTCCATGGACGCGCCGCCGATAAAATCAAAATAATCTGCAAGACCCTTTTCTTTCAGGATCGGCGTAACGACCTGCGTGGGTTTGGAGGTAGCCGTGCACAGGATCAGGCCCGCAGCCTTCAGGCGCTGCAGCATCTCTGCTGCGCCCGGATAGGCGGCACACTCGTGGCTGCCCTTGACGGCGTAGCTGTCACGGTAAAGGTTCGTGGCCTTTTCAATGAGGGCCGGGTCCGTGAAATGTTCGCCAAAGCTTTTGCGCAGCGGCGGCCCGAGATAGCGGCGCAGGTTGACGTGCGTGGTGTCCACGCCCATCTGATCAAAGACTTCTTTTAATGTATTTATAATACCCGGGGCAGAATCGATCAGGGTTCCGTCCACATCGAACAGGATCGCATCGTAATTCAGCAATGTTCAACTTTCCTCACTTTCATGGTGATACATCCTATAGTATAGCACAGAATCCTGTTATCAGCAATTCCAACAAATGGTTTTTACAAAAATTATGCATTCAAGCAGAGAAAAGGCCCGCCCGGCATCCGGACAGGCCTTTCAGCATCTTCTTACTTCGCTGCGGCATCCGCAGGCGGATAGTACAGGTTGTTGGAGACGAACTCCAGCTTATCCTTGAGCACCAGTTCCAGATTTGCCACGGCGTGCACCATGTTGGTGGCCGAATCGTTTACTTCCAGCAGCTTGCACAGATCCAGACCGTCCAGTTTCATGGCGGCGTCCATCTTCCGGCTTTCGGCACAGAGGATGTGGCTCAGGGCATTTTCCTGCAGCGCGATGCTCTCTACCAGATCAACGACCGCCTGCTCCAGCGTCACCTTGGGCAGGCAGGGGCAGGGGCAGCGGGTGGTATCGATACAGTTTTCAGCAGACATGATAAAACCTTCCTTTCGTTCATCAGGTCAGGGGCGGTGTACGCCCCATTCTATGTCTGCCGGGTGTGCCGGTGTTACTCCTGCTTTTGTGGATTCTGGGTGCCGCGCACCTTTTCAATGGTCGCGCGGTAGCCGCCGGAGCCGTACTGGATGCAGCGGTTGATGCGGCTGATGGTAGCCGTGCTGATCTCCACCGCCTTCACGATCTGGTCGTAGGTACTGCCGTCCAGCAGCATTTTGGCCGCTTCCAGCCGCTGCGCCATATCGGAGATCTCCTTTACCGTGCACAGATCCTCAAAAAAATTGTAGCATTCTTCCCGTGTTCTCAGGCTGAGGATCGCATCAAACAATGCATCGGTGGTCTGGTTTCTTCTGGAATTTTTTTCTGCCATAAATGTTCTCCTTGCCGCCGCAGCGGACTGTCCGGTTTTGGGGCGTTCCCTATCTTAAATGTTTCGGAAATATTCAGATTCTTTCTTGCATCATCACTTTAGCACATCAAAGTGTGAAAGTCAAGCCCTGAGCGTGAACTCTTTTCATTCGTGGATGTGTATAGTTTTTTTCGTTTCACGCATGAACAAAAATCACCTAAAAATTTTTGCAGAACGCTTTTCTGAATTAGTGCATCCTCCGAACTTGTGCCAAAGATATTGACAATTTGTGAATTCCGCACTAAAATACGGACAATCATTCGGCAAATGCGATGAACAGGACATGATTCTTTGCAGCACCTTCTCCCAGAGAGCCGCCCATCTGATGCAACGGCGGTAGTCAGGAGCAAAGCGTTCTCCCCTGCGAGCAGCCTGTGTGAACCGGACGCCGACCCCGTCCGCAGTAATGTATGGCCGTTTTGCCCACGTTACGGGGCTGCGTATGTATGTACGCTGGGAGTGGCTGCCTGTGCAGCAAACGAAGTGGTACCGCGGAGTATTCCATACACGATGTGCAGTGTATGTGAAGGCCTTCGTCTTCGATGGTTCGTCCCAAATGGAACGAACCCGGGAGGACGGGGCCTTTTTTACACCCTGCCGCCGCAAAAGAGCCCATGCCGCTGACATTTGCCGGATGTCAAGAAAGGAAAGAGGTAAAAACAATGAATACGCTGGTCATCGTATTGATCGCAGCCGTGTGTCTGTTTGGCGCTTATATGCTTTACGGCCGCTGGCTGGCTAACAAGTGGGGCATCGACCCCTCTGCCAAGACCCCGGCAGTTGTCCATGAGGACGGCCGGGACTATGTTCCCACCGACGGCTGGACCGTGTTTGCACACCAGTTCAGCTCCATTGCCGGTGCAGGCCCTGTCACCGGTGCGATCCAGGCCGCTGCTTTCGGCTGGCTGCCGGTGCTGCTGTGGGTGCTGCTGGGCGGCATCTTCTTCGGTGCCGTCACCGACTTCGGCGCTCTGTACGCTT
>ERZ809296.2080-NODE-2080-length-20428-cov-5.051097_pt1 | contig 20428 bp, 16 predicted proteins | sample MGYA00520511_ERZ809296 | MGnify/ENA primary metagenome ERZ809296 (study PRJEB31576, sample SAMEA3212662) | Homo sapiens | biome: human-gut; feature: human gut; material: fecal | place: Sweden | collected 2012 ... | reverse complement strand
GAAAACATAAAAGTATTCGATTTGGAATTTTGAAAACCCGGAATTAGCAGGGGTTTTCAGGGGGACGAAATTCCCAGATCCCGCCGAAATTTCGAGTCAGGGCCGTTATAACCACTTCGATACCACTCCACGGTGAAGCGCTTTCTATCATAGCGCAGATCACCGTTTTTGTCAAGGTCGCTCGGCGGATTTTCCACGCCCGGCGGATTTTCACGTCCGTCTCCGCGGATTTTATGGCTCAGCTCGGCGGATTTTTATGGCTTTTTATGGCTCGGTCTGGATATGGGGGATGTCGTTTTCAGTAGCGTAAGCTTCAGCATAGGAGCTTGTGCAAACGATCAGGCACAGGTTGGGACACAGGGCAAAAGCGTCCTCCCCAATATAGGCCAGCGATACGGATGCCGGAGAACGCGCCGTCGCCAAGATGCGTGACGCTTTCCGTGCCGTGAATCACCGTCAGCGGGCATCACCAGACGGTATGCTCGCCGATGAATTCCACCGTTTCCGGCAATGTCACATCGCGCACATTGGATTTCGCAAAGCAGCCGTCGCCGATGGCGACTGCCGGCAAGCCCTGGATTTCTTCGGGAATGGCCACCGTTTCGGCCTCGCCTGCGTAGGAGGATAGAACAATGGACGCTTCAAAGGCATTCTCCGTCCGCGCGGGCACGCAGCACAGCAGCAGCGCCGCCAGCAAGCCAATCAGCAGTCCGCGCTTCATGGCTTTCCGCGCTTTCCAAAGTACTGCGCAATCTCGCGCATGCGCGCCATCTGATCCACATGGAAGGGGCAGCGGCCGTTGCAATGGCCGCACTGCACGCAGGCCGAGGCCGTCTTGTCCAGCGTCAGATAATGCTCCCGCGCCAGGGCGTCGCCCAGGCGGGTCAAATCATAATACTTGTTGATCAGCCCGATCTCCAGACCCACGGGGCAGGGCTGGCAATAGACGCACTTGGTCAACGCTTCCTGCGGCGCATAGGCGCTGATGGCGCTGTAATCGCGCTCCGCCGGGGTGGTATCAAAAAAGGCCAGCACTTCTTCCATTGCGGGCTGGCTGCCATAGCCAGGCAGCACCGTGACCACGCCGGACTTATCCAGCGTGTACTGAATGCACTGCGGCTTGGCCAGCGTCGCCTTGAAGGGCGATTGCGCCGCGTCCAGCAGCTGCCCACCGCAGAAGGGCTTCGTCACTGAGATGCCCACGTCCTCCTTTTCGCAGCGGCGATACAGCGCTTGCCGGTCGTCCGCGCCGCCAATGCCAAATTCGCCCTGGCCGTAATCATATACCGGGTTGATGAAGAACATCACGGTATCGATGATCCCCATATCCAACACGCGGTTAACCAGCGCGGGCGTGTGCGAGGACAGGCCGATATGGCGGATCATGCCCCGGCGCTTGAGCTCCAGCACATCGTCCAGCACCCCATTTTTCTGGTAAGCGTCCAGATCCTTGTCCTCATCCAGGCAATGGATAAAGCCAAAGTCAATATAATCCGTTTGCAGGTTGTCCAGCTGCCACTTGACGGCGGCCTGGATCTTTTTCAGTTCCGTCGTCCAGCCGTACTCGCCGCTGGTATAATCCGCGCCGAAATGAACCTGCAGATAGACCTTTTCGCGCAGTCCCTGCAGCGCCTTGCCATAGGCAGGGAAGATCGCCGCGTGGCCGCCCGCCAGATCAAAGAAGTTCGCTCCGCGCGCAATGGCTGACCGCACGGTGGCGATGATTTCGCTCTTGGGCCTTGCGCCGATAGCCGACACGCCCATGCCGATGACGCTGATTTTTCGCCGCCATGCGGCAATACGCGGTATTCCATATCGTTGTGCTCGCTAAGGATAAGTAGGGTTTCATTCGGAATGCTTGCAATTATAGCTGCGGAAGAACTCGCAGCCGCGCGAAGATTAAGACGACCGCCAGTGACGGCGCCGAAAATGCGGGTGAGCATATTACCACGTCCTTTCTTGCTATGGGCATAGAAAAGGCGGAGATTCTTTTCGAAGCTCCGCAAAAATTAAGTTAATCCAGAATAACAATTCTTCTATCATCCATAATAGATCCTCGCGAATGCTCATCTGATGTGATAAGGATTCTCTCTATTCTATATATATTGATCGCCCTTTTATTCTCTTCTGGCAAAAGAACTACTTTCCCATGATACCATGGATATTTTGCTGTGAAACGACCCCAGATATCCCATCTGTTGTATGAGATGTTCTGTAACTCATAACCAGCTACCACGATATATGTGTAGTTATCAAAATCGAACTCATATGTGTCCGTGATATTCAAACCAGTCGCTCGCTTATACAAGTCAGAAAAAGATGCAAGCGAAATGTAGGATTCTGGTGCCTGGGTTATACTCCACCACAATGTTCCAAATGGGGGATTATCTGAAGAGATAGGTTTCAACCAATCGAAGGATCCAATTTTCACAAACTTTATCTCATTTTCTTTTTTCAGAAAACAGATGCAGAGAATTATAGCAATAACAAGAATGAGAGTTGCCACAAGAATCTTATTCCTAAACATTATTTATCCCCCTATTTTTGCTATATCATTATTTGAAAAGAGTGTTATTCCTAAAGAACTGCCATCCGGACCTCAAAAAATCCATCACTGATTTCATTTGGCCAAAGTCAGGAACGCCATACAGAAGACCCGTTTTAGGCCAGTAGTTTACACTATGCTGCCTCCATAAACCGTAAACGATAAAATGATGATTGCCTTGCTTCTATATCATACCCGATTGCTCGTATCTTGTCAAAGGAAGATCGGCCGGCGCGGCAATCGCGCGCCAAAACGTACATCCGGCGCGCCGGGAACGACAATTGATTCGCTTACCCTTGCCCGCCGCGCGCCCTTTTGATATGATAAGCGCGTAAAGAACAATCCCTCCCCCGCCAACCAATGAAAAGGAGCAAGACAAAATGGAAACCGGCATCATCCTCTTAGCCGCCCTGGCGCTGGGCGTCATCCTGTTCGCCGCGGGCTATCTCAAAGCCCCGCCGGACACAGCCTTTATTATCTCCGGCCTTGGCAAAAAGCGCATTCTGATCGGTAAAGCCGGCTGGAGAATCCCCTTCCTGGAGCGCGTGGATAAGCTGTCGCTACAGGTAATGACCGTGGACGTAAAGACCAGCGAGGCCGTGCCCACCAACGAGTTCATCAACGTGATGGTGGACGGCGTGGCCAACGTGAAAATCTCCTCCGACCCAGCGCTGCTTACCCGCGCGGCTGAATCGCTGCTGGGCATGAAACAGCCCCAGCTGATCGCCATGGTAACGCAGGTGCTGGAGGGCAACATGCGTGAAATCGTGGGCAGCGTGGGCCTGAAGGAAATGGTGCAGGACCGCCAGGGCGTGGCCAAGAAGATCACCGAAAACGTGGTGCCCGATATGCAGAAGCTGGGCATTGAGGTGGTAAACTTCAATATCCAGAACTTCCGCGACAACGCCGGCACCATCGAAAACATGGGTATCGACAACGTAGAGCAGATCCGCAAGAACGCGCAGATTGCCAAGGCCAACGCCCAGCGCGACATTGCCATCGCCTCCTCCGTGGCCCAGCAGGAAGCCAATGCCGTCAAGGTGGACAGCGAAAAGAAGATCGCCGCCCAGAACGCCGAGCTGACCGTGCAGCAGGCCGAAATGCAGGTGCGCGCCGATACCAAGCGCGCCGAAGCCGACGCGGCCTATTCCATTCAGCAGGAAAGCCAGCGCAAGACCATTGAAATCACCCGCGCGGATGCGGACATCGCCCGCCGTGAAAAGGAAGCCGAGCTGGCCGAAAAGGAAATCGCCATTCAGGAGCGCAAGCTGGACGCCGAGGTGCGCAAGGCTGCCGACGCGAAAAAGTATCAGGCTGAGCGTGAAGCCGAGGCCGAGCTGGCCCGCCGTCAGCGCGAGGCCGACGCGCAGAAATACGAGGCCGAGCAGCAGGCGCAGGCGCGCCGTGCTGAAGCCGAGGCGCAGCGCTACGCCATGGAGCAGGAGGCCGAAGGTATCCGCGCCCGCGGCCTGGCCGAGGCCGAAGCTATCGAGCGCAAGGCCGAAGCCCAGTGCAAGATGGGCGAAGCCTCCATCCTGGAAATGTACCTGGCCGCCCTGCCCGAGGTGGTCAAAAACGCCGCCCTGCCCCTGGCCCAGACGGACAAGATCGTCATGTACGGCGACGGCAACCCCACCCGCATGGTGCGTGACGTGATGAACAGCTCCGGCCAGATCATCGAGGGCCTCAAGGAAGCCACGGGCATTGACCTGACGGCGCTGCTGTCCGCCTATGCGGCTGGCAAGCAGGGCGCGCAGGCGCAGCAGGCCGAGGAGTAAACAAGGCGCGCGCCAGCTACTGCCAAACGTTCATCAGTGCGCCTGATTTTCACACCCAACCATCGCCCCATGGCACGCTGATCGCAGATCAGCGCAGGGCTGGCGAAGCCAGACCAGGGGGGAAAGCAGGAAGCGAACGGAGGAAAGCTTGCTTTCATCCGGGCGGTTCAGGCTTTCATCTGCCACGGGGTGGCCTGGGCCACTCCCTGTTTTCATCCAATTGACTTTCACGTCACATGCAGCCTTCTTTGGTACTTTCTTGGGCGCCAAGAAAGTACCGTATCCCCCCGTTCCCCCGTATTCCCTTATCTGCCAAAATTTCTCAAAATCTGTAAATCCCTGCAACAAATGCCGCGGCTGTATCGTCTATATAAGTAGAGAGCGCGGCGGCGCATCTTGCACACAGAGAGGTGACAGGCAATGAAAAGCGTAAAGCCCGGTCGCGGGCCCTCCTTCATGAACGGCGTCGGCTATGTGGCGGCGGCCGTGTTCGGCATATTCTGGATGATCATGGCCGGCGGTATCGGCGCGCCGGGGCTGTTTGTTGCCTTTGGCGCAATCTTCGTGCTGATGGCCGTCGCCGGGGCAATCTATCAGTTTTCCAATGCCACGCGCAAAAACCGCTTTTCCGCCTTTGATATCACCGATGAGCAGGAGGAGCCGGACGAGCTGAACCAGTACTTCGGCAAGAACGGCGCAGGCTATATGCCTGAAAAGCAGGAGCCTGCCGCACGCTATTGCCCCTATTGCGGCGAAGCGCTGCAGGAGGACTATCGCTTCTGCCCCAAGTGCGGAAATGAGCTCAAGTAAATCGATAAAAGTCAATGATCCCCCGCCAACAGGCAGGGGATCGTTTTTTATTGATGCTATAATTACTTTTTATCCTTGCTTTCCTTGCGGAACAGGTAGGTATCCACCTTGTCGCGGATCTCATCGGCAATCTCGCGCTTGATGGGGAACACCGCCGCGTTGGCTACGCGCTTGGCCAGGTACAGCGCCTGCTGCAGGGTGATATCCAGCGCTTTTTCATCGATATAGCCGCTTTTAAGGTTGTCGCGGCGATCATGGATGTAATCCGCGCCGGACGCGCCGAAGCGGCACAGGTTAATCGCCGGCACGCCGTGATCGGCAAAGGGCACGCAGTCGCTGGAATAGATATCCAGCTTCACCTTGCAGGGCACGCCCAGCTCGCACATCAGCGCATCCACATAGCCCACAGCCTCCTGCGTAGCCAGCACGGGCGCGATGTTGTGGCCCAGCGTCGCGGCGGCCACATCCACATTGATCATCAGCACATGCTTGCTCAATTCCTCCGCGTGCGCGGCCGTCCACGCCTTGCTGCCCAGCAGCCCCTGCTCCTCCGAGCCGAACCAGTTAAATTTCATCGTGCGCGCCGGGCGATGGGCGGCAAAGTAGCGCAGCAGCTCCATGTTGATCACGCTGCCGGACATGTTGTCGTATACGCCGGTGGAAAAATGCACGCTGTCGTAATGCGCGCCGAAGGAGATGATTTCATCAGGGTACTGCGTGCCGGGGATTACCGCGCACACGTTGCGGCTGGTACCCTCCACGCATTCGCTGTCGATTTCAATATGCATGCGCGCGGCGCCCCGGCGCACGATCTCCGCCGCATCGGCGGCACGCATGTTCAGCGCCACGGCAAAGCCAAAGGGCTCGGTCATGGTTTCGCGCAGCTTGCGGATATCGCAGTCCGTCTCGCTGGGACGATCCAGCGTGGTGCCCGAGAAGGTCAGGATGGCCGCAGCCCCAGCCTTTTGCAGCTTTTCATAATCCGCGCGGCGCAGGCGGCCGTTGATCATGACAATCTTGCCCTTTACATGGAGCAGGTGCGCGGGCAGCAGATCCTCAGCATAATAGAAATCCGCATCCAGGCCGCCCTCGGGCGTGGACAGCGAGCGCTCGTAGCCCGTAACGGCGTATTCCTTCTGATAGGGCGCGGTGACGACCAGGCGCGCGCTGCCTACGCGGCCGCAGGGCACGCTAAATTCCTCAATGTGCGCGTCCACGCCGCAGCCCTGAGCCTCGGCCAGCAGGGTTTCGGCGGCGCATTTTTCCGCATCGGAACCGGAGAGACGTTCAAAAGCCAGACTTTTCAGCAGCGCAAACGCGCGGCGAGCGGATACTTCCATGGTAATAATGCTCCTTTCATTTGTTGAACAGAATTCGTTTTGCGCTTTCCAGCGCCGCACCATCCGGGGCGCTGCCCTGCGCCATATCGGGCTTGCCGCCGCCCCGCGCGCCGCTTTCGCGCAGCAGCTGCGCCATATCGAGCGCGCCATTCGCACTGCGGGCAAAGATCAGCATGCGCGCATCCTTGCGCGGGCAGGACAAAAGCGCAATTGCTCCCGGCTGAGCCGTCAGCGCAGCGGCGGCGTGCAGCAGCGTTTCGGGCTCGCCATAGGCAATGTGCCCGCAATACAGCGTGCCGCAGGGCAGGGAGATTGCGTCCCGGAGCAGCGTTTCCATCATGGCCAGGGTCAATTGCTCCCGGGCCGCGCGGCGCGCTTCCTGAGCCGTTTCGCGCTCATGATGCAGCGCGTCCAGCGCGGTATCGGGCGTGGCGGACAGGGCGGCGCTGAGCCCTTCGGCACAGCGGGCGACACGCTGAAAATAGCGCACCGCGCGCATGCCGGCCACAAAGGTCAGCCGCAGCTTGCCGCGGGCGGGCGCGGTGGACAGAATCTTGACCGGCCCAATTTGCCCCGTTGTAGCCGGATGCGTACCGCCGCAGGCGACCATCTCGTAATCGCCCATGGCCACCACGCGCACATGCTCGGAAACGGTGGGGCGCTTGCGCAGGGGCAGAGCCGCCAGCTCGTCGGGCGCAGGGAACCAGCAGCGGATGGGATCATCCTGCTGTACGCGGGCGTTGACCATGGCTTCCAGCGTATCGATCTCCTCCGCCGTCAGGCGCGTGCGCCCGCCGGGCAAATCCATATCGATGGTGGATTCCGTCTGCCCCAGGTGCAGGCCGATCGTCACTGCGCCGTACAGCTGCCACGCCGCCCCGGCGATCATATGATCGCCCGCGTGCTGCTGCATATGATCCAGCCTGCGCGGCCAATCGATGCAGCCGTGCACCGGCATATCCTGCGGCGGAAGCGCGTCCAGCTTGTGCCATACTATACCGTCCTGCACCTCCACATCGGTTACATGGGCGGTAACGTCGCCCCATTGCAGCGTGCCCGTATCATAGGGTTGCCCGCCCGAGGTGGGATAAAATGCCGAGCAATCCAGCGCCGCCCAGCCGTCTGGCCGCACGGCAACCACCCGCGCGTCAAACGCAGTCAAATAAGCATGATCATAATAAAGACGATTGGTAGGCTGCACAATAAGCCCTCCTGGGTTTGCAATAATATAAGGTAGATTTTCTCATTGGAGGCACGGCGTTATGCGGGTTTCTCGTCCGCCTGCGATACCGTATAGAGCGAGTACAGCATGCCGCGGCGAGCCATCAAATCATCAAACGTGCCATGCTCGCAGATGGTGCCACCATGCAGCACCAGAATTTCATCATAGCGGCGCATCAGCCGTGCATCCATGCGATGGGTGACGATCACACGCGTCAGCCCTTCAATATCCAAAATGGCGTCCGCCACGGCGCGGGCAGTCTGCGCATCCAGGGCGGCGGTGGCCTCATCCGCCAGCATGACGGGCGCATCCTGCATCAGCGCACGGGCAATGGAGACGCGCTGCCGCTCGCCGCCCGATAAGGCGCTGCCGTTTTCGCCACAGGGGGTATCCGCTCCGCGCTGAGCAATCAGCGCCGACAGGCCCGACAGCCGCAGCGCACGCTCCACCCGGGCGGGATCGGCCTGGCGGAACATCGTCACATTGTTCAAGATTGTATCATTAAAGATGAAAGTGTTTTGCTGCACCAGTGAAATCACGCCATACAGCGATTCGGCGCTGATGCCGCGCAACTCGTGCCCATCATAGCGGATTTGCCCCTGATAATCGGGCGAAGCGCCCATCAGCAGGCTCAGCAGCGTGCTCTTGCCGCTGCCCGAGGCGCCCACGATGGCATAGCTTTTGCCGTGCTCCAGGCGGAAACTCACATCCCGCAGCACGGGCGCGCCGTCCGGATAGGCGAAGGTGAGTTTTTGCACATCGATGCCCTGCGTCAGGCACGGTGGAATGTTTTTGCCCGTATCGCGCACATTTTCGTTCAAATTATCGGCCAGCTTGTCCATCAGCGCCAGCGCCGCCTTGCGGCTGGCCAGCAGCGGCGGCAGCTCGGTCATGGGCGAAAGGACAAAGTTCATCAGCTGCACAAACAATATTACAACGCCGGGGGTAACGCCCTGCCCGGTGACAGCCAGGTACGCGCCCAGGATGAACACGCCCATCTGCGCCAGGATGCTTGCGCCCTCGCCCAACATATGGATGCGCTGCGCCGTCGCGCCACGCGCGCGCTTGCTTTCTTCCAGCGCGGCATTTTCCTGATTGAAGAGCCGCTGAGCCTCGCCTTCGGCGCGAAAACTCTTGAGCACCGAAAAACCGCTGAGCAGATCCTTGACCATGCCCACAAATCCGGCGTTTCGCTGCGAAACCTGGGCTTCGCGTACAGCCAGGCGGCTGCCCGTCACCACGGAAACCGCCATGGGCAAAAGCGACAGCGCCACGCCCGCAACGGTGAGGAGCGGGCTGTAATAGAGCATCATGGCCAGTGAGCCGAAAAAGACCGCCGCCAGCGAAGCGATGCTGGTGAGCTGGGGCAGGTAATCGCGCTCAATCATGGCGATATCGTTGGTCAAGGCTGAAATGTATTCGGCACTGCCTTCCCGCTGGAAGGATGCAATGCTTTTCTGCATCAACCGGGTAAACACATGGGATTTATACTGCCGCACGGCGCGGGTAACAAAGCGCGGCTTAACCACACTCCACAGCCATTCCAGGGCAAAAAAAGCGGCAATGCCAACGGCGGTGATCATCAGCAACCGCCAAAGCGGCGTGATATCATGGCCCATGGCCACATCCGTGATACGCTGAATAAGATATGAAAACAGCAAATTGCTGCAATTTATGGCAATACCAACCGCCAGCGCGGCGATAAACAGCATGTGATTCTTGTGAAAAAAGCAGCGCGTCAGCTCCTGCCGAGCCTGCTTTTGCCGGGCTTTTTTCATGACGCTCCCCTTACAAAATGGAATTATGCAGGATAAAAACTCTAAAAGTCCATGCTTATTATAGAAGATTTTCCCATTTTTTGCAACGGGGATGCAGAAAAAATGCAGTGCAGCTCAGTCAATCAAGCGCATTCGCCCGGCAATTGCACCTTTCCTCATTCAACGTGCAACCACGCCTCCCGTTCTGCGGCATTTTTTCCAGTTTTCATGCTTCTTTTATTTAAATTTGTAATTTCCAATTCCCCTAAAATAGGCAATTTGGCATTGACTTTTCCCATTGCTTGTGGTAAACTAATTAATGCTGATGAAGCAGCATGCCTCATTAGCCTGGATGCCGATATAGCTCAGTTGGTAGAGCGGCTGATTCGTAATCATCAGGTCAAGGGTTCGAGTCCCTTTATCGGCTCCATTTTTTATCGAGGTGTAGCGCAGTTTGGTAGCGCGTTTGGTTCGGGACCAAAAGGTCGCAGGTTCAAATCCTGTCACCTCGACCAAAATGTCCAAAAAAGCCCCCATTTCAGTACGAAATCGGGGGTTTTTCTTATGCTTTGGTTTCATTAAGTTTTGCTATGACTAACGCTATGACTAATTCCTATGACTAACGCTATGACTAATTTTGCTTTTTCTGCACCACCCAAATTGCATTATGCATCAATCTAAGAAGGCACAGGTTAAGTTATTGTGAGTAGTCTGTTCCTTCACTTATTACGTCAATAGAATTCAATTCTGATGCTGTTCGGGGGTGCGTGCATGCTATTCTGATAACGCCCCTTGAGTTTTTCCCCAATCACCTTAGGCGGCAAAGATAATCTTCCTTCTTTTTAGCTTTCAGTCTGCAGGCCTTTCATATCCCCTTCAAAATCTTTTTACCCCCATGGAACAAATCCCGTCCTCTGCCGCGTCATATAAGCGACCGGTCTGATAAACACAGGAAATCACGGAGGCAATGATGGACGCTGTAACCTTCCAAAGCGAGGTGCTCAAGATTGAGCGGCTGCTGTATCACGTGGCGTACACGGCGCTGGGCAACCGGCAGGAGTGCGCCGACGCGGTGCAGGAAGCGCTGCTTCGCGCATGGAAAAAGCGCGGCTCGCTGCGCTCCCAGGATCATTTCAAGGCCTGGATGGTGCGGATTCTGCTCAATACCATCGCCGATGGCAAGCGCCGCGGCAAGCTGCCCACCACGGAACTGAGCGATACCTTGCCCGCCGAGGAAAGGCCGGATAACCTGCCGCTTTACGAGGCGCTGCGCGCGCTGCCCGAGGGCATGCGCTACGCGGTTGTGCTCGTGTATCTGGACGGCTGCACCATGCGCGAGTGCGCAAAGATGCTGCGCGTGCCCGAGGGCACCGTCAAAAGCCGTTTAAGCCGCGCCAAAGCATTGCTGCGCGATTACCTGTCGGAGGAGGCTTGAGCCATGCAACATGAAAACAACCGTCAGCGGCTGGAACGGGCGTTCCCGCCCATGGACGCGGCGTTTGACCACGCCGTGCGCAGCACGCTGGAAAACATTGTGCAGGAGGATACTATGCAGGTAAAACGTCCGCTTCGCGTATTGGCAATTACCCTGGCGCTGGTCATCTGCCTGGCCGGCACGGCGCTGGCAGTGGGCAGCGGCCTGAATCTTTTCAACTTCTTTGAGGACATCGGCTCCCCCAGCCCCACCGTGCAGCCTGAGGCCTATACCCTCACGGCGCACGACGTGGCCAGCCACAGCTTTGAGCACACCGACGTGGCCGTCCGCGAGGCGTCCTGGGACGGCCGCGTGCTGCGCATTCTCTACAGCGTGCGCGACCGCACGGTGGATCATGTGTTCACCGATGATGAAATCTGGACTGAGTACGATCTGCCCGGCGCGCGGCAGGATGGCATCACGGCTGATTGGGGCTGCGACTATCTGTATGTCAATGGCGTCAAGCTGTGCCTGACCGGCTATATGGCCTCCCGCGCGGGCGCCGAGCCCGGCGAGGTGCTGGTGGCGCTGGAAAGCGACCTGGTGGAGCGCATCGCCTCCGAAAAGGCCGATATCACCCTGGGCGATACCTTTGAGGTATGGCTGCCCATCATCGGCATGGGCGGCAAGGATGAAACGCCCGCCGATCTGCATTTCACCGTCCAGAACACCGATCTGGCCGGCGTGCGCCACATCGCGCTGCCCGAAAAGACCGTACTGGCTGACGGCACTGAAATCGCCATCACCAACTTCATGATCACCCCCATCCGTATATACATCCAGGCCACCGTCACCCTGCCCGCCGGTCTGACCGACGAGGAGATCGATGCCCATGTTTGGGGCATCACGAAGGAAAGCACCCAGTTTGGCCAGGAGATTGTGGATGGCGGACGCGGCATCATCAATGCGCCCAAGCAGGAGTTCGTCTCCAAGGATGATGGCACATCCTATGTGGCCTACCATATGCCCGAGGGTGAGCGCCCGGTGATGAGGTGCGAATATGTGCTGAGCACCAGCGACAGCTACCCCGAGGTGTTCAAGCTGACGATTGACGGTACTGAAATCAGCGTGCCCAACGTGGACGCAAAGTAACTGCGCCACAAAAGCGCAAAGCAATTGAACATCCAAAAGCCCCGCTCTCCAGCCGGAGGGCGGGGCGCTTCATGCCGGAACGCTCAGCGTTCGCCGCTGCGCGGATAGGGCTTCATCTCGTTCGTTAAGCCCAGCAGATAGTCCACGGAGGTTTCATAAAATTCAGATAGCTGAATCAGCAGCGCTATGGGAATCTGCCGACGTCCCGTTTCATATTGCGAATAGGTATTTTGCCGGATGTGCAGCAGCTCTGCGACCGCGTGCTGGGATAAGTCCCGATCTTCCCGTAAGTCGCGCAGCCGCATTGCAGTCCCTCCTTTAAGCAGTCAATATTATTATACGAATCGCAATTTGAGATATTGACTTTTATCTCAAATTGTGATATTTTGTAATTAATGGAGCATATCAACGTAAAGGAGGAACTTGAAATGAGTAGGCAAACTGCGGTTGACACAAAAAGTAGCTAAATTATTAAACATTGATCAGCGGGTTGCCGCACAATAGTTGCCCAACAAACATTACACAAAAGGAGACGAGTGAATGAAACCTGTTAAAATAAAAACTCTTAAAAATTGCGGAATCATCATGGCGTTGGCTCTAATTCTCTTTGGCACTTTTTATCCAGTGCCAAAAAAAGAAATCAACATTGAAGATTACGCTTATGATAGCCAATGGAGTGAAAATATTGGTGCAAAATATGTGGGAGGCGATGCTTATAACTATCAGATGGAAGCATCTTTGAAAGCAGGCTATATTAGCGGCATAATGGCGATGAAAGCGATCACATATACTGGTGGTTTTTTGCTGCTATTCTTCTCGCAATTCGCTTATGCTATTGGTGAGTGTTTAGAAACCCAAAAGAGTGTTATGCTCAATATTCCAGGCTATTTTAAGACACAGGAACATGCGACTGAAAGAATTTCAAAAATTATAATTAACAAAGCAAATATGGCGAAAATGCCTGAACAATTAGAGAATGAATAGAAGAAACACAGAGATTCGCAACAAAAATCAAAATAAAGGGGAATAGCTATGGCTTTGATTAAGTGTCCAGAATGCGGGAAAGATTTCTCTGATTCAGCTAATGCTTGCCCGAACTGCGGATACCGCCTTGATCCAAAGACGCGGCAGATTTCAATCATAACGAGGAATTGGGATGCCTATAACACGAACTTTGTTTGCGCAAGCTCCAACCAACAGGCGAAGTACTATATCGACACGCTTGCAAACGATCTTTACCTTCATTCCCCCCAAAACCAAGTAGAATACGCTATCATTTCCAACGCTGTTAGTGCCTGCATGGAAAGCTTGTCGCGTTCTTACTATGATACCCCGGAGAAGTTGCAATATGTACTTTCTTACATCGATACCAAACTGAATGAAACTCTTAATTCTCTCCCTCGCTGCCCTACTTGCGGCTCATATGAAGTAAAACGCATCAGTGAATTGTCGAGGGGAATCGGTTTTGGGCTTTGGGGTATGGCAAGCAGCAAGGTCGGAAAGTCCTATCAATGTTCAACTTGCGGATATACCTGGTAAACGCTATTTTCTATTCTGCTTCATAAGCATTTTGCTCCGCTCTCCAGATGGAGGGCGGGGCTTTTGCATGCCGGGGCGTTGCAACGTTCCCCCTCATCCGCTTCGCTGCGGTTTGCGCATGCTGAAAAGTACAGCCAATCAAAAGCCTTCTCCTTGATGAGAAGGTGCTGAACGCAGTGAAGCGGATGAGGTGTAGCCGCCGCAGCGGCGTTATCTTATATAGTTATGATAACGGCCATTTCATGGCCTACACCTCACCACCGCCTGTGGCGGCGCTATGACGCAAGAAAGTACCGTATCTCCTTCGTTCCCTGCTCCCTAAAGCTGCGCTCTTTTGCAAAAAAATTTTTCTCTCCCCCTTGACAATTTCTGCAAAGCGCATATAATATCAGTTGAAGGTCAAAGTTAGTCAAACTCTTGATCTTCCTGATTCCTCGATGAAAGGATGAATGCATTATGAAGGATAATCAATATACACAGAAAAGCATCACCGCCATCAACGCTGCGCAAGCCCTGGCCAGCGAGTATGGCAATCAGGAACTGTCCCAGGCGCACCTGCTGGCCGCGCTGACCGACAGCGCCGACAACCTGGTCTATCAGCTGCTGGGCAAAATGCAGCTGGACGCCGCCGCCGTGCACAGCGCCGCTGTGGCCGCGGTGGAAAAGCTGCCCCGCGTAAGCGGCTCCGCCCGCGAGCAGGGCAAGGTGTATGTGACCGCCGAGATGGATAAGGCGCTGCGCGAGGCCGCCGCCCAGGCGGAGCGCATGCACGATGAGTACATCTCCGTGGAGCACCTGATGATGGGTCTGCTCTCTGCGCCTGACCGCACAATGAAGGAGATCATGCAGCGCTTTAATTTGACGCAGGACGGCTTCCTCAAGGCGCTGTCCGCCGTGCGCGGCGCTGCGCGCGTCACCAGCGATTCGCCCGAGGATACCTACGACGCGCTCAAGAAATACGGCAGCGATCTGACCCAGCTGGCGCGCGAGCATAAGCTGGATCCCGTCATCGGCCGTGACCGCGAGATCCGCGACGTCATTCGCATCCTGAGCCGCAAGAGCAAGAACAACCCCGTGCTGATCGGTGAACCTGGCGTGGGTAAAACCGCCATTGCCGAGGGTCTGGCGCAGCGTATCGTGCGCGGCGACGTGCCCGAATCCCTGCGCGACCGCACCATCTTCTCGCTGGATATGGGCGCGCTGATTGCCGGCGCCAAGTTCCGCGGCGAGTTTGAAGAGCGCCTCAAGGCCGTACTGGCAGAAATCAAAAAGAGCGAAGGCAAGATCCTGCTGTTCATCGATGAGCTGCACCTGATTGTGGGCGCGGGCAAAACCGAGGGCAGCATGGACGCGGGCAACCTGCTCAAGCCCATGCTGGCGCGCGGTGAGCTGCACTGCATCGGCGCGACCACGCTGGATGAATACCGCAAGTATGTAGAAAAGGACGCGGCCCTGGAGCGCCGCTTCCAGCCCGTTCAGGTGGATGAGCCCACGGTGGAGGATACCATCTCCATCCTGCGCGGCCTGAAGGAGCGCTACGAGGTATTCCACGGCGTCAAGATTCAGGACGCCGCGCTCATCGCCGCCGCCACGCTGTCCAACCGCTATATCAGCGACCGCTTCCTGCCCGACAAGGCCATCGACCTGGTGGACGAAGCCTGCGCCATGATCCGCACCGAAATGGACTCCATGCCGCAGGAAATGGATGAAATCCGCCGCCAGATCATGCAGCATGAAATCGAGGAGGCTGCCCTGAAGAAGGAAACCGACGAGCTGAGCAAGGCGCGCCTGGCGGAGATTCAGAAAGAATTGGCCGATATGCGCGCCCGCTACGATGAGATGAAGTCCAAGTGGACGAACGAAAAGGAATCCATCGGCCGCGTGCAGAAGCTCCGCGAGGAGATTGAGCGCATGAACGGTGAGATCGAGCATGCCGAGCGCAGCTATGATCTGAACCGTGCGGCACAGCTGAAATACGGCGAGCTGCCCAAGCTGCAAAAGGAACTCAAGGAGCTGGAAGCCAAGGAGCCTGAAACCCGCACGCTGCTGCGCGACAAGGTGACGGAAGAGGAAATCGCCCGCATCGTATCGCGCTGGACGGGCATTCCCGTCAGCAAGCTGATGGAGGGCGAGCGCGAAAAGCTGCTTCGCCTGCCCGAGGTGCTGCATCAGCGCGTGATCGGTCAGGATGAGGCCGTGCAGGCCGTCAGCGAGGCCATCCTGCGTTCCCGCGCGGGCATCGCGGATGAAAACCGCCCCATCGGCAGCTTCCTGTTCCTGGGTCCCACGGGCGTGGGCAAAACCGAGCTTGCCAAGGCGCTGGCCGAGGCGCTGTTTGATGATGAGCGGAGCCTGATCCGTATCGACATGACGGAGTACATGGAGAAATTCAGCGTATCCCGCCTGATCGGCGCACCTCCGGGATATGTGGGCTATGATGAAGGCGGTCAGCTAACCGAGGCTGTGCGCCGCAAGCCTTATTCCGTTGTGCTGTTTGATGAAATGGAAAAGGCGCATCCCGACGTGTTCAACATCCTGCTGCAGATCCTCGACGACGGTCGCGTGACCGACAGCCAGGGACGGACGGTGGACTTCAAAAACACCATCCTGATCATGACCAGCAACCTGGGCAGCAGCGAGATTCTGGACGGCATCAGCGAAAACGGCACCCTTAGCGAGGAAGCCCGCAAGAACGTGCAGGCCATTCTGCGCCGCACCTTCAAGCCCGAATTCCTCAACCGTATCGACGATACCGTGATCTTCACGCCCCTCAGCCGCGATCAGGTGCGCAGCATTGTCAATCTGCTGCTTAACCATCTGCGCGAGCGCCTGGCGGAGCGTCAGGTAAAGCTGACTGTGACCGACGCGGCCATCGATCTGCTGATGGAGCAGGGCTACGATCCCATCTACGGCGCGCGCCCGATGAAGCGCCTGATCCAGAGCAAGCTGGAAACCCTGTGCGCCCGCGCCATTGTGGCCGGACAGGTGCACGACGGCCAGCTGACCGTGGACGCCGAAAACGGCGAGTTTGTGATGAAGGAATAACAAAATAAGCAACTCCCCCCGTCCGCTTTTCAACGGGCGGGGGGAGTTTGTATCATTGAAGTTACCGAACATTGAAAAATTGAAGAATCCTATTGCCCTATTACTTCAACAATTTCTCCTTATATAGCTTATTTTTTAATGATCCAGTTGCAATAATCTACTTGATTTGCAGTTGCTATTGTTCCATCCTCATACATTACTTTATGAATACCACAATACACCCTATAAATAGAATCAGAATCCGGAATAGCTATATTATTTGAGTATATTGTATTTCCGGCATAAACATTTTTCGCTGTTGTTACTTTGTATACCGAATTGCCATAAAGTCTATTTCCCCAAACATCAGTGGCATATACATATAACTCAAAGGCTTTGATATTCTTACCATAAATGCTGTTTGTTACTTGAAATTTAATGCTTAGCTGCTTATTTGAAATATAGTCCCAGGATGCATAAGCACTATCAGCAAAAAACAGCATTACACCATCTTCAGGCTCAACTATAAAAGCACATGCTGCCCATTTATCCATATCGGAAGCAGTTGCCTGTAGAGCATAAATGCCAGGTTTATTAAAAGTAATTTTTCCATTCTTAATTCTGCATTGGGGAAGCTTTGTAGATTTAGAGCTTCCTGAGAAATAGCTTCTAACAGAAATATTCTTCATATCCTTGAAGTCATCAGCTTTTACCGTTTTCCAAATCTCTGTTCCAAGAACAGCATTCCATCGTATTGAGCTAAATGAAGCATTCAAAGGAGTAACTCTTAATATCGAAGTAAGCGCTAATTCTTCATTTGCTCGTATACGATAGGATTCATCACCTATAAATGAAACCACTTTAGCTGCTGGCAAAAGCTTGGGTGTGGCAGTTGGCTTTCTTGTCGGCTTTGGCGTCGCAGTTGGTGTCGGCTTAGGTATTACAGTTACTTTTATTGTTGGTTTAGATATTGTGCCCGGCTTTGCTGTCGGCCTTGGCGTAGCCGTCGCTATACTTTTGCTGATATCGGCTTTTGCATATTCCTCAATTTTATATTTTGTTCCGTCCCATTGTCGATACAATGCCACTACTTCGTTAATATCAACTGCAAGATTCAGGTTTTGCCCTTCTTTCCAGAATGCACTTGTGATGCCAATCACGTCACCATGATCATTAAAAAGCGCGCCGCCGCTGCTGCCATGCGAAATAGCAGCTGTAAACTGTATCCAGCTTTGATTATCCTCTGTATAAACAGAGCTCACATTTCCCATTGAAACCGTATTTTTCAAGCCAATAGGACTGCCGATTGCAATGACAGTTTCGCCTCGCTTGACTTTTTGCGTAGATGGTGTGAGAGGTTTCATAATTGTTGGCGTCATAAACTGCAGAATCGCTATATCTTTTTCTTTGTCGGTTATCAATACCTTGGTTATAAAATATTGATAGCCATCGTCGCTATCTGCCATTATTATTGTTGCATCTTCAATTACGTGATAGTTGGTAACTAACGTCATGTTATCAAACATGACAAACCCACTGCCTGTTGCAACCCTCTCATCACCATTAAAGACTTCCAGCATCAGGACAGAAAGCGCTTTCTCTTCTATAAGATCGGGGCTTTTAGAAAGCTCCGCAACGCATACAATCGGAAAGAGAAAGCAGGTAATGGTAAAAAATGTAAATAGTGTGCGCTTGATCTTTTGCATAATCGCTTTTTCTCCTTCAATGCCATGTAAAAAGCAATAAATCCATAACTATATACAAAGTATAACATATAAGCTGATAGAATGCTACCATGAAAAACGAAAATACCTTCGCTCGAAAAAGAATTTCTCATGCCTGTTGACAAACGCCGTCACAGGCGTGAGCATCTTTATGAATATGTTCATAAAGATGCTGAACGAAAGGATGGCATGCGCGGATGCCCAAGGTGATCGAAAACCTGCAGGAGCGAATTCTTGCCTGTGCGCGCGTTTTGCTGCTGGAGCAGGGCATAGATGGGCTAAACATCCGCGCCGTAGCCAGCGCGTGCGGCGTGGCGGTGGGCATGGTGTATAACTACTACGGCTCCAAGGATCAGCTGATCGCCAGCATCATGCTGCAGGACTGGCTGCAAAACATGCGCGAGGCCGTCGGCGAGGTAAACGCCGCCGCCAGCCCGTCGCAGGGAATGCGCGCCATCTGCCGGGGCATTGACCGCTTTGCCGGGCGATATCGCACGCTGTGGCTGCACAGTGTGCAGACGCGCGATCGCAGCTATCACGACAAACTCGTTGCCCAGCTGAGCTACCTGGTGCAGGTGCTGATTGCGCGCTTCGACCTGACGCAGGAGGAAGCCGCCGCCGAGTTTGCCGCGGAAAACCTGCTGCGCCTGGCCCTGGCAGGCAAAGACCGCTATGAAAAAGAAGAGACCCTGCTGCTGCGGGCGCTACATAAAGAGGCTTGATCTATACAGAGGCTTAGATCAGTTCATCCAATTTGCCGGTTAAGACGCCCGAATATAAGGCATGCTCGATCGTCTTTAAGCGCTTATCCAGGTCGGCCTCAAGCCGCAAAAACCCCTCTCTCCATCTGCAAGCAGATAGAAAGAGGGGTAAAACGCTTATCATACCCCGCAGGGTGCGATACGCAGCCCGCAGGCGTAATTGAACATTTTATTGCCGGACGAGACAAAGCTTACCGCCTTATCCCCCGCGAAGCCTTTAATTACAGCTCGGCGAAGTACTTGATGGTGCGAACCATCTGGCTGGTGTAGCTGTTCTCGTTGTCCCCCCACAGCGCCACCTTGCCCCTTCTCCTTGCCCTTCGTCAAAACGCAGTCTCTACAAGGCTTCTGAAGCGAATGACAGACAAAAGAGGTTAGCGATGACATCAAGCAGAGCAACAACTAATCAGACTATAACATTCTCGAGAAAGTGGCTTCTTTACTGAGTTTTGAAGCCCTATAGTCTTAAAAGACCCAACGAGCAGAAAAACTATCGTACCACCAACAAGATGGATTATTTCGTGCCCGAGTTCATAGTAACACACCTTTTCTTGGCTGTCAAGGAACTAACTTGAGCAAAAATACGCATCTTAATAACATCTTTTGAACATCTTTTTCTCATCCTTGGTACAACTATGATACAGCTTTCTTTGACTTCTGCTCTATCAATTATCTACAAATGCTCTCGTCTCTGAGAACACCGAGACGAGGTGGAGGGAAAATTTTGACTAGACCAAGAGAGCGTGAAGGCGAGAGGAACCGCATCCTCTCGCCTCTTTTAGTACATCTCGCCAATCTTGGCTAGAAATGCTTTGTACTGTTCCGCGACTTCGGGAGTCTCTATCTTCACGCGCTTACCGAAACCACAGACCCAAGAGAAGAACTGCTCGCTTACTTCGACTTCGACAGTCACTCTGAAGTGAGAGGCATCGGCTCGCGTGTATTGAGCGTTCTTTGTACCGAAGCGGTCAATCATCGTGTCCAAGAGCGGATTGATACACTTGAGCGTGATGCGCTTCAGCTCACCGCCAAACATGGAGAAGACGCGCTGAGTGTATGTCTTCATGTCGATGGCCTTGAATTCCTTCGCGCCCTCGCGAGGTTCGTCAACAATGCTCACGCTCTTCATGCGGTCAACGCGATAAGTGCGCATCGCCTTTTTGTCATCATCGAAGGCCAAGAGATAATAGTTGCCATCGTTGATGATGAGCTGATAAGGGCTAACGATGTACTTCTTCTTGCGCTCTGAGAGCTTCTCAACATCGCCAACTTCATGGGTGAGATAAGAGAAGGAGACCTTTTGCGGTTCGTGCTTCTCGCCCTCGAACTCTGTACTCATCGCGTAGTTGATGGTGTAGACAT
>ERZ809296.2056-NODE-2056-length-20714-cov-13.145699_pt1 | contig 20714 bp, 20 predicted proteins | sample MGYA00520511_ERZ809296 | MGnify/ENA primary metagenome ERZ809296 (study PRJEB31576, sample SAMEA3212662) | Homo sapiens | biome: human-gut; feature: human gut; material: fecal | place: Sweden | collected 2012 ... | reverse complement strand
GGGAGATCATCTCCAACAAGATCTCCTTCAACATCAAGGACCGGCAGATCCCCACAAAGGTCTCCGCGCCCGGCTATGTGCGGCGCGTCGCATGGGACAACACCGAATTCCACGAGCTGCACTCGCACTTTGCTTCCATCACGCACGGGTGCCTGTTCCGCAACGCGCTGGCATGGGAAGAATACTGGCGCTGGGATGAGGACGACACCAACGTTGCCGTCTACTATAATGTAAAGGACAAGCCCTGCGGCTACATGGTGTACCTCATCAAGAACGACATCATGCACATCAAGGAAATGATCTACCTGAACCGCGAGGCCCAGAAGGGCCTGTGGGAGTATATCCACGCCCACGATTCCATGATCGATGAGGTGCACGGCAACACCTATTTCAGCGAGCCCATCGCCTTTGAAATGGACGACGGCGACATCAAGGAGACCATCCGCCCCTATGCCATGGGCCGTATCGTGGATGTGGCCGGCTTTCTGGAGGATTACCCCTGCGACCCGGACGGCGGCGAGCTGTGCATCGAGCTGGAGATCGAGGACACTCTTCTGCCTTGGAACAACCGCACCTTCCGCATCCGATTTGCAGACGGCGGCTGCAAGCTGACCAATGCCCCCGCCGAATACCACCTGAAAATGGGCATCGGCACCCTTTCCACCCTGCTGCTGGGCTACAAGACTGCAGAACGCCTGTTTGAGCTGGAACGCATCGAGGGCCGGGAGGAAGCCGTGGAACGGCTGGACGATGTACTGTTCCATAAGATCCCGTACATTTCGGATTATATCTGATGGCTCATACTTGACAAAGTACACACCAGCGTCTATAATGAAAACAGGAAAAGGCACTGCCCGCAAACGGCAGACCCCTTTTCGGCTGAAACTTAACTAAAAAAGAAAAGTAACCGCTTAGATTGGGAGTCGTGGGCGGTTACTTTTTCTTTTTATCCTTCTGATCCTTTGCGCGATCCTGCGTGATGCTCCAGGTGATCTGAAACGTCACAAACACCACGTTGACCAACAGCGCCAACAGCGCTATGACCACCGTGAAGATATCTGCTATGGACATCCGGCATCCCTCCCTTCAGCCTAAGCGTCTGGGAGTATGAACTTCAAGAAAAAATCCGACCTCCCGGCGTTTTGAAAAAACAAAAACCTGCCGATTGAGGCCGCCGCCTGCGTTTTATGGACAATGCCTTTCCACAGTCTTTCAACTGCAGACCCATCATATCATATTTGAGGCAAAAATGCAATCTTCGCGTAATACAGCAAGCCCCCGGGTTTCCCCGGGGGCTTGCTGCGGCTTTATGAAGTATCTCGAATATGGAGGGAATAGCGTTTATTCTGCGTCGGTACGGTTTTTCTTGAGCAGGCTCAGGATCACGGCACCCAGCACGCTGCCCACGGCCAGAGCCACACAGTACAGCACTGCGTGGTCAACCACAGGGAACACGAAGATGCCGCCGTGCGGTGCACGCAGAGCGCAGCCGAAGGTCATGGAGAGCGCACCGGCCACCGCTGCACCGGCCACGCAGCTGGGCAGGACACGCAGGGGATCTGCTGCTGCATAAGGGATCGCGCCCTCGGTAACGAAGCACAGGCCCATGACGTAGTTCACGATGCCGTTGCGGCGCTCGTCGGCCGTCCACTTCTTGGGGCAGAAGGTGGTGGACAGGGCGATGGCGATGGGAGGAACCATGCCGCCCACCATGACAGCGGCCATCACCTCATAGTTGCCGGAGGCAAGGGCTGCCGTGCCAAAGACGTAAGCTGCCTTGTTGAAGGGGCCGCCCATATCAATGCTCATCATACCGGCTACGATGGCACCCAGCAGCACCTTGGAGGTGCCGCCCATGGCGTTCAGGCAATCGGTCATGGCCGTGTTGATCATGCCCATGACCGGGTTGATGCCGCACATCACCGCGCCGATGATGAGCATACCGCCCAGCGGGTAGATGAGCATGGGGCGGATGCCGTTCAGGCTGGCAGGCAGCTTTTCGGTGATCTTTTTCAGCAGCTCAACGATGTAGCCTGCAGCAAAACCGGCCAGCAGCGCCGCAAGGAAGCCGCCGGAAACACCGGTGGTCTCACCCGCTGCAATGCCTGCAAAGTTGGTGCCGTTCATGGCCAGCACACCGCCCGCAAAGCCGACTGCCAGACCCGGACGGTCTGCAATGGACATGGCAATGAAAGCAGACAGAATGGGCAGCATGTAACCGAAGGCTGCGCTGCCCACCGTCTTAAAGAAGGCAGCGACCGGGGTGTTCATGCCAAAGTTGGAGGGATCGATGGTGTAATCGTCCAGCAGGAACGCCAGTGCGATCATGATGCCGCCGCCCACCACGAAGGGTAGCATGTGGGAGACACCGTTCATCAGGTTCTTGTACAGGGTGCGGCCAAAGCTGTCCTTGCCGGAAGCATCCTCGGCGGCCTGTGCGCCGCCCTCGGCGTGGTAGACAGGCACCTCGCCGTGCACGATCTTCTTGATGAGCTCCTCCGGCTTGTGGATGCCATCGTCCACCCGGGTGAACAGCACCGGCTTGCCGTCGAAGCGGGCGGTCTCCACCTTCTTTTCTGCTGCCACGATGATGCCGTCGCAGTTTGCGATTTCTTCTCTGGTGAGGATGTTCTTGGCACCGTCCGAGCCATTGGTCTCCACCTTGGTGGGCAGGCCCAGCTTGTCACCGGCCTTGGTCAGGGCTTCCGCTGCCATATAGGTGTGGGCAATGCCGTTGACGCAGGCCGTGACAGCCAGAATGCGGTAGCCGCTCTGGGGGATCTCCTGCTGGGTGAAGCTCTCCGCACCGAACTGAGCCTCCTCCTGTGCATCGATGCAGTCAAGGAACTCTGCCGGGGTCTTTGCGGCCTTCAGCTTTTCTACAAAGTCCTCGTTCATCAGCATCTGCATCATACGGGCCAGCATGTCCACATGCAGGCTTCCGTTTTCCGGAGCTGCAATGGCAAACAGCAGGTCAGTGGTGCCGTCGTCCTCGGCATTGTACTGCACCGGGCTGCTCAACCGCAGCGCCGCCAGACTGGGCCGGGTGACTACATTGGTCTTGGCGTGGGGCACCGTGATGCCGTTGTCCACATAGGTGGAACCCTCCGCCTCGCGGGCATAAAGGGCCTTTTTGTAGGCTTCCTTGTCCGTGATGTTGCCATGGGTGGCCTGCAGCTCCACCAGACGGCTGATGATCTGCTCCTGATCGGTCAGAGCCTCATCCAGTGCGATGGACTGCGCGGTGAATAATTCCGTAATACGCATGATTTTTCTCCCTTCCTGTATAACTGCAACCCTCTCCGCCACAGGGGGTCAGATTTCCTTCATCAGTTCGTCGATTTTTTCTTTGGTAGCAAGACCCAGACTGAACGCGGTGGCGCTGCCGCAGGCGGTGCCCAGACGCAGCGCAAAGGAATAGCTCCGGGTCTGCATCCAGCCAGCCACAAAGCCGGCCACCATGCTGTCGCCTGCGCCCACGCTGTTTACAACCTTTCCCTTGGGGCAGCCGATGCGGTGTACCTGTCCCTGCTCGTCCACCAGCAGGGCACCGTCCCCCGCCATGCTCACCAGCACGTTGCGGGCGCCCTTTTCCTGCAGGGTGCGGGCCGCAGCAATGATCTCTTCCTCTGTTTTCAGCACCTTGCCCACGATCTCGCCCAGCTCGTGATTGTTGGGTTTGATGAGGAAGGGGTGATACTGCAGAACATTCACCAGCAGGTCGCGGGTGGCATCCACCACCGCGCGCACACCCCTGCCCTGCAGCCGGGCCAGCAGCCGCTCGTAGGTATCCTGCGGCAGGCTCTTGGGAATGCTGCCCGCCAGAATGAGGATATCATCCTTGTTCAGGCGGTCCAGCTTCTTTTCCAGCTCCTGCATGGCGCTCTCCGGGATGTCGGGGCCTGCGCCGTTCAGCTCGGTCTCCTGCCCGGCTTTGATCTTTACATTGATGCGGGTCATGCCCTGCTCCAGATGCACAAAGTCGGTCTTCATGCCCTGTGCCGCAAGGCCCCGCTCCAGCCATGCACCGGTCTCGCCCGCCACAAAGCCCAGTGCCACGCTTCCGCAGCCCAGCTGTGCCAGCACGCCGGACACGTTGATGCCCTTGCCGCCCAGCACGCAGTCCTCACCGGCTGCGCGGTTCACCTCGCCTACTTCCAGCGGTGCTTCCAAGCGCACCACATAATCGATGGCCGGATTGAATGTAACTGTGTAGATCATACTTCCGTCTCCTTTACCAGTGTGAACTGTTTGTATTTCGGATTGGGGCAGCGGTTAGTGAGGATGGCACCGCCCTGCAGGTCGGCGATGACCGCCGGGTAAATGCGGGCAAACTTGGCGTCATCCACAAGGAACCATGTTTCCCGTGCCCGGTGCACCGCTGCCGCCTTGACGGCGGCTTCTTCCGGGTCCGGGGTGGTAAAGCCTGCTTCCAGTGCCACTCCGTTGGCACCCATGAAAGCCTTGGTGAAATTGTATTGCTGGATAATGCTCACGGTAGGCGCACCCACAATGGCCTCGGTCTGGGGCCGCAGCAGTCCTCCGGGCAGATACACCCGGCAGCCCTTCTGGGCCAGCGCCCGGGCGTGGGCCACGCCGTTGGTCAGATAGCTGGCCTTGAGGGCATCTCCGGTCAGGACCCGCACCAGCTCCAGCGTGGTGGAACCGGCATCGATGAACACAAAATCGTTCGCGTTGATGAGCTGCGCCGCAGCCTGTGCGATGCTGCACTTCTGCTCCACCGCCAGCGTTTCCTTTGCTTCCATGGTGGGTTCGTCTGCCAGAAAGCGGCTGTCCGGCAGCGTGGCACCGCCATGCACCTTGTTCAGCTTGCCCTGCCGATCCAGCTCGGTCAGGTCGCGGCGGATGGTGGATTCGCTGGTGTTCAGCGCCTCACACAGCTCCTGCACCGTGACGGTGCGTTTGCGGTCCAGCTGTTCCATGATCAGGCTGAAGCGTTCTTCTGCCAGCATCTGCATCCTCTCCTTTGGCTTTATTTTTGTTTGACGGTTTATGACCGTTTGTGCGTTGTTTTGGTTGATTGCATCTTTATTATAGCAAACGCAGCGCCAAAATCAATCACTTTCAGTCAATTTCATCCATTTTCATTCACAAAAAATTGTCTTGAAATTTGTGCAGGGAGTACAAAAGCTGGGATACAAGCATTTTGTGCAAACAAAAAAGCCGCCGTACGTACCAATCGCACAGCGGCCGGAGAGATGGCTTATTGAGGAATCACTCGGCAGTCCAGTAGAAATCGTCGCCGGGCATTGCGCCGCCCACCGCCTTGGGGTCGGCGTCAAACAGCACCTGCAGATAAGCGGATGCGTTGGTCTTGAGCTCGTCGCCGGTCAGGCATACGATGTTGCACTCGGGCAGAGCCTTCTTTGCGATCGCAGCCTTGGCCACAACGCCCTGCTCTTCGCACAAAGCAGCAGTGCCTTCCAGATCGGTGTTTGCTGCGTCCGCACTCTTGGCGTAGTCGGTCAGGAATGCAGCCACCACGTCCGGGTGTTCCTCGGCATACTCCTTGCGCACCACGGTCACGCCCGTGATGAGCTGGGTATCGGCCACCTTGTTCCACTCCTCGGTCAGGTCCAGAGCCACACGCAGGGTGTCGTCCTGCAGGCCTGCAGCGGTCACGTAGGGCTGGGGCAGGACGGCAATGGCATCCTCGGTATTGGCCATCTGAGCCGTGACCTCGGTGGCCTCGCTGTAGTATTCAATGGTCACGTCCTTGTCCGGGTCAATGCCGTTCTGGGCCAGCAGGTAGCGCAGCACGTACTCGGGCGTGGTGCCCTTGCCGGTGGACAGGATGGTTCGGCCCTTCAGATCTGCCATGGACTGGACCGTATCGCCGCCCTTTTCCACTACGTACAGCACGCCCAGCGTGTTGACGGCAACAGCCTGAATGCCGCCCTCTGTCTTCTGATACAGGGTCGCAGCCAGATTTGCCGGGATGGCAGCCATGTCCAGCTCGCCCTTCATCAGCAGGGGCACGATCTCATCGGCAGCACCGTAGAGCTGCAGATCGTAGTCCATGGAAGCGGTACCGTCCTCTTCCATGCTCAGCAGGTTCACCAGACCCATGGTGGTGGGGCCCTTCAGGCCGGCGATGCGCAGCGCATCGGTGGTGGACAGCTCCTTGGCTTCCTCGCTGGAAGCAGCTTCGGAGACGGCTTCGCCGGAGGCAGCGCTGGAAGCAGTGGTGCCGGATGCTGCGCCGCCGCAGGCGGCAAGGCTCAGCGCAAGGGCCAGAGCCAGCAGCACAGATGTCAGTTTTTTCATGCGGGGTTCCCTCTTTTCCTCATCAGACAGCGCGATCCCTGTGCCGCAAAACTTTGCACAGAATCATCGGACTGTCTTTTTATATTTTTTACAAAGCAAATTTGCAAAATCATTTGCTTTGCGGGTCTAAGTTTACTATAATAGAATCAAAAATACCGTTGCGTGTGCAACGGAATTGCAGGAGGGCTGTGGAGACCCCAGGTCTTTCCCACAAATTTGCGATGAAAAACTATCTTTCGCTGTTATGCTCCACCTCATTATTCAATGGTCTGACCGCTGAAGAGCTGCAGACCCTGCTGAGCCAGCTGGGTGCTGTGGTGCGCAGCTACGGCAAGGGCGAGGCCCTTGTGCTGGCGGGCGAACCCAGCCGTCGGGTAGGCATCGTGCTGAACGGCGAGCTGGAAGCCTACCGTCCCGGGCCGCAGGGCACCCGCATTCCCATCACCCACATGGAGCCGGGCGGGGTGTTCGGCGATGTGCTGGGCGGTTCCAGCCGGACCAGCCCGGTCACGGTGGTGGCATCGGCCCCCTGCGAGGTGCTGCTCATCCCCTACGAGCAGCTTCTGCTGTCGGACGGCAGCCCGGCGCATCAGCTGGCGCTGCGCAATCTGGTGCGCACCATCAGCGATAAATATTTTTCCCTCTCCCGCCGGGTAGACCTGCTGGTGCTCAAAAGTCTGCGGGCCAAGGTGTGCGCCTATCTTCTGAGCGAGAGCGAACGGGCCGGAAGCCTGACCTTCAGCATCCCGTTCTCCCGCATCCAGCTGGCAGATTACCTGAACTGTGACCGCAGCGCCCTCAGCCGTGAGCTGAGCCAGATGCAGCGGGACGGCCTGCTGGACACCTACAAGAGCAGCTTCAAACTGCTGAAACCCGAGGTGTTGAAGCAGATGGTGCAGTGACCATTTGAATAGCCGCCGCGTGCGCTTTGGCTGTATTCAGCAGAAACTTTATTTTTATATTTGAGTTTTAGAAAAATCTGCAGATTTTTCTAAAACTCTTTTTCACTGGAAGGCCGTAACCGTCAGCGGCATTATCTTATTATTTTTAAGGAGTATTTTTAAATATGTCAAAACCGATTTTATGGATCGTAATCCCCTGCTACAACGAAGAGCAGGTGCTGCCCATCACAGCACCCATGTTTCTGGAAAAGATCCATTCTCTGGCCGCACAGGGCCTTGTGAGTGAAAAGAGCCGGGTGCTGTTCGTGAACGACGGCTCCAAAGACAAGACATGGGAGCTGATCCAGAATTTTGCCGCGCAGGACGAGCACTATATCGGCATCGCCCAGAGCCGCAACCGCGGCCACCAGAACGCCGTGCTGGCCGGTCTGATGGAGGCGCTGCACAGCGGCACCTGCGACATTACCATTTCCATCGACTGCGATGGTCAGGACGACATCAACGCCATGGACGAGATGGTAAAAAAGTATCTGGACGGTGCCGAGGTTGTCTATGGTGTGCGCAGCCGCCGCGATACGGACACCTTCTTTAAGCGGTTCACCGCCGAGGGCTTTTACCATGTGATGAACGCTTTGGGCGCGGACATCGTGTTCAACCACGCAGACTACCGCCTCATCAGCACCCGTGTGCTGGAAAGCTTTGCCGACTACAGGGAAGTGAACATTTTCCTGCGCGGCATGGTGCCTCTGGTGGGCTTCCGGAGCGAGGTTGTCACCTACGAGCGCCATGAACGCCTTGCCGGTGAGAGCCACTACCCCCTGAGCAAGATGCTGGCACTGGCCTTTGACGGCATCACCAGCCTTTCCAACAAGCCCATCCGCATCATTACCGGGGCGGGCATCGCCGTGAGCCTGATCGGCTTTATCGGGGTCGTCTGGGCCATCGTGTGTGCCGCCATGGGCAGCAGCGTAGCCGGCTGGGCCTCCATCGTGTGCATCGTCTGCTTCATGAGCGGCGTGCAGCTGGTGTGTCTGGGCGTTATCGGCGAATATATCGGTAAGATCTATATGGAGACCAAGGCCCGTCCGCGCTACATCATCAGCGAGCGCACCTGGGCCCCCTACGAAAGGAAGTATCACGGATGAGCAAACAGAGCTGGCGCGGCAGCACCCTGCTGAACCCGGAACCGCCGGTACTGGTGTCCTGCGGCGGGCTGGAAAAGCCCAATCTCATCACCATCGGCTGGACGGGCACCATCTGCACCCAGCCCAGCATGGTATCCATCAGCGTTCGGCCGGAACGCTACAGCCACCACCTCATTCAGGAAAGCGGACAGTTTGCCATCAATCTGCCCACCGAAGCGCTGGTGCGTTCGGTGGACTGGTGCGGCGTGAAAAGCGGCCGTGACGTGGACAAGTTTGCCGCCTGCGGCCTGCACGCTGCCCCCGGCACTGTACTGACCGACTGCCCCATTCTGGAAGAAAGCCCGGTGAATCTTGAGTGCAGAGTGACCCAGGTGATCCCGCTGGGCAGCCACGATTTGTTCCTTGCCGAAGTGGTGGCCTGTGATGTGGACGAAAGCCTGCTGGACGAAAGCGGCAAGCTGTGTCTCGAAAAGGCAAAGCTCATCGTCTACAGCCACGGTGACTATCTGGCTCTGGGCCGGAAGCTGGGCACCTTTGGCTACAGCGTGCGCAAGAAAAAGCCGGTAAGGCGTAAAAAATAATTTGCATTTCATCGCTTGACTTTTGCCCAAAACTGCATATACTAAAGATAGGCAATGTAGAGAGATTGAATCCATCGGGTTCATGCCGAAACACGAAGCCCCCGGTAGTGTCAGTACCGGGGGCTTCTTTTAGTGTTTGCTGCCCTTGCCGATCTTACCGTCGATCCATGTGCACAGATAGTAGGCAACTACCTGTGCGGCAACGGTTTGAATAAATGTAGAGAGAGTTTCCAAGGGGTTCACCTCCTTTCCGCGGTTAGGGGAATGGAGAAGGGCCGCAGGAACAGTATAGCACAAAAACCGGTATCGCGCAATTTTGACGCAATACCGGTTTTTGTGCATTTATTCGTGCTTTACGCGCTGGATCTCGCCCAGATCATAGGGGGTGTTCTGGTAGACATAGTAGTTCAGCCAGTTCTCATACAGCAGGTGGGCGTGGGCACGCCAGCGGAACAGCGGCGGTTTGGACGGGTCATCGTCCGGGTAGTAATTCACCGGCACATGGATGGGCAGGCCCTTGTCCACATCGCGGCGGTACTCCGAATCCAGCGTGTATTTGTCGTACTCCGGGTGGCCGGTGACAAAGATCTGCCGTCCGTTCTCGGTGCTCATGAGGAAAGGTCCGGCCACATCGCTCTCGGCAAGGATGCGCAGAGCCTTGCAGTTGTCCACATCCTCGCGGCTGATGCCGGTATGGCGGCTGTGGGGCGCATAGAACACCTCGTCAAAGCCGCGCACCAGCGGGTTCGACGGGCGGACGACCCGGTGCTCGAACACGCCGAACATCTTTTCCGGCAGCAGCTGCTTGTGCACGCCGTAGTGGTAGTACAGGCCCGCCTGCGCGCCCCAGCACACATGCAGGGTGGAGTAGACATTCGTCTCGCTGAAGTCCATGATCTCGCACAGTTCCTGCCAGTAATCCACCTGCTCAAAGTCCATGGTCTCCACCGGTGCACCGGTGATGATCATGCCGTCGTAGCGGTTGTTTTTTACCTCGTCAAAGTTCTTATAGAACGATTCGAGATGTGCCGCCGAAACGTGGGTCGCCGCATGGCTGGCCGTCTGCAGCAGGGTCATGTGCACCTGCAGCGGGGTATTTGCCAGCAGACGGGCGATCTGGGTCTCGGTGGTGATCTTGGTGGGCATCAGGTTCAGGATCAGGATCTCCAGCGGCCGGATGTGCTGGGCGAGGGCGCGCTCGCGGTGCATGACAAAGACGTTCTCCTTGTACAGGGCATCGTAAGCAGGCAGAGTCTTGGGAATGATCAGCGGCATAGTGTCGTACTCCTAACGATTTAGAATAGCCTCCGCTGACGCTCTGGCTATCTTCAGCGGAATTTATTTTTGTACTTTGTACTCCAGAAAAGCCTGCGGGCTTTTCTGGAGTACCTTTTATGGAGAGGGGCCCAAACCGGCAGATGCATAAAGCTCACCCTTTGGGGGAGCTGCTGAACGAAGCGAAGCTGAGAGGGCGAACCCGTTTGCCTTTTAGATCTTATCCAGCGCCTGTGCGATATCCGCAATGAGATCCTCGCTGCTTTCCAGACCGCAGCTCATGCGCACCAGCTCTGCGGGCACACCAGCAGCCTTCAGCTGCTCATCGTTCATCTGGCGGTGGGTGCTGGATGCAGGGTTCAGGCAGCAGGTGCGGGCATCGGCCACATGGGTCTCGATGGCTGCCAGCTTCAGATTCTTCATAAAGATGCTTGCAGCCTCACGGCCGCCGGCCAGACCAAAGCTGACCACGCCGCAGCTGCCATTCGGCAGATACTTCTCCGCCAGTGCATGGTACGGGCTGGACTCCAGACCGCAGTAGTTCACGTAGGCCACCTTGGGATGGCTCTCAAGGAACTCTGCCACGGCCATACCGTTGGCGCAGTGGCGCTGCATCCGGACATGCAGGCTTTCCAGACCGAGGTTCAGCATGTAGGCGTTCATGGGCGACTGCATGGAGCCAAAATCACGCATCAGCTGCGCGGTCGCCTTGGTGATAAAGGCGCCCTCTTTGCCGAAGCGCTCAGCGTAGGTGATGCCGTGGTAGCTGTCATCCGGGGTGCACAGGCCGGGGAATTTGTCGGCGTGGGCCATCCAGTCGAACTTGCCGCCGTCCACGATGGCACCGCCCAGCACTGCGCCGTGGCCATCCATGTACTTGGTGGTGGAGTGGGTGACGATGTCCGCACCCCACTCAAAGGGGCGGCAGTTGACCGGCGTGGGGAAGGTGTTGTCCACGATCAGCGGCACGCCGTGGGCGTGAGCAGCCTTGGCAAACTTCTCGATGTCCAGCACGGTCAGGGCCGGGTTTGCGATGGTCTCGCCGAACACTACCTTGGTATTGGGCCGGAATGCGGCGTTCAGTTCTTCCTCGGTGCACAGCGGGTCCACGAAGGTGGCTTCAATGCCCATCTTCTTCATGGTGACCGAGATCAGATTGAAAGTGCCGCCGTAAATGGTGCTGGATGCCACGATGTGGTCGCCTGCTTCGCAGAGGTTGAACAGAGCAAAGAAGTTTGCAGCCTGACCGCTGCTGGTCAGCATTGCGGCCGTGCCGCCTTCCAGCTCACAGATCTTTTTGGCCACAAGGTCGCAGGTGGGGTTCTGCAGACGGGAATAGAAATAGCCGTCAGCTTCCAGATCGAACAGCTTGCCCATATCCTCGCTGGTGGCGTACTTGAAGGTGGTGGACTGGATAATGGGAATCTGGCGGGGTTCGCCATTGCCGGGGGTATAGCCGCCCTGCACACAGATGGTATCACGATTCATACTACATACTCCTTTACTGGGTTTGTCTGTATAACACAATTCCCCGCAGGAGTGCAGCAGCCTCCGGCGGGGAATTGAAACATTAAATTTTACTTCCCGTCGGGGGCGAAATGAGGAGAGAACTCCTTCCGTCAAAGCCTGTCGGCTTCGCCAGAGACTCCCTCTCCGAGGGAGCTGGCGCACGAAGTGCGACTGAAGGAGTTACTTCCGCAGCCTCTTATCGCTTCTGGTGGCCCATGCGGTGCCCACCGTCTGGAACACCTGAACCATCAGCACCAGCAGCACGACGCAGACGATCATGATGTTGGTCTGATAGCGGTAATAGCCGTAGGACAAAGCGATCTTGCCCAGACCGCCGCCGCCGATGACACCGGACATGGCCGAGTAGCCCAGAATGGTGGTCAGGGCGGTGGTCATGCTGGAGATCAGGCCCGGCAGGCACTCCGGGATCATCACCTTGGTAATGATCTGGAAGGGGGTCGCGCCCATGCTCTGGGCGGCTTCCACCACGCCCTCGTCCAACTCGCGCAGGCTGGTCTCCACCAGACGCGCCACGAACGGGAAGGCTGCCACCACCAGCGGAACGATGGTGGCCGTGGTGCCCACCGTGGTGCCCACAATGGCACGGGTGAGCGGGAACACGCAGATCATCAAGATCAGGAACGGCACACTGCGCAGGATGTTGATGATGATGTTCAGGGTATGCATCAGCCAGCCGGGCAGCGGCAGGACGCCGTCCTTATCACCCGCTACCAGCAGCACACCCAGCGGCAGGCCCAGCACCAGCGCAAACGCGGTGGAAAGGACCGTCACGTAAAAGGTTTCCCAGATGGCAAAGCCGTAATCTGCAATACTCATTCGCCGGTCACCTCCTCTACCGTAATGCCGGGCTGGGCGCGCATATAGGCCGCAGCCTGCTTTGCCTGCTCCACATCAGCGGGCAGCTTGAGCAGCATGGAGCCGTAGCACTGACCGCTCAGGTCGCGGGTATCGGCGCTGAGCACCGACACCAGAATGCCTTTTTCTGCCGCAAGGCTTGCCACCAGCGGCTTTGCCGTGGACGAACCGTTAAAGGTGACGCGCACCACATGGTCGTCCGGTGCAAAGCTGGAAAGGTCCCGCGCAGCGCTGCCGCCGTTGGGGGCCACCAGACGCCTTGCTGCGGGCGTCTTGGGGTTCGAGAAGATCTCCTGCACAGAGCCCTCCTCCACCACGACGCCGCCATCCAGAATGGCAACGTGATCACAGATCTCCTCCACAACACTCATCTGATGGGTGATGACCACCACCGTGATGCCCAGCTTCTTGTTGATGTCCTTGATCAGGGTCAGGATGGCATGGGTGGTGTTGGGGTCCAGCGCACTGGTGGCCTCGTCGCACAGCAGGACCTTGGGGTCCGTTGCCAGTGCGCGGGCAATGGCGATGCGCTGCTTCTGACCGCCGGACAGCTGTGCCGGGTAGGCATTGGCCTTATCGGGCAGGCCCACCACCTCCAGCAGCTCTCTGGCGCGCTTTTCGGCATCTGCCTTCTTCACACCGGCCAGCTCCATGGGGAAGCAGATGTTCTTCAGGCAGCTGCGCTGCATCAGCAGGTTGAACTGCTGGAAGATCATGGTGATCTCACGGCGGCGCTCACGCAGCTGGGCCGGGTTCAGGGTCTCCATCGCGGTGCCGTCAATGACAACACTGCCCTCGGTGGGGCGCTCCAGCAGATTGATGCAGCGCACCAGCGTGGATTTGCCTGCACCGGACATGCCAATGATGCCGTAAATCGAACCATCCGGAATGGTGAGGTTGATGTCCTTCAGCGCATTCACTGCGCCGTCCTTCATCTGGAAGGTCTTGGAAAGATGTTTGATCTCGATCACAGAAATTGCTCCTTGCTGTTGAATAAGCTCCTTCAGTCAAACCCTTGCGGTGACTGTGGAGTTTGCTTAGCCCTGGATCGGTGCCAGGCTGTCCTGCTTGCCGCCGTAGATGCCCATGGGCTCCACGTGGATGCCGGCAACGTTCACCAGATGGGTGCCCTTTTCCTCGTTGAAGTTGTCCAGATACGGCTGATGCTGGAAGTAGTTGGTGTCGCACTGGCCGTCCTCAACGATGGTGTTGGGGATCACATAGTCATCGTACTCCTGAATGTCCAGAGTGATGCCCTTGGCAGCCAGAATGTCCTTGCAAACCTCCAGCACCTCGCAGTGGGGAGCCGGGGTAGCAGCGCAGCTGACGGTCTCGCCGTTCAGTGCATCGTAGTCGATGGAAGAGTCGTAGCCGTCGGTGGGGTTCTCCACAACAGAGACCACAGCGCCCTTGTAGTTTTCATCCATGAAGTCCTTGACCTGCTGGCTCTGCAGAGCAGCCACCAGAGCCTTGATCTTGGGCTCGTTCTCGTTGCCCTCCTTGCAGACCAGCACGTTGACGTAATCAGAGGAGCCGTCCTCCATTGCCAAAGCGTCGGTCATGGGGTCCAGACCAGCAGGAATTGCGTAGTTGGAGTTGATAACGGCGTAGTCCTCATCCTGCAGGACGTTGGGCACCTGAGCGGCCTCCACCTCATCAACGGTGACATTCAGGGGGTTCTCCTCGATGTCGTTCTTGGTAGCGGTCAGGCCGGCGTCTGCCTTCAGCTTGAAGAAGCCGTTCTTCTCCAGCAGGGTCAGAGCACGTGCCTCGTTGGTGGTATCGTTGGGTACAGCCACCTTCACCTTATCCAGCTTTGCTGCAGTGGAAGCAGCTGCAGAAGAAGCAGTGCCGGAAGCAGCGGAAGATGCGGTGGAAGAAGAGCCGCCGCATGCGGTCAGGGCAGCTGCAGCAGCTGCGACGCCAGAAACCTTCAGAAAATCACGACGAGTAATCATAGTTTTGTTCCCTCTCTATTGCTTAATAAAATGTACTGCGGCCCGCACGGCACAGTTCCGCACGCGGCCTGTGAACGCAAGCATGAAAAAAGCTCCCGTCCTTGACTTTGCGCCATAACGCTCAGCAAGGACGGGAGCACAACATACTTCCGTGGTACCACCTTGGTTTACCGTACCCTCACGGGCACAGCCTCGATGCTGCGGCAGCAATGCTGCTTACAGCCGGACGCTGTAACGGGCGCTCCCGTTGCAGACTTAGCACTCATGCGCCTCGCCCGCACGGCTCCGAGACCATTTTCAGCTTCCTGTTTCCCGCCCTTTTCCATCGCCCGGGCTTTCTGGTAAGGATCAATGCGAAGGCCTACTCTTCTCTTCACAGCCATTTTTGTGATATTGCATTTATAATAACCCCATCTGCCGGATTTGTCAACAGGCAAAACGAAGTTTTTCGGTAGGGAATTGCGATTTTTATTCCCTGATTGCGAAGTCTGACGCTCGATATACTTGTCTTGCCGCTTCGGCGGTATTACGGGACAGTGAACATTACATTGCAAGTGTTACAGTACATCGAAAACAAACGCAACAAAAAAGATTGACCGCCTTCAGCTCCCACACCTGAGCGGTCAATCTTTTTGTTGATTGCATAGGGGTACAGGTGCTGACCATTGCGGGCAGTACCTTTTTCTATTTTTAGTATAGTTTATTTCAGGTAGAATGTCAAACCTGTGCATTTTCCTCTTGTGCGCCAGCCACGGACATGGTAGAATAAGACGACATTCATCACAAGGGAGGTGCAGCAATGACCGGCAGAGAGGTCTTTCCGGACGAGGAGCTGCGCCGCCGCATCATGGATTTCATCATGGCGGCGGGGCAGACACTGCTGGAAAACGGTGCCGAGGTATTCCGGGTGGAGCAGACCATGGAGATCATGGCCCGGTCGTTCCATCTGCGGGAGTTCCACGTTTATGTGCTGACCAACGGCATCTTTGCCAGTGCGGGCACCGCCGAGATCAGCGAGGTGCGCAATGTGCCCAGCCGTACCACCCATCTGAGCCGGGTGGCGGCGGTGAACGCCCTCTCCCGCGAGATCGCCGAGGGCAATATGACTCTGGACGAGGCCGAGAGCCGCCTTGTGCTGGCACGGCGCATCCCCTTCCCCAAGGACTGGGTGCAGTTGGTCTCCGGCATGTGCGGCGCGTTCTGCTTTGCGCTGATCTTCGGCGGCACGCTGCGCAGCGCATTGGCGGCGGCACTGGCAGGCTTTCTTGCCAGCGGGTATCTGCTGCTGTGCGGCCGGCACGACCTGCCCGGCGGCTTTTGCAAGATCAGCTGTGCGGCGCTCATCACGCTGGCGTGCATTCTGGGCTGCAGCCTGCTGGGCACCTCTGCCAGCCATGCCATCATCGGTTCGCTGATGATCCTGACGCCGGGCATCGCGTTCACCATGGGCATCCGTGATTTCGTGCAAGGCGACTACCTTTCCGGCACCATCCGCATGATCGATGCACTGCTCATTGCGGCCAGCATTGCCATTGGCACCGGCCTTGTGCTGAGCCTTTATACATTCTTTACGGGGGTGGTGGTCGCATGATGCTCACCAGTACACAGATCGGAGAGCTGGCGGCGCAGTTCTTCATTGCAGGGGTCGGCACCCTGTGCTTTGCCGTCCTGTTTGCGTGCCCCCGCAAAAGCCTGTTCTTCTGCGGGCTGGTGGGTGCCGTGGGCTGGTTCGTCTACGAGCTGGCCGTACTGCTGGGGGCAGACAGTGCCGCAGCCTCCCTGCTGGCGGTGATTCCCCTTACCCTGCTCACCCGGGTGTTCGCCATCACCCTTAAAATGCCGGTGACAGTGTTCCTGCTGTCCGGCATCTTCCCGCTGGTGCCCGGCGCGGGCATCTACTACACCGCCTACTATTTTATACAGGGCAACAATGCGCTGGCCCTTTCCAACGGCATCAGTACCTTTAAAGTGGCCGTTGCGCTGGCCATCGGCATCACGCTGGTGCTCAGCGTGCCCATCCCGAAAAAGCGGCGAAACTGACTATAAGTGTAAAAAGGCGGCAGTTCAATATGACTGCCGCCTTTTTTGTGAACTTAGTTTTTGAGCTGTAAAAGCCAGCTCAAATTATTTGTGCATCTTGATCGTTGCAGTAACAGCAACTTCGCCCTTGCCACCGCCCAGATCATTGATGCCGAATGGGCCATTATTGATAGCAACAACATCAAACAGATAGCCGTTGCTCTCAACGGTTGCACCCGGCAGCTCAGCCTTGGTCAGAACCTTCTGGCTCATGGGAACGTCAACGGTAGCCTTGGTAATGACCTCATTAGAACCCTTCATATAGTAAGTAACAGTAACGTTTCTCATTTTTTCCGCTGCAACAGGCTTAACAGACATCACAACGCGGTTATTCTCGCTAATCTGGTTCTTGCCGTTGTCGATAATCTCGTAGCCGGGCAGAGTTTCCTTCAGATCGGTCTTGTAAACAAACTCAGCATCCGATGCAACGTTAATCGTCATGGTGGTGCTCAGCATAGCCTTGTTGACGGTATCGTAGAATGCAACCGTAACAGGCTTAGTGGTAGCAATCTTCTTCAGGGTGACAAGCACGCACTCCTTGCCGCCGATTTCCTGAATCTTCAATTCGCCGACGCTCTCCACAGTATAGCCCTGCGGAATCTGCTCAGCCTTAATCTGGGAGACCAGAACAGTCTTGGCGTCCTCATCCACAACAACAGAGCCATCCTTGCCAGCGGTTGCGCCGTTGCACATAAAGATGACCGTAACTTTCTTGGTCACATTGGGAATAACAGGCGTATCAGTAGTACCCCCATTGGAGCAGCCAGCCAGAACACCGGAAGCCGCCACAGCCAGAGCAGCCACACCTGCGCCCTTGAGGAACTTACGACGAGAAATGTTAGACATAAGAATCAACCTCACAATCTTTTTGCATGCCCCGATCACTTTTTTGTGGAGCCTGCTTTTCCTATATAATACCCCCCCCCCGGTAACTGTTTGTCAAGTAGTTTTTGGCATCTTTTACCGCCGGACGCAGAAAAAAGACGGCAGTCTTGTGACTACCGTCTTTTCGTTTCTATTCTTCTGCTGCGCTTAATGTTAGAACTCAGACAGCTTGACCTGAGCGACCGGAGTCTTGCCCGTCCAGTCGATTTCAATTTCCTCCGGTGCCTTCTCGGCGCTGTAGCCCGAGTTCTGGCACACAGAACCCAGATTCTTCAGCTGCTCTTTCTTGATGGTTTTCTGACCCTTCACAACGCTGATGGTCTCGTCATACTCACCTTCCTTGCCAATCGTATCATAACGGCTGAGCAGCGTGTTCAGCTTGGTATACTTTACAGTAACATCCACCATTTCCGGAGCACTGGAACCACAGCCAGCCAGCATACCGGCAGCAGCCACAGCCAGAGCAGCCACGCCTGCGCCCTTGATGAAATTGCGGCGAGAAATCTTAGACATCGTTCTATCCTCCTGATTTTCCTGCTATTTGTACTTTTCCATAGCGAAACAGACTAACCAAGAATGTCACGGTTAGTTCGATTTAACAAACAGCAAGATACCATACTATTTTTTGATTGTCAAGATTTTCACAGCAAGTTAATCCATCACAACTTTTCAAGCGTATCTGTGCTATTTTTATTCATTCTCAACATGTCTTGTTTTCATCTTCTGTCTGCTCATGTTCCCCTTTTGCCGCATGCATCAGGCCTGCCGTCACAAAGCCCACATTGATCCCCACCAAAAAAAGCACAAGCCCAACCACCAGTTTCATGGTTTCTTCCTCCTTCTTTGTTTTTCACAGTTTACCATGTTCCCTTTGTCAGATGGGGGCAAAACCTGTCGTGCGCCGCAAATTTTTCTGCCCGGGCGCGCGGTTTTTCTGCTGCAGTGTTGCAGAGCCCTGCCGCATCTGCTATACTGCTGTCAGTATACCACCGATTTTACGAGATTTTCAGCGAAACGAGGGATTTTTTATGTCTGTCATGGAGCTTCTTGCTTCCCGCCGCACCTACCGCCGCTTTGAGCAGAAAGCGGTGCCGCAGGACGTGGTGGAGGATATCATCGAGGCCCTCCGACTGTCCTCCTGCGGAGCCAACCGTCAGGCTGTGCGTCTGGTGATAGTGAACAGGCCCGAGGACGTGTCCAAGGTGCAGCCGCTGGTCAAGTGGGCCGCCTATCTGCCGCCGGAGCAGGGCACCCCCAAGGCGGACGAGCTGCCCACCCTGTACGTGGCAGTGGTGCAGGACACCTCCATCCCCGGCGACCTTGCCACCGATACCGGCATCGCACTGGCCAACATGACCCTTGCCGCATGGGCCAAGGGCGTGGGCAGCTGCATCATGGGTGCCATCAACAAGCCCGCGCTCACCCGGCTGCTGGGCATTGAAGAGCCGCAGAAGCTGGCGTTCATGGTGGCCTTCGGCTACCCGGCCCACAAGGCCGGCATCGTGCCGCTGACCGAACAGACCGGCGTGAAGTATTATCTGGACGAAAACCGGGATTACTGCGTGCCCAAGCGAAGCAAAGATGAGATCGCAAGGTATCTGTAACGGGAACCGGCCTCGTCCAGACTCCTTCCGTCGCACTTCGTGCGCCAGCCCCCGCAGCGAGGGAGGCGGCACGGCATCCGCCCTGACAGAAGGAGTTTTTGCATATATGCAGTTTTTCTTTCTCAGCAATGCATAATTGTTATCAATTCGGTTTCAAATCGTCAGATTTTTTGCACAAGTATTGACTTTTCAATTTGTACAATCTATACTAAATCCGTTCACCGGTTGTTCGATGAATCGCATCGTTCCGGTGGGCCGGAAACTATATAGTACATTTGAGGAGTGTTTGAATATGAAAAAGATCTCTCGTCGCAGCTTTCTGGCTGCTGCCGGTCTGTCCGTTGCCGCTCTGGCTCTGACCGCCTGCGGTGGTTCCGCTTCCAGCGTGGCTTCCTCCGTGGCAAGCTCTGCTTCTTCCGCAGCTGCTTCCACCAGCGCTGCCGCTGGTGAGCTGACCACCGTTGAGGCCGGCAAGCTGACCATGGCCACCAACGCTGCCTTCCCTCCGTACGAGATGACCACCGATGCAGGCGATTTTGAGGGTATCGACATCGAGACCGCTCAGGCCATCGCTGATAAGCTGGGTCTGGAGCTGCAGATCGATGACATGGACTTTGATGCCGCTCTGCTGAGCGTGCAGCAGGGCAAGGCCGACATCGTTATGGCCGGCGTTACCGTTACCGACGAGCGCAAGGCTGTGATGGACTTCTCCGACAGCTACGCTACCGGCATCCAGTCCATCATTGTTCCCGAGGGCTCCGACATTGCTTCCCCGGATGATCTGGCAGGCAAGAAGATCGGCACCCAGCGCGGCACCACCGGCTACATCTACTGCTCCGATGATTTCGGCGATGAAAACGTTGTGGCTTACGACGACGGTCTGACCGCTGTGCAGGCTCTGAACAACGGTCAGGTGGATGCCGTTGTCATCGACAACGCTCCCGCCAAGGAGTTCATTGCTGCCAACCCCGGCCTGAAGATCCTGGATACCAGCTACGCCGAGGAAGACTACGCCATCGGCATGGCAAAGAACTCTCCGCTGGAGGACGCTGTCAACTCCGTTCTGGAAGAGCTGAAGGCTGACGGCACCCTGCAGGCCATCGTGGACAAGTACATCACCGCTGAATAATCCGGCGGCTGACATCTGAGCCACGGGGAGGCAGCCCCCCAACTGGGGCACCTCCCCTTTTTTGGAAATAAGTGGTTACAAAAGATTAACAAAATCAGAACAGGAAAGTGAGGATGCGAATGGCTGCACAGTACGAACTGCTCAAAGAGCTGCTCAACAGCGGCACTACGCTCAACTTCGAGCAGGAATTCTTTTTCAAGTTTTATCAGGCGTTCATCCTGAAAGACCGCTGGCTCCAGTACATCAACGGCGTAGGCACCACCCTGCTGGTCACTGCCATTGCGCTGGCACTGGGCATCGTGCTGGGCAGCGTGGTGGCACTGGTGCGTGTGGCACACGACCAGCAGCGCCCCGGCCGCAGGAACCCGGTGCTGGGCTTCTTCAATGCGGTGTGTCAGGTGTACACCACCATCATCCGCGGCACGCCCATGATGGTGCAGCTGCTCATCATGAGCATGGTCATCTTTGCCAACAGCCGCAACT
>ERZ809296.2046-NODE-2046-length-20773-cov-6.948306_pt1 | contig 20773 bp, 18 predicted proteins | sample MGYA00520511_ERZ809296 | MGnify/ENA primary metagenome ERZ809296 (study PRJEB31576, sample SAMEA3212662) | Homo sapiens | biome: human-gut; feature: human gut; material: fecal | place: Sweden | collected 2012 ... | reverse complement strand
AACTTCCGCCAGCTTCTCGCTGAAATGAAGCAGGATGGACCGGAACGTGTCAGGCAAACCGCGGCGCTGACCAAACAGAAGCTCAGCGAAATCACGAAAGTGCTTCCGCGCCAGAAAAGCGGTCTGCAACTCAGACCCGAAGGCATCATGGGGATGCTCTCGGCGGCGCTGAACCAAATCACTGTTCCAGAAGAATATCAGGCTGAATTGGGCGAAGCAACCGATCAGCTCAAACAGGCCATCTGGAATTACATGAACACCACCTACAATATCCAAATGGAGATGAACGCCCATCACGAACGAAACCCTTTGCCTGATGATTCAGAACGGAAATCATGAAACATGCACCCAGTTAATTGAGCGGAATACGATGTTTATTCGCTCAGCCGCGATTCAATTTGAAAAACGATACGGCAGCGCAGTTCTGAACTGTGACGATTACGAGCAGGAGGGTCGAATCGCTCTGCTTCACGCCGCAGAGCGCTACATGCCGGAAAAGGGAAAATTCCTGACATATGCCGCCGTAGTCGTTTGCACCGCAATGCTCGACGCTCTTCGGCAAACACATCCCGAAATCAATACGGTTTCGCTGGAAGAAAACCAGGCGGCAGTTGAAGCCATGCAATCCGATAATCCTGTTCTAAGTCGGGATATCTATCATAAAAGCCCCGAACAGCTCTATCTGGACAAGGAAAAGCTGCTTGCACTCTATGACGCAATGAATCGCTCGTCGCTTCGCGATGCCGCATGGGTTCACCATCGGTTTGGTTTCGATGGCGAGCCATGCGCACTGGCAGCAGCGGCGCGGGACTACGGGTTAAGCATCAGCCGGGCAAGGCGCATCGAAGATGAAGCTCTGCGCCATATTCGTGAGAATTTGGCCGCACAGAGCAGGGAGAAAGCAGCTGCATGACCCCGACTTTGTGGTTTAAGCGTAAACCAGTTCGTTCAGCAGGATTTCTTCTGCTCGGTTCTGGATGCTGTTCATCCTGCGCACCCATTCCATTTGGTCGCGTGCTTTGAGCGCTTCGTCAACGCCTTCCACCTGCATCATCTGCGGCAGAAGGATTTCAAGGCGTTCCCGGCACTCGGCATCCACGCCGACGAGATGCTCCGTCAGTTTTCCGGAAAGCAGCAGGGCATTGTACAGAATGGGCTTATGCTCTTTAAGATAAGTCTTGCGCATCCTGCCGTATTTGCCCAGCGCCACGGGCTTATCCGGGATGGTCAGGTCGGGAAGCAGGTAATCGCCGCAGCAGTGATAAGTCAGTTTCATACAAATCTCCTTTCAAACACAAAAAAGCAGTTGTGGACTTGAAGATTTTTTCTTCTTCCATAACTGCTTTTTGTATTCGGTTTTCGCGGAACAACGTGCAGTTTAAGGAAGATGGTTAAAACCTTCCTTTACATAATACATACTGTATGTGTTTTACGTCGCAGTGAGTGGCAACAATAAACGCATGATTTCCCTTCAAAAAGCGGTTGGCAAATTCGTAGCCGATGGCATTGGCTTCCTCCGGCGTAACCTCGCCGGGTTTAAAAGACTGACGCACCTGATAGGCAATAACTTCATGTTTTTGCGTTCGCCCAGTGTAGGTCTGATATTGGCGACGGGACAGAGCAAATTCTGCGTCAGCGGTATGCGGCTTCATCTTCCAGAATATGAACCTCGGCTCGTTCTGGGTGTACCATGATGGACAGGAACCTTCGGTTGCCGCTTCGGTCAAGGGGCAGGAAGTCCATCGTGTTGGAGCTGCCGCCGAACACGCATTGCCGCAATCGGTCTGCCGGATGGGTTTCATACGGCACTTTATAGGTTTCCTTGGCTCTGCTTATAAAGGACTTAATATCCTCAATACTTTTGGCATTGGCGGTGGCAATCATCTCGGACATTTCGATAATCCAATGTCCCTGCATCTTGCGGTAAACATTGTCATCGTCAATTCGTTTCAGGTCATCGGAAAACCACTCGTCTTTGATTGCCAGCAGCCGGAAGAAGGTGGACTTTCCTGCGCCTTGTCCTCCGACCAGACAGAGCATGGTTTCAAACTTGCTTCCCGGCTTGAACACCCGGCTGATTGCGCCCAGCATGAACAGCCGCAGACATTCATAGGTGAACTCGCTCTCCTCAGCTCCAAGAAAATGGGGCAGGGCGCAGCGGATGCGCTCGGTGCCGTCCCATTCCAGACCGTTCAGATAGTCACGGATGGGGTGATACTTGTTGCAGTCAGCGACAATGGAGATTGCTTTCTGGATTTTCTTTTCGCTGATCAGCGTGTACTGATCCTCCAGATAGAGCATCAGGTAATTCAAATCCGTATCGTTCAAGGTCGTTGTCGGCTTGCTCCACCAGAGCGGCTTCACAATATCAATGCGCTCCGTCAGGATGTTGTAGCGGATCGCTCCTTCCAGCTTCGGGTTATTCTGAAATACCGTCAGACAGTTGCGGATGCCGTTTTTGACCGTTCCGTTATCGGTCGAGTCCAGACTCCCTCTGACTTCCTCCACGGTCATGCTCGTCTGGGTGTTCTGCAAATCGTTGCTCAAGATTCATCACCTCTTTTCTTTGCTCGGCAACCAGAGCCTTCTTTCGGGGAACAAAAAAAGACACCTGACATTTTCACAATGAAAACGGCAAGTGCCTTACAGTTCCATATTCTGTTTTTTCTGCTCCTGCTGATTGCTGCTCTGTTCTTGCAGAAACTTCATCTTCTCCGTGACGGAGTGCTTCGGTTCGGGCTTCTTCTCGACCTCGGACTGCTCCGGCGTGAGGACTTTGCAGACCCAATAGCGAATATCTTTCATCGGCTGCAATTCCTCCTTGGTGGCGGCAAGCTATCCGGCAAGCTCGGTGTGGGTTGCTTTCAACTTGTCATATTCCGCTTGCAGGGAATCCAGATTGACATTCAAATCCACGCCCTGCTTTTTGAGGTAGCGGAACGCTTTGTTGAAGCTGTCCAGCTCGTCCTTGTGACTTTCTGCAAACGCTGCCTGTCGTGCTTTCCTGCCGATTTTCAGATACTTGTCATGAACCGCTTTGTGGGGTCTGGCAGTCTGCCACAGCGTTCTGAATGCCGGTAATAACCTTCATGCGGGCAGATGCTTTCTTCATAGCGGCGTTGATGCCCTTGGACTTCTCGCTCATTCCTTGCAGGGCTACATCCAAATCTTCCAGCGTGAAAAGCTCATGCTCTTTCAGATAGATCATTGCTTTGGAGACCGCCTTCAAGTCATCGGTCGTGCCTTTCTGCTGACCGTATCTTGACCAGTCGCTGCGTTCTGCCTTTCGTAAATTCAGATAGTCACGAAGCAGAAGAACCAGATCTGGCGAAGTGTTTTTTGCTTGCGTTTCCGTTTCTGCAAAGGCTTCCTTGGTCGCTTCCATAATGTCCGCAATCCAGTTTCGCAGATTTCGGATGGTGCTGCGGATGGCATGCAACTTATGCATTCGGCGGATTTGAATTGCTGGATGCGACTTTGACTGAAAACTTCGGCATTTCCATTGATGGTAACCTCGAAGTGGATTTTACAGGGTTCGAGGCAATTATAGATAGGGTCGGCGGCATAGATATTGAGCTGACTTCTGCGGAGGCGGCTTATATCAACAAGCGTAATCATACGTCTATCGTTGCCGGTTTGAACCATTTGAATGGAGCTGAAGCTCTGACGTATGCCCGTGCTCGTAAAATTGATAGCGATTTTGGCCGTACAGAGCGTCAGCGAAAAGTGTTGTTAGCTATGTATGAACAGGCAAAGAATTTGTCTGTAACCGAGCTTTTGGGTTTGATGTATAATATATGTTCTTATATAACTACTGACTTGACAGATAGCGAAATATTGTCGCTGCTCTACCGGCTGCTCCCCTTAGCTTCTTCGATATCAATAAACTCATACACAGTCCCAGCAGACGATTGTTATTATTATGCAAGTATTCGCGGAATGTCCGTACTGGTGCCGGACCTGCCACGGATTCGACAATGTCTGGAAGAATACTTACCATTAGAATAAGAGTGGATATATCGCCAAAGTCGGTGCGGGTCCATCTACCGGATATGTCCGTATTTAACATAACATCTCCATCATTGTAAGTAAAATGATGGAGATGTTTTTATGCTGATGGTGATTTAGGGAACCTCTGAATAATAAGCCCTATATTCTGGTCTAACACGCCATTCAAGCGTTTTTTCAGAATACAGGGCTTATCTTTACTCATAAATATGCTTTTTTCGCTGGTTAGCTGCTTTCTTTTCTGTAAAAGGGCCGACTTCCCCTTTCATTTATGTTGTGGAAAGTTTTCAACCGGCAATCGCCAGCGAATACAAATTGGCACAGGCAAACAGGGCATACAAACGATTTTCGTTTCAGACTGTCGTTTGACAGGCGTTAAAATATTTTATGCTTTCTTTTCCGCCAGCGCGGCCATCAGCGCATCCACCGAGCGATTGACAACCAGCTCTTCCGGGAAATGCACCGTCTCCAACAGTTCCAGCGCATACCGGTGGCGCAGAATATCGCATTCCACATGTGCGTCGCTGCTGACAACGACCTTCACACCGTAATGCGCGCAGCGGTCCAGCACAACCGCCGCGTTTTCGCGGCCGTTTTTGCGATAGCTGCCCGGTCGAACGGAAGCTTCGTTCAGCTCGATCATCACGCCGCGCTCCCTGGCGTGGCGGACCAGCTCGTCAAAATCGACCGCATACGTGCCGTCGTCCGGATGGCCGATGATATGCACCTTCGGGTTTTCCATCGCCTTGAGATAAGCGCGGGTGTTTTCCGCGCGGCTGCCGGGCGTGATACATACGTCATGCAGGCTGGCAATGCCGTAATCCAGCGCCCCGGCAAAAACCTCGTCCAGATCGACGCCGCCGTCATAATCCATGATGTTCAGCTCGCAGCCAAACAGAATCTTCACGCCGTACAGTTCGCGCGGAATGCAGCGGCTGGAACGGAAATAATGCTTGCTGGCCGAACCTTCCATCGCCGGGCCGTGGTCGGAAATGCCCAGCAGCGCAAGCCCCTTTCGGCTGGCGGACTGCGCCATCTCGTAAATGGTGTTGTAGGCGTGGCCGCTGGCTGTCGTATGGGTGTGAATATCCAAAACATCAAGCATGGCGCTCCGTCTCCTCCGTCAGTTCGCGATACCACGCAATCGCCTGATCCGGCGTGTCGCTCTCCACCATGTCGCAGCCGATTTCCAGCGCGGTTTTCATCCGCTCTTTGCTGTTGATCACGCTGCCATCCACCAGATAGCCCGCCGCGTGCAGCTGATCGATCAGCGGGCGGCTAAGGTTATCGATAAAGCACAGGTAGATGATCGCGCCCATGTGCCGCATCAGCGCGACGGGATCATCCGGCACATGCGGCACAATCAGCGCGATCTTGCAGCGGCTGTCCAACCGGCAGACTTCGCGCAGAATCCAGTGGTTCACGCCGAAGACGACGCACTGATCGAAGAAATCCGCCTTTTGCAGCGCCTCGACAATGCGCTGCGCCAGCGTCGGCATATCCTCGTGCATCAGCAGCTCGCAGCTCTTGACCTCCAGCAGCACCGCCATGCCGTGCGCTTTACACCAGGCCAGCGCCTCTTCCAGCGTGTCGATCTCAAACGCCGCTTTCAACTCGGCGACCGTGTAATCGCGGATATGCCCATGCAGCGGCGTGCGCTCTTCCAGCGCCATATCGTGGAAGATCACGGCCTGCCGGTCGCGCGTGAGCTGCACGTCGATCTCGATGTAATCCACGCCCATGCCCAGCACCTCGGCGAAATTGGCCGTGGTATTTTCGCGCGTGGCGGATGCGTGGCCGCGATGGCCGCCGATCCACAGGCGGTGGTTTTCCCCGCCATGAATGGCTTCAAAGGTATTCATGCTCATTTCTCCAGGGCAATGTTGACGCCGCTCTCCGTGTCAAAGATGTTGTAAACGCCGGTCATCGTCAGGTAGACAAACGGCTTTTCGCTGCGCGAGATAGCCTTGTACTGCTCGAAGGTATCGTGGTTCTCCGGTACGGTTACGCGCACGAAGCTGTCCCCGACCATGCCGGAAATGAGAATCTCCTTGCCGAGGTTCTCCGCAATCTGCAAACGCATCTCCATCGACTGCGGCACCTTTTCAGTATGCACCGCCATCAAGTGGCTGCGCACGCCGACTTTGACCGCATGACCTGCGAATTTCTTGCCGCCCTGCGCCATATGCTGCTCAAGCGGCAGGCTGAAGCCCGCGCCTTCCACACGCGTGCCGTCCGCAGAGAGCGCCGCGTCGATGAAATTCATCGGCGGGTTGCCCATGAACTTGGCAACGAACAGGTTTGCCGGATAGTGATACAGATGTTCCGGCGTATCATACTGCTGAATACGGCCATTATCCAGAATTGCGATCTTGTCGGCGATGGCCATGGCCTCTTCCTGATCGTGCGTGACGATGATGGAGGTGATGCCCGTCTCCTGCTGCACACGGCGGATTTCGTCGCGGATTTCGATCTTGAGGCGCGCGTCGAGGTTGCTCATCGGTTCGTCGAGCAACAGCACGTCCGGCTCCTTGACCAGCGCGCGCGCCATGGAAACGCGCTGCTGCTGGCCGCCGGAAAGCTGGGTCGGCTTGCGGTCGAGCAGATACTCGATTTGCAGCATCTCGGCAATCTTGCGCGCCTTTTCATAACGCTCGGCCTTCTTCATGCCCTTCTGCTTGAGCGGGAAGGCGATGTTGTCGATGACCTTCAGATGCGGATACAGCGCGTAGGACTGGAACACCATGCCGATGTTGCGGTCTTTCGGCTGGAGCTGCGTCACATCCTTATCGCCGAAAAAGATTTTGCCGGAAGTCGGCTCCAGCAGGCCGGCAATGCAGTTGAGCGTCGTCGTCTTGCCGCAGCCGGAAGGGCCGAGCAGCGCGACGAAGGTGGAATCCTCAAAGACGAGATCGATGCCGTCCAGCGCAACGGTCTTCGCGTCGTATTCCTTGCGGAGATTTTCAATGCGAATCATATGCCCTTACCTCCAGAGAAACCGCCTTTCATCAGCGATTTTTGAGAAATGATGAAGAAAACAAAAACCGGAAGCATGTAAACCAGTGCCATGGCAGAGAACACGCCGTAATCAGCGATCATCTGGTCATTCATGCTCAGGCTGCGCAGGTACGTCGCCATGATTGGCACCTTGCCCGTCAGAATCAGGGTGTTAAAGAGCAGGTAGTTCGACCACGCGCTCATGAAGGCGAACACGCTGATGGACGCAATGCCCGGCTTGACCATGTGGATGATGACCTGGAAAAACGCGGTCAGACGGTTGCAGCCGTCCACCAGCGCAGAGTTTTCGATGTCCTTGGGGATATCGTTGAAGAAATTACGGATGATGAAGGTCGAGCCGGGCAGTCGCAGCGCGATGGCGACCAGCACGACACCCAGCAGCGTGTTGAGCAGCTTGGTATACATCAATACATACAAAATACTGATGAGCAGCAGCACGCCGGGGAACAGGCGCAGAATCAGGAGCAGCTTCTGCAAAAAGTTTCTGCCCGTAAAGCGCATGCGCGAGAGCGCGTAACCCGCCATCAGGCTGATGACCACTTCACAAGCTGTTACGCAGAGGGTGAAAACCACCGTATTGCGAAATGCCGGACCCATCGTCGGAACGGTGTACTGTCCCATGACGATAGTTGCATACAGGAAGCGGAAGTTGGAAAGCGAGAGCTTGCCGTCCGCCACAAACGCCTGTGCAAAGAAGGTTACATAGATGGCCAAAATCGGCAGACAAAGCAGAATCATCACGCCGATGGCAATATGCTCCTTGCGCATCTCATAGCCGGGGCGGGTTTCATCACGCTTAGGACTGAACATCCAGATTCCTCCTTTCCATACGGGCGTTGACAATGCTGATGGCAATCATCAGCACGAGTACGACCAGAATCAAAATGAGCGAAATCGCCGAGCCGTAGCCATACTTGCCGTCGATAAATGCCTTATGATACGCGGAGAGCGCCCATACCTCGCTCGCCTTGCCGGGCCCGCCATCCGTGATGAGCAGGATGTTGACATAGTCGGTCAGCAAACCGAGCGTATCCCACAACGCGATAAACATGATATGGAAGCGCAGATTCGGCAGAATAATCGCCTTGACGATTTCCCATTCCTTTGCGCCGTCCACGCGTGCAGCCTTAAACTGATTCTCTGGAATGGCTTTAATCGCGCTGGAAAAAATGATTGTGCCATAGGCAATGCTGGTCATCAGCTTGGCAAAGATGACCACTTGCATCGGATACTGCGCAATCCAGTTGATTGGCGAAGCCATGCCGGAAACGCCCATTACAATCTTATTGAGGAAGCCATCCGCCGTGGAGCTGAGCAGCCAGACCCACAGCACGGAATAGACAACCGACGGCGTAATCATCGGAATCATCAAAATACCTTTGAAGATGCTTGCCGAACGCTCGGACTTGATGAAGTACGTCGTCATGATCGCGAAGAACAGGTCGATCACCAGTGTCGCAGAAATACACACGCCGACATAAATCAGCGTGTTCCGCACGATGATCGGCGTATTCGGGTCCATAAAGACACGGCGGAAGTTTTTCATGCCGACAAACTTCCAGACGAAGGTTTTATCCAGCCCCGTGAACGCCATCACCACAGTCAGCACTGCCGGAAGAATATAGAGCAGCGTTACCAGAATCAAAAACGGGGTGAGAAACGCATACGCCTGAAGGTTATTCTTTTTTTTCATCGAATCACATCCTTCTTGCTTTGCAGGCAGATACAGACAAAGCCGCCGCGGGAACGGGTTCCTGCAGCGGCATTGCTGAAAATGATAATCGAATTGGCTGCGGATGAATTACTCGAAGATAATATCATCCAGATTCAACTCGAGCTGAACCTTCATGTCGGCCGTCGCTTCTTCCGGCGTGATCTGACCCAGTTCAAGCTGCACAATGTTGTTGTGGAGCAGGCTGGTGTAGGTGCTGAGACCATCAACGGACGGCTCAGTGATTGCGTAATCCGCCATATAGGTGGTATCCGCCACGATCGGATTGGTGGTGATGGCTTCCAGCTCGTTCGCAGCCTTCACGGAAGACAGCGTGAAAATCGTGTTGGCATGGTCAGCCAGCAGATCATAGGAGTTGTTGGCCAGCTCAGCAAACAGATCCTTGCAGATTTCCGGATACTTGGTAGAAGAGCAGATGCCCATGCCCTGCGGCCCAGCGATGACAAACGGCTTGTCATTGTACTGGGAAACCGGGAACATCATGAAGGCAACGTCGTCCGCAAAGGTCTGCGGATCCTTCTCAACCGCGTTAGCGACATAGGTGGAAGAATAAATCGGTCCATAGTAAGCGAAGCTCGTGCCGTCGCCCGCCATCTTGTTGATTGCAGGCCAGCCCTGCTGGCTCAAATCGTGCGGAGTGATTTCCAGGGTGTTAGCGGCGTCATAGATGAACTGGAAGAAACGCTTCACGCCTTCCTCGTTGAAGACCAGCGTGCCGTTTTCGTCGTAGTAGCGACCGCCGAGCGTCCGCATGACGTCCAGGAAGTCGTTGCCAGAGCCCGGACGATGGCACAGACCCCAAGTGCAGGCGCCGGCATTCTTCACATCCGTGCAGAGCTGCACGAAGTCTTCCCAAGTGAACTCGCCGGCAGCAACCTTCGCCGGAAGAGCCTCGGCTTCTTCCATGGTCCAGCCGTAGTTCACCAGCACCTGCTTATTGTAGTAGATAACGCGAACCGGCAGGTCAAACGGCATGGCATACGGCACGCCATCCACGGTGAACGAAGTGAACGCGCCGTCTACAAAAGCGTCCTGATTCAGGTCGCTCAGGTCGAGCAGCATGCCGACAGCCGCCATGGTCGGCACATCGCTGACGGAGAAGATATCCGGGCAATCGCCGTTCTTGTAAGCGAAGATCAGGTTCTGACCATACTCGCCCCAGTCGATGCGCTGATAGTCCGTCTCGAACTCAATCTTGATGTCCTTGCCCTCGGCAGCATAACGCTCGTTGAGACGATCTGCGGCAGCGATGACAGAATTCGGGATCGTCACAAAATCGTAGTTGTGCGCGATCTTGAGCGTGATCGTCTCAGCAGAAGCGGCTGCGCAGACAGCCAGCATGAGCGTCAGCGCGAGCAGGAACGAAAAACATTTCTTCATTTCAAGTAGTCCTCTCCATGTCGTATTCTTGTTCTGAAGATAAACACCGAACGAAAATCATTATATGCCTTTAATTGTGTGTTGTCAAGCTGTCAACCAAAAACAACACGTTGTTTTTTTGTAAAGAATTGTTAAAGAAAAGCGCTTGGGAAAAGCTTCCTTTTTTTCAAAAGCGCGCTTCTTTTCCGCTTTATTTTTTCAAATACTCTCCGTTTACGATATCGCCCGGCGTATTAAGCGGTTCGCCCCGATCAAACGCCACGATATTGTGATAGACGTAATTCACCATGTTGATGTCGTTATCCTTGGTGTTGCCGCCCGCGTGCGCGCTGGCCACCACGTTATCCAGCGTCAGCAGGGGATGATCCTTGGGCAGCGGCTCATGCTCGTAAGTATCCAGCCCCGCCGTCGCGATTTTTCCCGTGGTCAGCGCATCAACCAGCGCCGCCTCGTCCACAATCGGGCCGCGCGCGGTGTTGATGAGCATCGCCGTCGGCTTCATCTTCGCAAACTGCGCCGCGCCGATCATGCCGCGCGTTTCCTCGTTGAGCGGACAGTGAATCGTGAAGATATCGCTCTCCTTGAGCAGCGTGTCGAAATCGACGAAGCGATAGCCAAACTGTTCTTCCTGCTCAGGCTGGCGCACGATGTCGTAGTAGATGACGTTCGCGCCGAAAGCCGATGCCAGCGCCGCAACCTTTTTGCCGATGTGGCCCAGACCCAGCACGCCGACCGTCTTCCCTTTTATCATAAACGAACGGCCAAAATACTCGGTTCGAGGCCAATGCCCCGCGCGCAGCTGGCGGTTGATTTGCAGCAGGTTGCGATAGCCCGCCAGCATCAGCATGATGGCCAGCTCCGCCACAATGCCGGAATTGACGCCCGGACAGGTCGCAATCGGGATGCCGCGTTCGCCCCATGCCTTGAGATCCACATGGTCAAACCCCGCGCCCCAGCGCTGCCAGAATTTGACGTTCGGGGTGTGGTTGATGATATCCGGATCGATATCCAGCCGGGAAATCAGGTATTCGCAGTCCGCCAGATTGCCGTAAGCCTCCGGAGAGAGCGCGTCCACCAGTTCAAATCCTTCCGGCACGTTCTCATGCAACGCGTCGTATGCGCCCGGAAAATAAATGCCGACAAGGCCGATTTTTTTCGTCTTCATGAATTATTACTCCAACACGCCAACATTACTCCAACACGCCAACTTCGCGATAGTACCGCGCCGCGCCTTCGTGAATCGGCACGCCCGCCAGATCGGTGCAGGCCGCTTCAAGGCTGGCCTTTTTCAGCGCCGCATGCGTTTCGGTGAGGTAATCCCAGTTCTCCCAGAAGGTCTTGGTCATCTGGTAGACGGTTTCTTCATCCACATCGGCGTTGATGAACAGGGTGAGCTTCACCGCGGAGGTCGGCACATCTTCGTCCTGACCCGCGTAGGTGCCTGCCGGGATGGTGTAGCTCGCGTACCATGGATAGTTGACCTTGAGCGCCTCGACGGTCTCCGCCGGAATCGGCAAAATCTTCGCGTCGGTGGTGGTCATGATCTGGGTGACGGCCGCGTTCGGCGTGCCGGCCATGACCCAAACGCCATCAAGCTGCTTATTGCTGATCGCGTCGGCAGATTCGCTCGTGCCCATGTATTCGGCCTTGAGGTCGTCGAGCGTCTTGCCCAGCAGGGAGAGATGCACAGTCGCCTCATCGACGGTCGTAGAGCCCGCCGCGCCGACGGAGATGTGTTTGCCGACCAGATCCTCCAGCGACTCGATGCCGCTGTCCTTGGTCACGACGACCTGATTCGGGTTATAGTAGAGGCCCGCGAAAATGCGCAGGTTCTCGTTCGGATAGCCCTCAAAGCTGTCCGTGCCCTGCTGCGCCTGATAGACGAGGTTCGCGTTGGCGATGCCGATCTGCGCCTCGCCGTCCAGCGCCTGATTCAGGTTATCGATACCGCCGCCGGAAGGCGTGGCGGTCGCGCGCATGCCCTCGATGTTGTCGTTCCACAGCTGGCAGACGGTCGCACTAATCGGGTAGAACGTGGAAGACGTGCCTGCGGTGACAAAATTGATGTCTGCGGCAAGCGCGCTCGACGCGCCCATAACGGTTGCCGTGCAGAGCGCGGCGGCAAGCATTTTTTTCATAGTCGGATTCTCCTTCATTCCTTTTGTTTATTCTGATGCTGATTTCTCCGTTCAGCATAGGAATCGATTTGAACGGTTTCAGCCCGTTCCAACGCGAGAAGCAATCGGGGTTTTGCCCCAAACCCCGGCAGGGAACTGAGTTTCCTGCACCTTCCGTTTCGCTTTGCGGCGGTTTAAACAGGCCATTCGTCAGGCGGCGACAGGTTTCATTTTCGAGAGCACGGCGCGGTCAAGAACGACTTCCGCCGCGATAAGCACAAGCGCCGCGATATCGGTCGCAAACGTCGGATTGACAAAGAGCAGGCCGCCCGCAATCAGCATCACGCGGGTGACGAGCCGAAGCGCCGTCGCGCCGGTGCTGTATTTCTGCATCGGCAGGCCGGAAAGGCCTTCCGCAATCGCGAGCACGCCAATCGTCGCCGTCGCGAACGTGCGGATCGTTTCAGACACGGCTACGCCCTCCGTGCTGCCATAGAGCAGCACCGGATTATTGAGGAAGAAGAACGGCAGGATGAAACCCGCAATGCCCAGCTTCATCGCGATCAGCGAGGTTTTGGTCATGTTGCTGTCCGCGATGCCCGCGGCGACATAGCTGCTCATCGCGACGGGCGGGGTGATGTTGGACAGGCAGGCATAAATCAGACAGAACATGTTCGCCGCCATCTCCGTCGCGCCCACACCGCGCAGCACGGGCACGGCCACGACGTACACGATGACATACGCTGCCACGCCCGGCACGCCCATGCCGAGGATGATGGACATGATCATCACCATCAGGCCGCCGAGGAACAGATGGCCGTCGCCGACCACGCGCAGAATCAGGTTGCCGAAGTTCAGGCCAAGGCTGGTCATGTTGACCGAGCCGATGATTACGCCGATGATGATGCAGCTGATGCCCACGCCGATGGCGCTGCGGCTGCCCTCCACGGTCGCCCGCACGATGGTTTCCAGATCCATGCGCGTTTCCTTCCGGATCCACGACACGGGAATGGTCACGAAAATCGCGATAATCGCGGCAAACAGCGGCGTATAACCGATAAACATCAGCGCCAGCAGCACAACCAGCGGAATAAGCAGATGGCCGCGCTCCCGGAGCACCTTGCCCGCCTGGGGAATATTTTCTTTGGATAGGCCGGACAGGCCGAGACGCTTGGCTTCCAGATGCACCGAGTAAAGCAGAGAGAGATAATACAGAAACGCCGGAATGGCCGCCGCCAGCATCACCTTGGTGTAGCTGACGCACATGAACTCCGCCATGACGAAACCGACCGCGCCCATGATCGGCGGGGTGAACTGGCCGCCCGTTGACGCGACGGCCTCAACCGCTGCGGCAAAATCCTTTTTATAGCCCGTCTTTTTCATCAGCGGAATGGTGATCGTGCCGGTCGTGGCCACGTTGGCAATGGCCGAACCGTTGATCATGCCCATCAGCGCGGAGGCGATAACCGCCACCTTGGCCGGGCCGCCGGGGGTCTGGCCCACCAGCGTCAGCGCAATGTCGTTGATGAACTGGGAAAATCCGCTGTATTTGAGGAACGCGCCGAAGAGCACAAACACAAAAATATACGTGGCCGAAACGCCTGCGCCCGTGCCGAGCACGCCGTTGGTATCCCATACCAGCGCCTTAATCACGCGCTTGAGCGTAAAGGCGCTCGTGCCGAACGTGCCGGGAATGTACCTGCCCCACACGGCAAAATACGACAGGAAAATCAGCGCGATGATGGCGAGGTTGCCGCTTGCGCGCCGCGCCGCTTCAAACGCGACGACCAGGCAGACCACGCCGACCCACACATCCGTGCTGTTCAGCCGCCCCGTTCTGGCAATCGCGTCGTATCGCATGAACAGATAGCCGTAGCTGAGAATCGCCGCGGCAATCAGCGCGATATCCCAGACCGGCATCAATCTGCGGCGGCGGCGCTCCTTTTTAAACGTCGGGTACAGGGTAAATGCCAGCGGCAGCAGAAACATGATATGCGCCGTGCGCAGCTTGACCGCGCCGAGCGTGCCGAACATGTTCGCCCAAACCTGAAACACGGCCCAAATCAGCAGCACGGCCGTGAGCGCCTTTTCCATCGGGCCGACATACACGCGCAGACGGCTGTCGGCATCCTTTTCTTCCACCAGTTTTTGTGCTTTATCGTCAAGCTCTGTCTGCGAGACGATCTTCTCCGGTTCTTCCATACGTTCTCCTCCGGTGCGCGGCTGACCGCGCTGAATTCGGGTATCAGTGTATCACATTTTGCAACATTTTGTCAACGTGCATGTGGTTTTTCTTCCAAACCTTTCAAAAAGCCGCTCTTCCCCGGCCGGGGAAAAGCGGCTTGATAAAGGTTTGAAAGTTTTGGATCGCGGCTTAACGGGTTTCGACCAGCGCCGTCTCGCCCAGCAGCATCACGCTCACGCCGAGCTTATCCATCATCACGTCGTTTAAATAGGCTTCGCCCGCGTAGGCATACACGCGCTGGCTGTCGTCGGAAAGCAGAATCACGCCGTCCACAATCGCCAGCGCATTTTCGCACAGGCCGTCGCTTCCATCCGTCATCACGGCCATCTGCGCGCCCGTTTCCTGCTGCACCAGCTGCCATCCGCCATTTCCATCGTATGCGCAGTCATAATCAAGGCGCTCCATCACCCCGACGAGCGGATACAGCGTCTCGCCCGTCTCGGTCTGGCCGACGGCCAAACGGATATTCTGCCCGTTGATGCTGAAATCCATCTCGCGCATCGCGAACGGCGCATGCTCCATATCGGGCGTGGCTGTGGGCGCAGGCGTGGGCACGGGCGTCGCCGTCGGAACCGACGTAGGCGTCGGGCTGAGCGTGGGGCTGGGCGTCGGCGTAGGCAGGGCGATCACATCGTCGCCAAAAAGCGCCGCGAGGGTCTGCTCTCCGACCTTGCCGTCGATCTTTTCCAGCTTATGCGCCCGCTGAAACGCGCGCACGGCCTTCTGCGTTTGCAGACCGAATTTGCCGTCCACGTCCCCGTCCAGATAGCCCAAATCGTAAAGCCGCTGCTGCATCAGCCGCACGTCGTCGCCTTCCAGCCCGCGCATCAGAATGCGCTCGCCGAGGTGCGCCGCGTCCATTTCCTCCGCCGTCACGACCGGCGGCGTCCATGCGGCTTCGGCCGCCGTCGCCTCGGCCTGCGCCGAAAGCGGCAGCGCCAGCAGCAGGGCCGCGCCCAAAGCGGCGAGGTATCGATTGTTCATGTTTCTTCCTCCGTCTGAGAAATTACTCATAAAAAGAAACGATCCATCATGCCTTTTTCGTGCATATGAAAGCCGTTGATGCCCAATTTCATCGCGCCCTCCACGTTGGGCAGGGTATCGTCAATGAACAGCGTGCGCTCAGGCGTAAGCGCGCAGTCGGCAATCAGCTTTTCATAGATTTCCTTTTCCGGCTTGACAAAATGACATGCGGAGGAAATCACGCCGCCGTCGAACAGGTCGCCAAATTCATCCGCAAATTTCTCGCGCATGCGCCGATAGCCCTCACGCGGATAATTGCTCAGCAGATAGAGCCGCTTGCCCGCCCGGCGGCAGCGCCGCGCGGCGCGGAATCCTTCGTCGATCGGCGTTTTCAGCTCGATCCATCCGGTAAGCGCGCGCATGTAATCCTCGTATTCGCCGCCGAAACGCTCCACAAGCTTCTGCGCCGCGTCGGCATATTCCATCGTGCCGCGGTCAAAATTTTCCCAGAATGGGCCCCGATAGACGCGCGCCATCATATCCCGCTGCTTCTGCTCGTCGCCGGGGAAAAGCTGCTTCAGAAAATCGTTCGGCGCATATCGGATCAAAATGTTGCCGATGTCGAACACCACCGCGTCCACGCGGTGCCACGGCATGGTTTCGTATTCAAGATCGAATCGGATTCCGTTTTTCATTTTCTGCGCTCCTTTTTGCTTGCTGATGAATGGGCCGCACAACGCCTTCAGCCGTCTTCGCTGACGAAAAGCGTTCATTTCACTGTCTGACGGCCATGTTGACGATTTCCCGCAGGCTCGCCGTTTTTTCGCCCTCGCGCTGTCTGCGGGCGAGAATGACCAGCCTGTCTTCATCCAGACAGGTGGACAGGGTCAGCAGCGCGTCCGTCGGCTTGACGTCCATCGGAATGGCGTACAGCGACGCCAGCTCCACCCGGCGGATATACCGCTCAAATTCCTCGTCGCTTTTAAACGTGGGATGGGCAAAATATTCCACAAAGCGATCATCCCCAATATCCAGCGAAACGTCCAGCACCGCGAAGACAACGTATCGCTCCTGATGCCAAAGCGTGCTGAAATCGATGAACGCATGCGCTTTGAGGTATTCCAGGTTCTTTTCATACTGCGCCAGCCTGCCGAACATCGTGCCATCCTTCATGTTGTGGCCATGCAGCAGCAGGTTTTGCGTCCGTTCGGTCATCGGATGGTTTTCATCGAGAAAAATCGTGCCCGCCGTGGATTTGTTTTTGTTGAAATCGTGCGTCAGATAGTAGCTGTTGTTTCGATAGACCACCGGCAGGTCGAGCACATTGTCAATCGATATCCACGCCACAAGGTCGTGGTTCTGCGCGTGCAGCGTCTCCATCTGCGCCAGCGGCTTGCCGCCCATCGCGTGATACACGGTGGATTTGACCGCGTCCTTCGCGGGCGCGGCGGTCGGCTCCGCTGCCGGAGCCTGCGTCGGGTTCTCCGTCTCGACCGGCGTCGGTTCGGGCGTCTGTGCCGGTTCAGCCGTCTGCGCATCTTCGGCCTGCACCTCCGCGCTGTGCAGGGCGGAAAGCCGGGCTTCCAACCGGCGCGTCTGCACATAGCGCCCCCCGAAACCCGCCAGCTGATACGCGCTCCACAGCGCTACGCAGGCAAATACCGTCATCGCAGCCTGTCGCGCCGTCACACGGAAAGCACGCTGCTTTCTGCGCCCGCCAACGGAAAATCCGCCAAGCTGTTCTTCCCGCTCCGCCTGCTTTTCCCGTTTTCGCCTGTCAGCCCGCCTTCTGGCGCGCGTTAAGGCCAGCCGAGCCTGAAACAGGCCGTGTTCGGCCTGCTTCAAACCGCGCCGGGCGTATTTTTTCGCCAAATTCAGCGCACGACCGCGCGGCTTTATCTTTCGCTTGGGCTGTCGGCCAGACGGCTTGGCCGTCGCCTGTAAATCGGGAATGGGGGACGGCTGTTCCCTAATTTCGTTTTCGGAAGGGAAGACGGGCTGCGGCGGTCTGCGCTTATGCTGCCGCGGCCTGCGATAACGCCTCTGTTCGCCCATCTGCTCTCCCCCCGATTCCGTCGCTTCGATAAACGCAGCCTCCCCGACAAGGCCGAGGAGGCTGCGCGTTATGCTTAGTTTGCCACGACGGGCAGTATTTGTCAATCCTTCTTTTTCTCGACCTTGCGCAGCACAACCGCCGTGCGCGCGGGCAGGTAGATCACAAAGCCGTCGCCCATCTGCGGATCGTGCGCCCAGGTGTGGTAAATCACGGTCTTGTCGATGTTCTGATAACCGCCGAATACCTTGTCGTCCGTGGAAAGCACGACCTGATAGTCGCCATTCTCCGGCACGGGCACGAACAGCCCCGTCTGTGAGCGCGTCGGATGGAAGTTGAACACGAAGACGCAGCCTTTTTTCTCAAAGGCGAGAATCTGGTCGTCCTCGTGCTGGCGCAGGCAGCGCGGCATGCCGCCCTCCAGCACGTCGTATTTCTTGATCATCGCGATCATCGCCTTGTCAAAGTTGCCCAGCAGCTCATAGCGCAGATAACCGTTCTCCGCCAGGCTCCACAGTCTGCGCGCATGCGCAAAGCTCCAGCCGTTGCCCTCGCGCGGGAAATCGATCCATTCCGGATGGCCAAACTCATTGCCCATGAAGTTGAGGTAGCCTTCGCCGCCTGCCGCGATGGTCACCAGGCGGATCATCTTATGCAAGGCGACGGCGCGCTCGACGACCATGTTTTCGTAGCCGCGGTTCATGCCCCAATACATTTCCTTGTCGGCCAGCCGGAACATGAGCGTCTTGTCGCCCACGAGCGCCTGATCGTGGCTCTCGCAGTAGGCGATGTTCTTCTCGCCCGGACGGCGGGAAATCAGCTCGTAATACAGGCGGCCCATGTTCCACTGGCCGTCCTGCTTTTCCCTGATGGTCTTGATGAAATAATCCGGCAGGCCCATGCTCAGGCGGTAGTCAAACCCAATGCCGCCCTCTTTGACCGGCAGGCACATGCCCGGCATGCCGCTCATCTCCTCCGCCACGCAGAGCGCGCCGCGCTTGAACTCGTGCGTCAGCTCTGCCGCCAGCTGCAAATAGGCGACGGCCTGCACGTCCGTATTCATGGAGAAATACTGCCGATAATCGGTAAACGCGCTGCCCAGACCGTGATCGAGATAGATCATACTGGTCACGCCGTCAAAGCGGAAGCCGTCGAAATGATATTCCTCCAGCCAGAAGCGCACGTTGGAGAGCAGGAAATGCACCACGCCGTTTTTGCCGTAGTCAAAGACCTTGCTGCCCCAAGCCGGATGATCGCCCGCACCGCCGGCCTTGAAGAACTGATCGTCGCGTCCGTCAAAGCCGTTGATGCCCTCGGCGGTGTTCTTCACCGCATGGGAATGCACCAGATCGAGCAGCACGCTCAGCCCCAGCGCGTGCGCCTCGTTAATCAGCGCCTTGAGGTCGTCCGGTGTGCCGTACCACGAGGACGCGGCGAAGAAATTGCTGACCTGATAGCCGAACGACGCGTAATACGGATGCTCCATAATGGCCATCAGCTGCACGGTGTTGTAGCCGTCCTTTTTGATCCGCGGCAGAATATCGCGCATGAACTCCAAATACGTGCCCACGCGCTCTTCCTCGGTCGCCATGCCGACATGCGCCTCGTAAATCAGCGGCGGCACATTTTTCTTCGGCCTAAATTTTTCATCCGTCCAGACAAATTCCTTCCGCGGATTCCAGATGGCGGCGCTGAAATTGTGCGTCTTTTCGTCCTGCACAACATAAGTCGCGTAGAGCGGAATGCGGTCTTCCGTGCCGCGCGGGCTGGTGACGGCGACCTTCACCTTGCCGCGGTGCTTGAGCGTGCGCACGCCGGGGATCTCGATTTCCCAATTTCCGTTGCCCACCGCCTTCATCGGATGGCTGGTGCGGTTCCAGTTGTTGAAATCGCCAATCAGGTGCATGGCCGTCGCGCCGGGCGCCCACTCGCGGTAGACCCAGCCGCCCTTGACCTTGTGGAAGCCGTAATACAGATGGCCGCTGGCAAACTCCGTCAGCGTCTGGCCGGGGGCAAGCAGCTCCTTTTTGCGCTGTTTGAAATGGCGGACGCGTTCGTTCAAATCGCTTTCAAAGGCGGAAAGATTGGGGTCATCCTCTATGATTTTAAGCTTGCGGACTTGCTTCTTTGCGGTATCGCTCATCAAAAAAGCTCCTCTCCGGTTTTCTTTTTTCTTCGATTGTACCCCATTTTCCCATCAATTTCAACACTTTTATATCAATCAATCTGAGCATTTTTTCAGAAAAGACCGCGAATATCCCGTTTTGCTCGGTTGACGGCGCGCCCGCTCGGCGTTAAACTATATATAGGTTATTTTGCCCGTTTTCGGGCTTCTTTGAAAACTTCAATATCGGAGGATATCTCTATGCTGACTCGCACCTTTTTTGCCCGTGCGCCGCTTGCGCCGGGCCGTTTCGCCCCGCTGCCCGTCGGCGCGGTTTCCGCGCAGGGCGCGATGCGCGACCGTCTGCTGGCTCTGCGCGGCGGCCTTCTCTCCCGCTGCGCGTCCCTCTTTCCGGAAGCCGGAGAACAAAGCGCCTGGTTCGGCGGCGCTTTGGGCGGCGGCATGCACGCCCCCGAACTGCTGGAAGCCATGCTGCTGACCGGCGCTCAGCTCGGCGACGAAGAACTCCGCCGCGAAGCGCTTCACCTGTGCGGCCTTGTGGTCGAGCACCAGCGCGAGGACGGTTCATTCGGCGCGCCGGGCGAGACCTTCGCCGCCCGCGGGCGCATGCTGCGCGCGCTCTGCGCCGCCTATTCCATGAGCGGCGACAAGCAGCTGCTGACCTTCATGCTGCGCTATATGAAGTATCTGCACGACACCCTCCGCGTGCGCTCCCTGTCCGCCGAGGACGCGATGCACACCGCCGACACGATGGAAGCGGGCATTCTGCTCTACAACATCACCGGGCAGAAGGCGATCCTCTCCGTGCTGATGATGCTCGTCAGCCAGGGCGCGGATTACACCTCGCTGTTCCACGCGTTCCCCTATCGCACGCCGATTTCCCGCTCGTTCACCGCGCAGGAGCTGCTTGACGCATTGGCGCACGAGGATGAATCCGGCTACACCCATCACCTGCTGCGCAGCGCCTCCGGCGCAAACCTGTGCGAAGGTCTGCGCGTCAGCGCGCTCTGCGGCGTGCTGACCGGTTCGGGCAAGCACCTTTCCGCGCCGGAAGCGGGCCTTGCGCGGCTCAACAAGGCGCACGGCGCGGCAGGCGGCGGCGTGACGGCCGATCCCCTGCTGGGCGGCACGC